>Ga0315284_10000816_pt1 | contig 42757 bp, 84 predicted proteins | sample YL17G09_16_MG_FD_203696 | JGI IMG/M metagenome (GOLD analysis project Ga0315284, IMG submission 203696) | Sediment microbial communities from Yellowstone Lake, YNP, Wyoming, USA - YL17G09_16 | ecosystem: Environmental > Aquatic > Freshwater > Lake > Sediment | place: USA: Wyoming | collected...
AGCAGCACGCGAACCGCGTCATAGAAACCTACGCCTGGCACACCGTCATCGTGACCTCGACTGAGTGGGCCAACTGGGACGCGCTCCGCGTCAGCAAGATGGCGCAGCCGGAGATGTTCAAGATCGCTGGCATGATGCGTGAGGTGCGGCAGGCGAGCACACCGCTCGCCATGAACTACGGTGACTGGCACCTGCCGCTCGTGCGCGGACCGTTCGGCGTGGTGAACGTGCAGGAGCAGGCTTTACGTGCTCTCGACTTCGACCCCGTCAAGGTCTGTGTCGGACGCTGCGCGTCGGTGAGTTACGAGCGCCACGACGCGACGACGCCCGAGAAGGCGAGTGCGATCTGCGACAAGCTCCGAGCCGACGGGCACATGTCCCCGTTCGAGCACGCGCTCCGGCCCATGACGGACCACGAACTGAAGCTTTTCATGCAGGAAGACCTTCAGTGGAACGGACGCGAGTGGGTGCTCGGGTCACAGCAGATTCGGCACTTCCTCGGCAACGTCGAGGGCTGGGTTCAGTACCGAAAGCTCCTGCCAGGCGAAGCCGTCTACACGGGGGAGTGAACCGATGATCGACTTGAAGGAAACCATCGCGGGGGCCGAGGCAATCCTGGAAAAGCTTTGGGAATCGAAGGAGCGTCGGGCGGGCGACGTTGAGGCGGCCTACGCCGCGGCGTACGGCTACTTGAGGCAGGGCGTGACCGTGTACCTGGAGGAGCAGATCGTTAGGGAGCCGTGCCCGAATCACAACCTAGTCCTGCTTGCGCCCGGAGAATTTTGCGCGGTCTGCGCGAACAGCACATGACCTACCCGGAGACGATGGAGGGCGCGTGAAGAACACCTACTGGCAAGGAGTGATCGCTGCGTCCCCGTGGGGCAACGTGCACAGGAGAGAGAACATGGAACAGACGACGAACGATGACCTGAATGACCACGCGGTCGAGCGCGCACAGCGCAACGACGCGGAACGGATTGCCGAGGAGTGCGACGCACTCAAGGCGATGCTGCTGGAGAAGAATCGCGCATACGGTTCGTCGGCGCTCTCGCCCGTCAGGATCTTCGCGAAGTCCGACACGGTGGAACAGATCCGTGTCCGCATCGACGACAAGCTCTCGCGGCTCATGCGCGGGAGCGCCGCGGGCGAGGATGTCGTCAAGGATCTTCTGGGCTACCTGATCCTGCTACGCATCGCGACGAAGGAACAGTGGGACAAGCAGGTTCACGTCGCCGCGTCGCCGGAGGTCATCGAGGAGGCGCTTGCTGCCGAGCACGACTGCGACGACCCCGACTGCCAGCGGTGCCATCACATCGCGCCGCTGAAGGCTGCGGCGGCACGCGAGGATGTCGGCTTCGCTCTGACCGACGCGGAGGCAGCGGAAGCGCAGCGCGCGGTGGACGCGGAGTGGGGCGGGGCGGTCCGCCGCAAGCTCGGGATCGCCCGCGGGAAGCTGGACGGGGTAGCGGACGACTTGGAGGAAGTGGGCGGCTGGGAGGAGACGGTCAAGGAGATCCGGCAGACGCTGCGCGAGACGGCCGACTCGTCTCCGCCGCCGCAGTCCGACGATATGGCCCGGCTCGTGCAGCAGCGCGACGCGCTCTGGGCGCTGCTCGACAACATCGACACGCTGGATGACTCGTGCCGTGATAACGACCGGACGTTCCGAAACATGGTCAGGCGGTGGCAGCGAACGCGGTTCGACATTTTCAACCCGGACGACGCGAAGCCGGAGCCCAGCCTGCGCGCGCCCCATGCTGCGATGCAGGATACGCTCGAACAGATGCGTGGCCGGCTCGCGGTGTTACGCCAGCGAATCCTGCCTCTACAGCGCGATTCGGACGCTCTGCACGCCGCGTACGAGGCTGCGGGTATCAGCGACCTGATGAATCTAGCGGGGCACATCCGTGCGCTCAAAATCCTGGTTGCGGACCGCAACGACCTGAAGCAATCACTCGCCGCGGCTCGTAGCGCGTTCACTGAAGAAGCGGAGATGCGCCAGCGCGAGGCGCTAGCGGCGATGCGCAAGATGGCGGAGGACGAGAAGGTCATCGCGCTCATGCAGAGCCTCGCGGCGCGCAAGGACGCCGAGGATGACGAAGGGGAGCTAGGGTAGCGCCCTCGCCACGGCGCCCTTGACGCCACTGGCAGCATGTGACATAGAACATAGAACATGGAGCAAACATGAAACGACGCAAATCAGAGCAAGCGGTGGGGATCTGGGGCAGCTTCTTGATGCCACCAGTCAAGGGAGCGGAGATCGTGTGGCAGGAGCTTCGGAAGGCGCATGAATACTACAATGCGCTGGTTCTGTTGGAGCTAGACCGGCGCGCGATGTATCGGGCTGCACGCGGCGCGATCGGAGAAACCCTCCCGGCCCTCGACGAGGCTCGGGCGAAGCTGAATGAGCAGATAAAGGCGGAGACGGGACTGCTCAATGGCAAGCGTAGCAAGGTGCGTAAGCGAGTGAAGGATCCAGTGGCCGCGGCGCGGATCTCTGCGCTGAAAGCGGAGCGGAAGGCGCTCAATGAGCAGGTCAAGGCGGCGCGTGCGGAGGTCGAAGCGGTGTACGGCGAGGGCGACGCCGAGTACGCGCGCCGCACCGCAGAGAAGGCGGGCGGCAACACGGCACCGAACGTGCGGAAACGCACGAACCCGGAGACGATCCGTGAAATGCTCGCTGAGTCCCAGTGGTCGGCCGACTGGAAGCTGAAGGCGCGCATCGACTTCGAGGCAAACGAGGCTAAGAAGCGTCTGCTGGCTGAGTGCGGACTGACGCCCGGCACGTACCTGCTCGTACAGAAAGCGGTCGAGGCTGCGTTCGCACCACCGCCTCCTGGGCAGCCGCCGAAGCCCGATCCGTCGCCGAAGGAGCAGTTCCGGGGTGAGGGACGGCTGGGCGTGCAAACCGATAGGATGTCGGTCGCCGATCTGCTGGCTGGCGCGAATCGGAAGATCGCGCTGACCATGAGCGCCAAGCTCCCGAAGGGACAGAACGCACAACAGCGGTACGGCACGCTGCGGATGCGGATCACCTGCGACAAGCAGTCCGTGGAGTTTGCGGTGAAACTCCACCGGCCGCTGCCGAAAGACGGCGTGATCACGCAAGCGTGGATTCGCGCCGAGAGGCACGGACCGCGCACGCGGTACACGTTCCAGTGCGTCGTCGAGTCGCCGACGTGGGTGAAGGACGGTCCGGTCAAAGGCGCAGGCACGGTGGCGATCGACACGGGCTGGCGCGTCATGGACGGCGGCTTGCGAGTGGCCTACTGGATGGACGACCACGGGCGGCACGGGCAGATCCTGGTCCCCGAGGGGGTGCAGCGCGCGGTGGATTTCGCGGACTCGCTGCGCAGCAGCGCGGACGACCACTTCAACGCAGCGTGCAAGGATCTGCGCGCCTGGATGCTGGCCAACCCGAGTCACATCCCCGCCTGGATGCCGGAAGCGACGGCGACGATTGCTCAGTGGCACGCGCACTGGAAGCTGATCCGAGTGGCTCGTGGCCTCAATCTTTGGCCGTCCTGGTTCGACGGACCGTGGCAGCAGTGGCGCGTTGAGCGCCAGGCAGCCGGGCGCGATCTGTTTGCGTCGTTCGCGGAGGTATGCGAGTGGCTTCAACAGAAGCGCGGAACCGTCCCGCCGCTGATGCAGATCGCCGTATACCTGGATTGGTGGCGAAGAAAAGACGCGCACCTGTACGACTGGGAGATACGTGAGCGCCGCCACGCGGAGCACGCGCGGACAGAGTTCTTCCGCAAGGTGTGTCAGGTTGCGAGGCAGTACGAGCACGTGCTGGTTGAGAAGATCGACCTGCCGAAATTTGCGCGCAACGCCTCTCCCGAGGAGAAGGTGAACCAGGAGTGGCTGCACCGGAACGCTCGCATCGCGTCGCCTGGCGACTTGGCCGCTCGAATACTGGAGTCGTGTAAGGGGCGCGCCACGCAGGTGCCGTCGGGCGCCAACACGCGCACTTGCCACAAGTGTTTTCACGTGAACAATGCGTGGGAGCATCCCGAGCGCAGAGTCCAGACGTGCGCCGGCTGCGGCGCAGAGTGGGACCGGGACGAGAACGCCTGCCGGATCATTCTGGCGCTGTGGCATTCGCCTGACGGCGAGCGGTCCGGTGACGTGACTCCCCCGGTAACCGCTCGCGGTGCGGAAAACACGCCTGCTGGCGGCACAGAGACGGCGACTAGACCCGCTCCGGGCGCTCCCGTGACGGGACCGATCGGGGACCGCTCGCAAAACGGTCGCCAAGATGCTGGAATGACAGCGTGACCTGGATGACGGGGAACCAAGGCAACGCGGGGCCTACGACGCCGCGGCCCGACGCGGGGCGAAAAAAGAAGGCGAAACAGGGGCATCGGAACCAAGGCAACGCGGGGCCTACGACGCCGCGGCGCCCAAGCGGCGAGGTCAGCCGCCGCGGACTCGATTGGGAACCAAGGCAACGCGGGGCCTACGACGCCGCGGCAACGGCCGGAAGAAGCCCCGGTTGTAGCCCGGATAGAGGGAACCAAGGCAACGCGGGGCCTACGACGCCGCGGCTCCCGATGATAGTCGAGGTACCGACGCTGACCCGAGGAACCAAGGCAACGCGGGGCCTACGACGCCGCGGCGGGCCGGACGCGATGCAATTTCTCGTGCGCCTGGCACGGAACCAAGGCAACGCGGGGCCTACGACGCCGCGGCGAGCAGTTCGTGGCGTGCGCGACCATCGACCTGGAGGAACCAAGGCAACGCGGGGCCTACGACGCCGCGGCCGGGGGCGATTACCGCCCGCCGTCCACGATCAAGAACGGAACCAAGGCAACGCGGGGCCTACGACGCCGCGGCCCGTGCTCGGTGGAGTGGAAATGTCAAAGGAAGATGTGGAACCAAGGCAACGCGGGGCCTACGACGCCGCGGCCAAAGCGGGGAGCTTTGCTCGTATGCCCACACGCGCGGAACCAAGGCAACGCGGGGCCTACGACGCCGCGGCGGGCCGGACGCGTGCTTGTTGCTCCGCGGGCTCCAGCGGGAACCAAGGCAACGCGGGGCCTACGACGCCGCGGCGACAACTGCACGACAAGACCGATGGTCGCTGCCACCTGGGAACCAAGGCAACGCGGGGCCTACGACGCCGCGGCAGCGCGGGATTCTCTGTGCGCACACGAAGCTCCCGGGGAACCAAGGCAACGCGGGGCCTACGACGCCGCGGCACGCCGGCAGCAAGGTCGCGTGGTGCGCGGCGGACCTCGGAACCAAGGCAACGCGGGGCCTACGACGCCGCGGCGCTTCGACGGCCTCGGCACGAAGACCACGATCATGGTGGAACCAAGGCAACGCGGGGCCTACGACGCCGCGGCGAGCGGCGTGAACAGGAAGCCGCGCGCCGGACGAAGCGCGGCACCAAGGCAACGCGGGGCCGCCGTGGCACTGTGCGGTTGACAGCACCGGCAGCGCGCTGTACTGCTGTGGAGCATGAACGACGACGATCCCAAACCGAAGGCGCCCGTGCCGCTGAATCGCCACCAGCGCCGCGCTATGAAGGGCGCTCGCATGAAGCTGATCGAGGGTGGCAAGCGCGCGGACGCGCCTGCGGTGGACATGAGCCAGCCAGCGGGACGCTTCGCGTTCTACCTGCACGAATTCATCGTGCGGTACTTCGCTGCAAACCCGGATCTGGAACGCACTGCCGCGTGCGCCGCTGCGCTTCAGGTCGCAGCGAAGTTTGCGGTCGAGCTTGGTGGCGATACTGAGCAGTTCGCACAGGCTGCGCAGCACTTCTTCGATGGTGAGGTCCAGGCGCGCCGCCTCCCTGGTGGGCCGGGGGCGGCAGGGTGAGCGACCTGATGCCCGCGCGGCCCGACTTGCCGACCATTCCCGCGACGAACTACTTCGCTCCGGGGCAAGCCGCCACGCACGACTACGGCGTGATGTACCAGGCGGAGTGGGAGACGCCGTGGGACGGCACCGCGGTGGCCGCGCGTCTGCACGCGCGAGCCCTGGCCGCACAGGGTATCCCTGTGCTGCTCAAGTCGTTCTCGGGCGTCGTGGTGAACGACGAGGGGATGCCGGAGCCCGTGTTCGCGGTCGGTCTGCCCGACTCGGTGAAGGCGGAGGTCGGGACGCTGCCCGAAACGTCGATTCAGACGCTGTCCGTCATGCTGCGACACCTCGTGGTGCGCGGCCAGGGCGTGCTGGAAAACTTCCTCATGCCACGCCACGTGGTGCACGCCGATCCGGTGGTGCTGATGGGGCTGCGCAACGCCGTGTACGATTCGACCATCACGTACACGGTGTGGGAGCGGGACCGCATGGCGGCCGGTGTCGCTGCGCAGCTTGCCCGGTGCGGGCAGGCGTGGGTGCCGTGCCGCCAAAACGCGGCGATGCTGATTCGTTCGGGCGTGCCGGCCGAGAAGGTTCACGTGGTGCCGCACCCGTACGAGCCGACCGATCCGATCTGCCGACTCACCGGGCGGCGACCGCAGTCGGGGCGTCGCTTCTACACCATCGGACGCTGGGAGCCGCGCAAGGGCCTGCACGAGCTTGTGGGCGCGTTCATGCAGGCGTTCCGGCCCGACGACGACGTGACGCTCACGATCAAGACCAGCGCCGGCAAATGGCTCGGCTACCCGACGCCCGACGAGAGCATCGCTGGCTGGCTGAAGCAGTACGACTACTGGAAGAACCCGGAGACGCTGGGGCAGCACCTGAAGGTGGACACGCGACGCTACCCGCGGAGCAAGATCCTGAAGCTGCATTTCGACAGCAACGTGTACGTCTCCGCCTCGCACGGCGAGGCGTGGGCACTGCCGGCGTTCGAGGCAAAGCTCGCGGGCAACCGCGTCGTCCACGTGCCGTACGGCGGCACGACGGACTTCTGCGAGCCGGAGGACGTGCCGGTGCCCTACGGCATGGAGGCGGTGCACCCGAGCTACGGGTGGGAGCCCGACGCCGAGTGGGCGAGCTTCACGGTCGATGCGCTCGCGGCCGCGTTGCGCAAGGTGACCGCGCCCAGTGAGTACGTGCGGCCATCCCACTACGAGCGCGTGTTTGGATTCGATGCGGTGGGGCGGCAGATGGCAGACCTGATCATCGGACAGCTTGACCGGGTAGATCCGAAGGCGGCCGCGTGGCTGCGCGAGCGGAGGGTGGCGTGAACGTGAAAGGACCACGACGATGACCGAGCGGCCAAGTGACGACGCTTCGCAGCAGGAATGGCAGCGCTACGTGATGGAGCGGGTGACACCGCTCATCGCCGAGCGCGATGCCGAGTTTCGGGAGCAGGCGCTGCCGTTGACAGCGCTGGCGGCAAGGGCCACATCGAAGCCAGCGTTCGACGCGGTCGTACGGGAGCTATTGGCGCTCGCGCAAGCGGCGGCAGTGTCACACGAGGGCTTGCCCGATGCCCTGAAGGCCGCGTTCGCTCCCGCCGCGCTGCCCTGGCCGCTGTGGCGCGGTCGGCCGCGTCAGGCGGATGCCGGCGACGGCAACGCGGCGTACTTCGCTGCGCCCGCTTGGGAAGGGCACTGCGAGCGGGTTTACCTGCGAGAGCTTGAGCGCCGCCGTCTGGAGACACAGGGCCTCGATATGGTGACGGTCGAGCGTGAGAAGAACACGCCGAAAGGCGACGTACTGACCATCATGGAGCAGGCGGGGCTCGGATCGCTCGGCGGTGGCGCCAGGATCGTGATGCTGACACCCGAGCCGCCACCCGCATCCCCAGGCATGTCCGACGGTACCACGTCAGTCGGCATTTTCGACTCGCTGCCGGAGGAGCCATGAATCCCACCGTCCGCCTCTACGGCCGCGTCGTCGGCCACGGCTCACACGCGCAGGTCACCGAGGGATTCGCGGGCGCACTGCGCGAGGCGGGCCTACTCGCCGGCCTGGTGGCGTTCGATCAGGATTTGCCGCCCGACTCGCCGCAGCCTGGCGGCGCGCTCGCTCCGCGCGCCGTGTTCACGGGGCCGCTCGGCTACCTGCGTGCGATGCGCACCGCCGCGCGGCACCAGCAGCGTTACGCGATGCTCGCGCCGAATAGCTCGGTGGTGCCAGGCAATCTGATTCTGGCACTGGAGGGGACGTGCACGGAAGCGCTGGTGCCGTCGGAGTGGGCGCAGGGAGTGGTCGAGGAGCTTACGAGCCTTGCGGTGCGCGTCGTCCCCCATGGCGTGGCGGCAGGGTTCAGGCGGAGCGAGGCTCTGCGCCAGGCAGCCCAGACGGGGTACCGGCGCGGCGAATTCAACGTGCTGCACCTCTCATCGAGCGACCGCGACCGCAAGGGCACCCGTGCCCTGGTGGAAGCCTGGGGGATGCTGATGGCGGACGGCGCTCTGCCGTCGGACGCAAAGCTCCGTCTGGTGCTTGACATGGAGGCGCTGTCGAAAACGCTGGCGTGGATGGCGGAGCGCCTGGGGCCGAACACGGGCACCGTGACGCTGACAGTGCGCATGGATTCCCCGCCTGCGCGGCTGGCGGAGGTCTACGGCGCGCATCACGTCGTCTGCCAGCCGTCGCGTGGCGAGGGCTTCGGCATGGTGCCCCTGGAAGCGCTGGCCTCTGGCGTGCCGCTGGTGGCCACGGCCTGCACCGGACACTCGCAGTGGTTCCGGCCGAGGCTCCCGGGTGCCGTGCCAGTCGAGCACGGGCCCGATGCACCGATCGACGACCTACCCGGTGCGGTGGCGCCGACGGTCGAACCGGACGCGATTGCGGCAGCGCTCCGTCGTGCTTACACCGAGTGGGCGGCGCTGGACGCTGCCGCCGAAGCAGGGGCTGCCGCGCTGCGCGACGAGTGGGCGTGGAGCAAACAGCTTGCGCCTTTCGTGGAGTACCTGAGAACGAACACCGAGGATCCCTGATGACGGGCGACGCTGAAGCCAATCGAGTAGGCGAGCGCATCGTCGAGTCCGGCGGACGCCCCGTGGCGGTTGTCGAGCCGTTTACCGTTCGCGGGCTTCCCGCGAACCCGGAAACCTACCTCCTATTTGTACTGACCGAGCATCCGGTGACCACGCCAAGGTTCGGGACATGGTTGCCCATGGTGGAGCGCACGGGGTTCCCGAGTGGCCGAGGACTCTACCTGCTCCTCGCGCACGAGGAGCTTTCCGACGCCCTGGATGAGCTACGTGCGGCGCTGGGCTGGGAGTGCGAAGTTCCTGACCGCGTGCGCGCCGCGCTCGCGCTTGCCTCTGATCACGCAACCCCGTAGGAGACGACGAACCATGAGTGATTCTACCAATTCCGTTGCTGCCCCCGAGCCCGCCCCCCTGAACGGCCCAGGAGGCACCCCGTTCCCCGTAGCCGACCCGAGCGCCAAGCTCACCGAGGACAAGCTAGCTCCGTTCCGGGCGCTGTTCGGGATGCCGGTCGCCGTGCAGTTCGCGCAGCAGGTGCCCTACGTGCAGATCGCACCGCTGACCGACAAGCATGGCAACGTGCAGACGGTGCGGGTGCCGGGATCCGATCGCGTGATCGGGTTGCCGGGCGTCGTGGAGCCAATCCAGCCCACGGCCGTTGCCATCGGCGTGATGCGAGCGTCGGAGTGCGACACGTGGCTGATCATCGAGGAGCGGCTCGGGATCCCTCGCACGGCCGAGTCGCTGGGCGGGCAGGCGCTGATGGACGTGCACGTGCGACCCGAAATGGTCACGCACGTGAGCTTCGTCCGCGCGGTCGAGCTTACGCGACGGCGCGACGAGGGCTGAGCCTCGCGCCATCATGCCTGGCCCCAAGCCGCAGGATGAGGGGCACGCCCGCTTCCGGCGCTGGTTGATCGACAAGCTCAAGCGTTCGCGCTGGGTGAGCTATTCGACGGACAGCCTGGAAGCGGTCGCGCGGCGTGTCGGCGTGCAACCGGACGTACTCGTGCAGGCGCAAGCTGAGCTAACGGCGGAACGGCGCAGCGATGGCAAGAAAGCGATCGTGCTAGGCACTGGGCGGGCCTGGCACGGTCGGCGGAAGCAGATCGATCTGGATCTGCCGAAGGCGGTGAACGACGACTGGCTCGCGTACTGCCGCACGCGCGACCTGTCGGGCTCCGTCGTCCTGCGCAGCATCATTCACACGCTGCTGTCGGGGCCGGAGAACCCGTCGTGGACCGGACGCACGTGGTGGTACCGCGGCAAGATGCACCGGCTCAGCAACTACAAGGTGGTCGCCGCGAAGGGCTGGTGGCCGTACAACGCCAAGACGGACGTGACCCCGGGGGCCGCCAGGGCACTCACGCTGCGCGCCGAACGCCTCGGCTGCACGTACACGGGCCTCGTCCGGGGGGCCATCATCGATCTGCTGGAAGGCCGCACAAAGCGCCTGAACGTGGTCACGGTGGCTTCGTCCATGTGGGAGGACGAAAACCGCTACTGGACAGGGAAAGAGCTTGCTTGACAAGCGGTGGCGGGAGTGGCAGCATTGGCGGCATGAACGACGACGCATCCTATCGCCGACTTAAAATCACAACCGAGGAGACGGTGGTGTTCTTCGAGCTTCCAGACAAGCACTCAACCGATAACTGCGAGGAGTTCGTGCGGAATGTATCTGGAACGCTGGTTCAGGGGGACGACGAGGACGAAGTGGCCAGCATTTCGGGGCTCATCGTTAGGTACGTCGATGCGGTGGACGGCGGCGACCCGGTGGATATTTTCGACGCGCACAGCAGCACCGCGGAGGCGGTCGCTTCTTTTATCATAAATCGCGCGGACGAGGACGAGGACGCGAACGCCGACAAGAAGTACGCCGAGAGCTTTGCGCACAGGTTCGATCAGTGTCCCGATACGGCGCGCGTGCTCGTTGTGACCGACATTAGCGCGGCGGGCCTTGCGACGCTGGACGACGCTGGTGTGTACCTGCTAGTTCGGCGATTCGCCGAGCAGTGCGACGTGGAGCTACTGTTCATCCCTATGGACGAACCGTACGTCCCGCGGATCAAGTCGTTTTTCGCGAAAAATGCGACGACGTACCCGGAGTATCTGATCCATTCATTTGCGCACTGTTGGCCACGCCAGGAGACGGCCCAGTGACCGACCCGCTGCGCACCGAGCTAACTACCCTGGCCGCGCGCATGGACGAAGTGGCGCGTCGGACCTACGGCCTGTTTTTCGTCGCGGGCATGGGCAGCGAGGTGCACGCCTTCATTGAATTCAATGGGTTGATCGCCAAGTACGTCGAGATTTGCCAGCGGTGCGCAGCGGCAGGTATCGACTTCCGCCATTTGAACACGCACACGGGCGGAGCGTTGCCGGTCGAGGTCCACGACATGGAGTACCTCGGTGAGAAGCTCGCGTGCATCTTCGGGCCGATCATCGACGCGACCCCCATGGCGCGGGCGGCGCTGAAGCGAGCGCTGTTCGGGGACGAGTCGTGACCTGGGCCGGAACATACGCGCTGTACCAGCGCCTCGACGGATCGATCTGGTTCGGTGTCGCCGTGTACCTCTACCTCACGCGGCGCGCCATGCAGCGGCGCCTGCGGCACACGCTGGTCGTCGTGCAGGCGCAATCTGCGCTTTTGGGGGCCCTGGCCACCCGCCTCGCCGTCGCGCAGGTGGACGTGGCGGAGCTATTCGGTACGGACGACGGAAAGAGCAAGGAGAAGGTGCACTGATGCGAGCATTCAAGCGAGGGGACCGTGTGATGGTTCGGCTTACGGCCGACGGCCACGAAATCAACGCTACGGGCAGGGTAGAGCGTCCCCGCAGATGCGACGACGGCGCCTGGGTCGCGCTCGACGCGCGGCAGGCGGATTCTGCGGTGCATCCGTTCCCGGCGAGCGACCCCCGCGGGGTGCACGTGCTCGCGTTCCCCGAGGATTGCGACCCCGTGGCCCCGGCACTGCGAGTAGTGAGGGCGCCATGAGCATCATCAATTCGATCGCCACGACCGACCGTGCGCTGCTGGAGCGCGCGTTCGAGCAGCGTTGCAAGACAGTCTACCTGGGCAAGCACGTTGCGCTGACGCGCGTGCTCGGTGACCTGCTCCTCTACGTGGACACGCGCGACTTGATCCTCGCGCCGCACCTCGTGATGAACGGCTGCTGGGAATTCTGGGTGACGCAGGCGATTGCGCGGCACCTGAAGCCCGGCATGGTCTGCGCCGACGTGGGCGCGAACGTCGGCTACTACACGCTGCTGATGGCCGCGCTCGTCGGTCCGAAGGGCCGCGTGCACGCCTTCGATCTGCTGCCCGACCACTGCCGCCTGGTCACGCGCAGCGCCGAGGTCAACGGCTTCCGTGGCACCGTCACCGTGCACCAGGGCGCGGTGGCCGAGCAGGATGGCGAGGCGCGCATCCACGTGCCGCAGTCAGCCGACGCATTTGCTCACCTTGGGAACGCGGCGCTCGCGGGCGTGAACACACGCCCGCCTACGGACGAGACGATGCAGCCTGGCGTCGTGCCGTGCCGCAAACTCGACTCGGTGGATTTCTGGCCTATCGGTACGCCGTACAGCGACCGCAGGCTCGACTTCATCAAGGTGGACGTGGAGGGTGCGGAACCGCTCGTGTGGGAGGGCGCGCTCGCCGTGCGCGACACGTACCGGCCGGTGATCTGCATGGAGTACGAGGCGTGGCGGCAGGGCTACCCGGAGTTTCTGACGCGGGTGCGCGAGAGCGGCTACCGCGTGCGCTACGTCGAGTACGACAGCAGCCTCGCGGAGCTACCGAAGGAGCCCGACCCGGAGCGGCTCTACATGCTGTGGGTGACGAAGTGAACAACCAGGAGGTGGAGCGCATGACGAAAAAATCGAAAGTGGCGAGGGCGAAGCAGATCGCGAAGGCGAAGCAGATCGCGAAGGCGAAGGCGAAGCGGATCGCGAAGGCCAAGCGGATCGCGAAGGCGAAGCGGATCGCGGCGGCGAAGCGGATCGCGAAGGCCAAGCGGATCGCGAAGGCCAAGCGGATCGCGAAGGCGAAGCGGATGGCGAAGCGGATGGCGAAGCGGATGGCGAAGCGGATGGCGAAGCGGATGGCGAAGCGGATGGCGAAGCGGCTCACCGCGCGCCGCCCATCTCAGATCGATGCCCGGAAGCGTGCCGCGTCGGAGAGCCTGGATCGCCTAGCGAGCGAGTTTGTGCACTCCCGTCGAAACCGCACCGCGGCCGAATCGGCCCGCGACGAAGGGATCGATCGGGCCGAGAGAGGCGCCGGGGAGGACTGGATGCTGGACGCCGTGCTGGCCGTCCGCATCGTGGCACGGGAGCACCCCACGTTCACGACGGACGAGGTGTGGGCGGTGCTCGGGCGCGACCCGGCGATCGAGGGCCGGGCGATGGGTGCGGTGATGCGGAGGGCGATGGGCAAGGGGCTGATCCTGCGGACACCCGAAACGCGCAAGAGCTTGCGTGTGATCTGCCACCGGCGCGATCTGCGCGTGTGGCGCTCGCTCGTGTGCCAGCGGCGGACGGCGAAGCAGAGGACGCCGTGAGCACCACGCAAATCACGCAGATGCTGGAGGCCGCTCTCGCGGCGCTGCGTCAGGAGTTCCCCGACGCCAAGCTCCACGAGGCGCGGCTGGAGTTCCGTCTCGGCGAGCGTCACGGCGAGACGCACGGCACCGCAAAAAGCTGGAACGAAATGGCGTGGACGGTCCAGGTAAACAACGACCGTGAGTACGCCGAATCCCTGGAGGAGGCGCTCGCCATGCTTCGGACAATGCTCGCCCGCAAGGCACAGGTTCCAGCCCTCGCCGCTCGCCTGACGACCATCCTTCGTGAGATCCCAGACGAGGGATTCACACGAGACAACGTGATCAGCGCTGCACGGGACATGCTGGAAAGGGAGCGCGTGCCGCGATGATTGCACACACGTTAGCGCGTGGCACGCCGCGTGCAGCACGGAGAACCATGACAAACACGAAACTGAACATCGTTTCTCTGTGCGTGGCGCTCGCCGGGTGCTCCGGTGGCGCATTTGGCGGCACTGCTGCCACTGACGGCGGGCCGGGTGCTGGTGGCGAGAGTGGCACCGGGGACGCAGGCGATGCGTCCGGCGGGACACCGGCGTCAGGGGGCAGCCCCGCGACGGGCGGCAAGGCGGGCGCCGCGGCCACGGGCGGAACCGGAGGGGCGTCCCCGAGCACGGGGGGCGTGACGGGCGCCGGGGGCAGCCCAGCGACCGGAGGCGCTACGGCGACGGGCGGAGCAAGCCCAGACGGCGGAGCGGGCACGACGGGCGCGGGAGGCGTCCCGGCGGCCGAAGCTGGCCGGACCTGTAAGCCGCCGGTCGTGGACGCCACGAACCTGCCGACCAACATGGTGTGGCAGTCGTACCTGTCGAAGTACGGGACGACGTGCCTGACATGCACGCACAGCCCGTGCACGACGTGCCCGCTCACGTGGTGGCCGGTCACGCAGAGTGCGGACGGCCTCACGGTGACGGCCACGATCAACCAGGGTGCCTGCGCTCCGATGCCGCTGAACATGGGCCCCTGCACGAGTGACCTGACGGCTGGAAGCTGCACCACGCTGAATCCCAGCGTCGAGGCGACGTTCGTGCTTCGTCTGGAGCCGAAGTCGGATGGCACGGGCTACCGGGTGGCGGACGCGAGCGGCGAGCAGGCTCACCTTGCGCGGTTGTATGGCACGTGCGGCGGAGGCGGCATCCAGGGCTACGCGGCGTTCGATAACGCCTGGGCCGCCTCCCCGGCCGAACAGGGTCTGCTGTCTGCCGCACACGCCACGATGCTGGCGGCCCAGTGGCCCTGCGGCCAATAGGGCATAAATCCTGCTGTCCCGGGGCGCCCCGCCGTTTCCTTGACGGTGTGGGTCAGTGGGCGATAGCCTTGCGGGCATGGCGTTCATTGTCGGTGACGTGGTTTCCATGACTCTGTTCGCGCAGGAGAACCTCTCTGGGTTGCTCGGCCCGCTCGTGCAGGCGCAGCCGCCGAAGTTCGGCGTGGTGGTCGCCCTGAGCGGCGGACCCCCGGCCACAGCGGCCGACGTGCTGTGGGAGGATGGTCGCCTCGTGACCGCCATTCCGCTCACGGCGCTCGACAAGATCGGCGCCCCCGACTCGGGCGTGGTCGGCAACCTCCAGGGCTACTTCCTCAAAACGAACCCCATCGTGCCGGCGCAGGCAGAGAGCCCGGAGTACCAGGGCGTCTCAGTGACGTTCTACACGCGCCAGCTTGCCGGCGCCGGGACCGCGACCGACACGCTGTGCCTGATGCGAACGAACAGTGGCCTGTACCGCGAGCTACTTGCGGCGGCGCTGTCGGTGGTCGCCGGCCGGTGAGCGCGGCTGCGGCCATCGCGGCCGATGCGTCGCTGGATTCGGACGCGCTGAGCTTGCCGCTCGTTGCGTGCCTCGCGGGGCTCCGCTCAGCGATCGAGCACATGCGGAGTGCATTCGATACGTGGAGCGACCGAGGCGACTGGTGGACGCCTCTGGACGCGGCGGACAGCCCACTCCGGCGCGCGCGCGGGCAGGCGACGGCGTTGCGCGCGGTGATGCCCGGTCACTCGCGTCGGGTGCGCCTCGCGGACAAGGCCGTCGAGCGGGTCGCGGAAGCCCTGGCGGTCGTGCAGGGGCTACCGCCGCTGCCCCTGGACCTGGACACGTGCACCGACCAGGACGCGATCGACACCGAGGAGACGGTGCTTGCTGTGGTCGAGCGCGCCTTCGGGGCGGCCGAGCGCGCGATCGGCGCGGCCGCGACGCCGTAACAGGCGGGGGTGGATGTCAGACCTGCGCTCCGGCCACGTCTCCAGACATGAACCCGAATCGACGCCGCCACCGCGCAGCCCGCGTTCTCCGAGTCATGGCGTACTCCGCCGCTCCCGCTGCGGCGGAGTACGTGCGGATCAACGTCCCCATGGACGCGGCGGACCTCGCGTCCGCTGCAACCTTCAGCGGGGGGCGCTACGCCCCTCGCGGGCCTTCTGGCCACGTGCTGCGCTCCCTGTGCGCAGCGGGTCGGCACGACGACCCGCACCCGGCTCTGATAGAGGCCATGCGGATCGCGCTCCGCCGCAACGCTTGATACGTCACACGTTGCGTAACGTGACGGCCGGGGTTGCTTCCGGCCGTCGGCGTTTTGTGGCGTTGCGCCACTGCTGCCACTGGCAGCAGGCTGGCACGGCGGGTGCAGGGTAGGCTGGCATGAGAAAAAACATCGCCTCTGTCATCGATGCATTTCACGCGGGTGAGACGTACCAGGACAAGACCTGCCGCACGGACGGACGGGTCATCTTCTCGTACGCCATGCCGATCGCCGTGCGGCGTGGCGCCACGGTCTACGTGCTCGACCCGAAGGAGTCGCCGAGCGCCACGACGAGCGGCCAGATCCGCGCGGTACTGGCCGCGTTCCCTGGCGCCAGGACAGCCGGGGACGAGGGAATGCTCCAGAGCATCATGGCCGACCTGGCGGAAGGGTGGGCTGCCGACGACGAGTGCCGCGCCAGCCGCGGCGACCGGGAGGATTTCCACGCCGACGGGTGAAGCGTCACACGTTACGTCACGTTACGGCCGGGGTTACGCCCGGCCGTGACGTTTTGTGTCCGGCCATGCCACGGGAGCCCTTGATCGGGCGCGCTGCCAGTGGCAGCATGGACTGGCACGGCGGGTGCAAGGTAGGTTGGCATGTCAAACAACGAGAAGATGAGCGGCACGGTGGATTTCGGGTTCGCGGATGCCAAAGGACGTGCGCTCGGGGTGGTCTGGTGCTTGTGCGCGGTGGAGGCAGAGCCGGAGCGCGAGGGGCTAGGCCCCATCGTGCGCACCGCAGACGGGTTGTCGTGGGACCGGGCTACGATCACGCTCCCTGCGCTTCCCGCCGGGTTCGAGGTGCGCGTGGACTGCGCGCGGAACGGTAATCGCTTCGGCGCATTGCAGCGGTCGGTTTGGGTAACGGACCTCGACGCCGCGTTCGCGGAGATCGCGCGCCGCGCGAGCGGGACCATGCGGCGGTACGCGAAGCTCGGGGGTGCGTCGTGAGCATCACGACCACGGCCGGAGAGACGTTCACCGCGGCGGAGTCGCGGGAACTGGCCCGGCTCATCCTCAAGCGCTGGGGCGGCGACCCGGCAGCGGCCGCGTGCGCGTGGCGCCGCCTCATGCAGAACAACTGCACGGACGAGGCGTTCGCGGACCTGGCCAGCATCGATTGCAGCGTCTGCGGCGGGCAGGGCTGGGGCGACGGCTCGGCGGCGCTACGGCGCGACGGGCGCGGCAGCACGGAATGTCTCGGCTGCAACGGCACGGGGCGGGTGCTGCCGTGACGGCGGAGCGCGCGGTGTTCGCGCTCGCGGCGGAGCGCGGCGTGACCGTCTCCGCTGGCGGCGGCGGGTGGTTCGAGGTGTTGCTCACTGCCCCGGATGGCTCCCGGTTCGAGCCGGGCGTGCACGAGTTAGTGGTGTCGGGCTTTCCCGGGGAGCGCGTCGCGCCGGTCTGGGAGCGTGCGCTTGCGCGGCTCAATGAGGCGACCGCGGAGACGTGCGACGACCCGGAGTGCGAGTGGTGCGGACGAGGTGCGTCGTGAAGCGCGCAGCCGACCGGAAAGACCGGATCGTGGCAGCACTGGCGGGCAAGCCGCTAGACCCCACGCGACTGCGCGCCAGCGCCGCGGCGAACAGCATCGAGGGCGCGCGCCAGGCGGCCAAGCGGGCGGGCCTGCCCCCCATCGACGGCGAGCGCGCCCTGGCGCTGCACCGGAAGCGCGCGTCGCTTGCGAGCGTCGTGGACCGGCTTGCGGCGCGCGAGGTCGGCGGCAAGGCCGCCGGCTGGGAACGGGGCAAGTTCGCCAAGGCATACCTCGCAGCGGGGTACCGGCGGGCGACGCACGCGCACACGCAGACGCTGGCCGTGCACGGCGCGGCCCCCGTAGCGAGCGGCGACACCGGCAGGATCGATCCAAGCGCCGCGGGCCTCCCGCGGGCCTATGCAAAGCAGGGCTATTCGGTGACCACGTCGAGTCACACGATCACTGCCCCGTCGGGCTGGCTGCGGCGCGTGTACCTGCGCGGGGCCGCGCTGATCGATGGGCGGCTCGTGCTGGAGCTTGCACCGGATCCCGACCCGAGCGGCGCCTACGCGGCGGCCTGGGTCGAGCAGGGGCGCGGCACGGCGATCCGACTGGAGCGGGGTCACGTCATGCAGCGCGGGGGCGTCTGGGTGTTCGCGCGAAAGCGGAGGGCAGCGTGATGGACAGCACGACCATGAAGGCGCAGCAGAAGGCCGCGAGGAAGCTCGACCGCCTGCTGCGCGCGGCCACGGGGCTCGCCGGCTACGACCTCGTCGAATTCTTCTCCTGGGTGAGAGCGCAGCACAGGCGACGCAGCGCGCTGGGCGCGCTCGCTCGTGACTTCGGACGGAAGGCACGCGCCAGCGACGTGGTTGCGTTCGTGGAGCAGACAAACTGGACGGATGCGAGCGCGGTACTCCAGAAGGCGTGCCGAGAGTATCGGGAGCGCGCAACGTGAGCGGTGTCAGACCCGCCAGCGCGGCACGTCGGACTGGTATGCAGCCAATGCAGTCAACCACCTACCGCATCGTCCGGTTCTTCGCGGGCCACGTCAGGCCGGGCGGTTGGGGCGGCCCCTACGGGGAAACCGTGCGCGACGAAGTGTCTCTCGCGGAGGCGCAGGAGCACTGCTCCGACCCGGAATCGAGCAGCGAGACGTGCACGAGCGCGGCCGGAAAGCGGCTGACACGAGAGCGTGGGCCCTGGTTCGACTCGTACCTGGGGCCCGAGGACGAGGACGACTCGTTTCTGGACTGAGAGGGAGCAACGCATGGACAAGGACCGAACCGAGTACGTGGTCGTCTGCCGCGGCGCCGCCGAACCTGGCTCACCGTACGCCCACGGCGCGTACGAGCTTGCCACGCGCACGGTGTTTCCGACCCGCCAGGCGGCGCTGGCCTACAGCGTCGGGATCGCTGCGGAGCGGGCGCCGCTGTTCGTCGAGGGACGCTGGGGCGGCCTGCGTGGAGACGCGGCGAAGCGTTTCCCACGGAGCGACCCGTGAGCGTCAACGGCTGGCGTCGGCGGCTGGCGAAGCGCGGGCTGACGCTCAACCTGCGCCCTGCCAACCGCGACCGCTGGATCGCCTACGTGACTGCGCCCGGCGCCACGGCGAATAGCTACTTCTCGCCGCTGTGCGGCGTCGGCTGGGCGGACAGCTACAGCGAGGCGATCGAGGCAGCCTTGCGCGACTTCGAGGCGAAGCGCGAGGACCAGCAGAGGGAGCAGGCCGTGCTCGCCCTGGCCGAGCCCGAGACGGCGCGAGAGCGCGTGAATACTGGCAGCACTGCTGCCGTCTGAGGGAGCATGAACACGCAGTCTAAGCCGCCCGAACACTCGCTGCTGCGGGTATGCCGTGAGCACGGGAACCTCACACGGGACTTGCGTGACGCCGCACACGAAGCGTTCCATGCCCTGTCGGTGAACGCGAGGGTCTGGGAACGCGAAGCGGTGCACCGGAAGCTGATGCTCAAGTTCCGCGGGGCGCGCTTGTGGTTGCACGAAATGGAGGCACGCGCGGCGGAACAGATCGTGTGCGCTCACTTCGGTGAACCGATCGACCCCATCGAGGATTGGGTGCACTGGTCAATCATGGAGGCCATAAAGTTCCGGCTTCCGTTCGCGGACTACGACATGTCGCTGCACGCCGCGCGTCACTCCCTGTCGAGTGCGGCGGTGCAGAAGCTGGCCCAGCGCATTATTGTGCTCGGGGAGGCGGAGTCGTGCTCCCTGGCATGTCAGGCTGACAGCAGTGCTGCCGGAGCATAGAATGGAACACGATGCCTACCCCCTCGGTGACCTCATGGCGGTGACGCGCCTGCGCATGGCAGTGCCGGTTCGGCACGAACGCACGGTGGCATTCGTGACCCGAGCCCGCGGGTGCGGACTGGAGGAAGTGCTGCGGCCGGTGTACGCGGCCAGCGCGATGGCGGCGGACCTGCACGAGCGCCGGGTGAAGGCAAGCGTCTCCCTCCGCGATGCGGCGTCCCGTGCCGGCATCCGGGCGGTCGAGTGGTCCGGTGTCGAGCAGGGCAGGCTTGTGCCCGAGTCCATGGACGACTGGAACGCGATGCGGAAGGCGGTGGAGTCGTGAGCGCATCGGAAACGCCCCCGCTCGCCGTCGGCTCCACGCTCTGGATCTTCGACGCGAACCGGCGCGTGTATCCGAAAGAGAAGCTGCCGCCGGGGAAGCTGTGGTCGTCCGGGCCGCCGATCTGGCGCGAGCACTGGATGCCAAAGGTGATCGTGGGCGAGACGCGGGTGTCGTGGATTCTCGGGCACGATCAGGGGCGCAAGATCAGCAAGCGCGACCTGGCAGCAGGCAAGGTGCGCGGCGTGCTCACCAGCGAACGCGACCTGGACGCCGCGTGCTACGTGAACGAGCACGCGCATGCGGTGGCTGACCGCGTGTCGCGCTTGTCAGGCGGCGAGCAAGCGGCCGAGGTGCTGCGGCAGATCGCCGCGCTCGTCATCCCCAAGATGCCTCGCAACTGGGGGAAGAAGTGGGCAGAGAACGAACGGAAGCGAACGTTTCTTGCGCCGAGCGTTACGGCCGGGTTGCGTAACGTGACGCCGGGCATGTTACGCTGGCCTTCCAGCCTGGCGGCAACGGAGCCAGGGGCAGAACCGCCGCCAGGCAGGCCAGGGTAGCCAAATCCGCCGGTTCCATCGGTTCCGCCAGGGACGGAAGGGGCTGCATTGGCAGCGCGCGGGCTGGCACGGCGGGTGCAAGGTAGGTTGGCATGTCCAAGACGATCCACTCCATCACGCTCGGCGACGAAACCTTCACCCGCGAGTCCGCCTCGCGGAAGTACGGAGCCTGCCTCGTGGCGACCATCACAGAGGAGAGCCAGCGCGTCGAGAACGCGCGGGCGGCACGGACGGCGGAGCAGGCGACGAAGCTGGAGGCCGAACTGGCCGCCATGCTCGCGGAGCGCGGGACGACGCTGGAGAAGGCGCAGGCGGAGTATGACGCGCGGCACGTTGCGTCTGACGCGACGCACGAGAAGGTGCTCGACTACATCGGCGCGCATCGCGAGGATGATGGCATGTACCAGGCGCCGGAGTACCTCGCGCTTCGGGCAACGCACCGCGCGGCGCACGACTTCATGTTCGCCAAGAGCGGCCCCTTCGGCGTGCTCGAACTGGCCGAGCAGGCGAAGCGGGAGCGCGCTGCATCGGTGGCCCACTGCCTCCCGATCGGCGGGCAGGGGGTAGTTTCCTGGCACCACACGGTCGCCCTGGCCGAGAAGGCGGCGGCTCACGAGGCGGCGGTGAACGCCCGCTGCGCGCGGTACAGGGCCTTCTCCGTCCGCACGGACTTCACGACCCGCGAGCGCGCCGTCCGCAAGGCGAAGGTCGCGTGACCGGCACGGCGCGTGCAACGGAGGAACCCATGACGAACAAGACCAACGGAATCCCCAAGTCTGCACCGGAAACGGCCCTGGGGGCGTACGGCCGCATCATGGACCTGGCCGAGGCGGTGAGCGCGCTCCGCGTGGCGGCACAGAGCGACATGCACGCGCTGCGTCTCCCGCCGGAGGCGGTCCGCGCCCTGGGCGAGGCGCACCAGGCGCTGCTCGCGGCGCACAGGGCGGTCGAGGCAGCGGTGCTCGGGGGTGCGTCGTGAGTGCTGTGGCCCTGGGCGTGAGCCCCGCGGGCGTCGAGTGGGTCGTGTACCCGCGCGGCGGAGAGACGCCGGAGCGGTTCGCCTGGCGCGTCCAGCGGGGCCAGGAGCGGCTCGCGGCGCTCGCGGCACGGCTGGCCGCCAGGGCGGAGCCGGAGGCCCCGTCGGCCGATCTGGCGCGGCTGCGCGCCCGTCACGCGGCAGCCCGGCGCGAGGTGTTCCGCCTGCTCGGACAGGACCGGGCAGCGCGGGCACGGGGGCGCTACGCGCGGGCCTGGGATCGCCCGGAGTACGTCGCAGCGTACGAGCGGCTGCAAGCGGCCCGGAAGGCGCTGCGCGCGGCTGAGCGGCAGGCCCGCAGGGTAGGAGCCGCGTCGTGACCCTCTCGGTGTCCAAGGACGACCGCGGGCTCGTGATCACCTGCGGCGCGGAGACGGTCATCCTGCCGGCGTCGGCCATCGCTGCGACGTTCGACTGGGATCTGGGCAGTCTGCGCAGCACGTTCTTCGTGCGAGGCCGCCGCGTCGAGCTACACCCGGCGACCGACCGCTGGATGATGGGCGACCGCTACGGCGAGGTGGTCAAGGTCGAGCCCGAGCGCGTGCGCGTCCGCCTCGACAAGTCGCGCAAGTCGTTCTGGTTCCGGCGCGAGGACGTGCTGCACCCGGGGAATCGGAACCCGTGACCAGGACAGACACACTCGCGGCGCCCGTAGCCGGCCACAAGTGCGCCGGGGCGCGCATGTCGGTGCACGTCAACTGCGAGTGCGGGTGGTCGTCGGCGAACTGGGGCGGCCCTGGCGCCCGCAAGAACGCCTACGCCGAGTTTCGGATGCACGCCGCCGAGCACGCGCACGATAGGATGCCCCCATGACGACTACCATCGACCTCGACGACAATGAGTTATTCGACCTGGAGACGGGCGTTTTCGACAAGCTGGACCTGGCCAAGGCGCCGGGCTGGGCGGGCTATTCCGTCGTCGTGTATCGCTACAACTTCACGGGGGAGGAAGTCGGCCAGGGCGACATACCTGACGACACGACCGAGCTTCGCTCATCCCCGGTGATGACGCTGGACGACGTGGTCGCCGTGTTGAAGGCGCAGAAGGGCGCGAAGTGGAAGCGGTGGATCGATGCCATGATCGTCTCCGACGACAAAAAACTCCGCAACGGAGGGGAGCTAAGCTTCGCGGCGTACGTCGAGCGACTGGACGGAGCCCCGCTGTCGTACCCAGAGAGGGAGCACCTGGCGTTCAAGCTGCGGCTGAAGGCCAAGGGGAACCGGAATCCATGAGCCTGCCAGAAGTGATCCAGGGACCGTGCGCGCCTGAGTCGGATGGCGGCTGGCGGCAGCAGGTATTCGTGGACGGCCTGCGGTTCGATCTGGCGCTCACGCGCGCAGGGACGTACCGGCAGCCCCGCCTGGAGTACGGCAAGGCGGCGCAGAAGGGGCTGCGCTACCGCGCCGCGGATCGCTGGCAGGGCGTGGTCCGAGACGCAGGGGGCAGCGTGGTCTGGACCGGGATGGTATCCCGAAGCTGCGGACTGGCCCGGCTCCTTTGGCGGGCAGGCATCGTCCCAGCGGGGTTCGCAGTGCCCGGGGCGGCGGCGCCATGACCGACCCGGCCCTCACCGCGGGCGACGTGCGCGCTCTGCGCGGGCTGCACCAGCGTGGCGGCGGCCCGCTGTCCCCGTGGCGCTCCGCGCGCCTCATGGGACTTGGGCTCGCGGAGCCGCACCCGAGCGACCCGCTGCGGCGCTACCGGCTCACCGGCAAGGCGCGGGTGCTGCTGCACAATCGGGGCAAGCTGCCTGGAGCGACCGGCACGTGACCGAGAAGCGCTCCGGCCCGAACGAGCGCCAGCGCGCGCTGTGGGCGCTGGCCGGCTACGTCGTGCCGAGGGTAGGCGACGAGGGCCGGTGGGGGCACCCGACCGGCAACACCTTCCGCGTCCGCGTGTCGCGCGTTTCGGACGACGGCATGGCGATCTGGGTGCGCTTCCTCTGGACGGCCACGTATGGGCCCGTCCACGGCCCCGAGCGCAAGTTCGACCGGAACAAGGCCGACGGCCTCTACTGGGGCCGACAGGACGACCTGTACGATCCAGCGAGGGGCCTCCCGCTGCACTTCCGGTGACTCAACACCAACCCAGCGAACGCCAGCGCGCCCTGTGGGCGCTGGCCGGCTTCATTGTGCCGGCGGTGGGCGACGAGGGCTTGTGGGCCCCGCTGACCTCCGAGTCGGACTTCCCCATCCGCGTCGTTCGCGTCTCCGCCACCGGAAACACGATCTGGTGTCGCTTCCTGCCGTGGAGCATCTATCAAGGCCAGACGTGGCCCTTCCCCCGCACCGGCGGCATCTACTACGCCCGCGACGTGGGCAGCGATTATTGGACCAGGGCTCGATTCCGATGAAGGCACGCGGCCCGAGTGAGCAACAGCGCGTGCTGTGGGCGCTGACGGGATTTATGGTGCCAGTCGAAGGCGCCGTGGGCCGGTGGGAAGGCATGCGCGTACAACGGGACGAGTGGATGCACGTCACGGTCCGCGTCACGCGAGTATCGGCCACCGGCAAAACGATATGGGTGCGCTTCCCCAAGCAGATGCCGCTTGGCTTTGGGGCGCTACCAGATGGCCCCGAGGCCGAGTACGCCTACTGGTACGACACCGTAGAACACGATGGCACCTACCGAAGCAACGGGCACGCTGGCGGCGGGCCCTACGGCCAGGTGAGCTTTGGCCCGCGCCCCTTTTGAACGGAAGCGACGCTTCGGTCCCGAGCCTGCCCCCGGCCATCGCCAGACCAAGGCGCCTGTCACCATAACCGCTATTCCGCAGGAGTGTAGCAGGGTGCTACGGTACGGACCGTGTCCAGCCCAAATCCGCCCGTCACCTTCGGCTACCGGAGCTACGAGGGCGCCGCCCTGGCGGCTGGCCTGTTCGGCGTGGACGCCGAGGGCAGGGTCTGGCGCCTGCGGCGCTTCGGGCGCCCCTGCGCGCCGTACCGTGCCGAGAGCCCCCGTGCCGATGGCTACCTCGCTGTGCCCCTGGTGCTGGGGTGCCGGCGGGTCCGGGTGCTCGCGCACCGGCTGGTGTACGAGGCGCGCGTCGGATCGATCCCCGATGGCTGGATCGTCCGGCAGCGGAACGGCGCGCGGGCTGACAACCGCCCCGAGAACCTCGTCACCGCACCGTGGCCGATACCAGGGAAGCGTCGGGCGCCGACCGACGTAGACCCTGAAAGATTGGCCGGCGATGATCCTTCCGGCAGGATGACCCCATGAGCACAGTCCTACGTCACGTTGGCTGGTGTCCCGTCTGCGAGGGCACGTTCAAGGTGCGGAGCCAACTGCTCGTGCACCACGGGTACGAGCGGCCCGGCTACGGGTACATCGTAGGCGACTGCTTCGGCGTGAACCGCCCGCCGCACGAGCTATCGCCGCGCACGGCCGAGGAGTACCTCTCCGAGGCCGTGGTCCCCCGCATCCGCGAGGTCGAGAAGTGGATTCAGCGCCTGGGGCCGCCCGGCGAGCCGGAGCAGCTTTCGTTCGACGAATACGATCCGAGGAGCCGCCAGTACGTGCCGGGGATGAAGCGCCGCTCCGAGGTGAAGGACTACGACTGGACGAACCGGCTTCGGCGCACCCGCGAGCAGGCGGCCGACGAGCTTGCGTCGTTGCAAAAGGAAGCCGGGCGACTGGAAACGCTGATTGCGGAGTGGCGCCCGCAGCCGCTGCGCACCGTTGAGGAGGAGGAGGAGGCGCACCGCGAGGTCAAGGCCGTGCAGCACGCGCGAGTCAGCGCCGACCGCGAGCAGCGCTCTGCCCACGCGCTCGTGAACCTTCAGCAGCAGATCGACCGGGCCGTGAAGAAGCAGGATAGCTACGACCTAATCGACCTGTTCTGTGGAGCAGAGCAGAAGGTTTCCGGCCCACTCGGGCGAATGGCGGCGTTGACGCACGAGCAGGTGTTGAAGCTGGTGGACCGGGATGAGGTCTGGGCCGCGCTCGGCTTCATGCGCGGGCGCGAGTATCTCTCCCGGCGCGATGCGCGCCAAGTGGAGGACCAGCGGGGCAGCGGGGTCGCGTGGCCAAAGCCGCGTGCCGTGTCCCGGGAGACACTGGCTCAGGTGAAGACCGAGCGCGCTGCCAAGAAACAGGCGAAGGAGCGGGCGGAGATCGACAGTAGGCACGCTCAGTATGTTGGGTGGGTCGAGAAGGCTCTCCGTACCCGCAACATGAAAGCGCTGATGCAGGCGTTCCTGAGTGCGGAGCTTCCGTACGACATTGGCAAAAAGCTCCCTGACAAGGGCCGCAGCCAGATGATTCCTCTGCTCGGCATGGACGACCTGTGGGTGGCCCTCGGTTGGGTTCACCGGGACGGGATCTACTTCGACCAGGGCGACTTTGAGAAGGCTATCGGGGCGCCCTACTGGGACAGCGACCGCTTCGATCCGTCGGGCTTGTTCCAGTGGCCACCGGGCTTCTGAGCGCTGCCACTTGCGCCACCACCGCCACTGGTGTATCTGACCGGAATGGTGGCTCTGACTCGTCTGGTCTACCTGGCGCCAGTGCCGCCGTCGTGAATACGAGTGCACTCGGGAGCGTCTCAGTGGGGGAGGAACAATAGATGAGCAAGAAACTGATGAGGACGGAGCATGACGCAACCTAGAAAGAAGTGGCGCTCAGGCGACCTGGCGCTCGTTTACTACACGAAGATGCCATCGATGGTGACGGTAATACGGATCGTGAAGGTCGCGGAGAAGTCCGTTTCCTTCGTGCTCGCGTCGGATTCGGGCTCCATCACCCGTCTGTTCGATTCGCACCGCGTGTTCAACGAGCACCTGTACCCGCTGGAGGATGCTGCGCGGCTGGTGGCGGAGATAGCTGCGGGGGCAGCATGACCTGGATCGAGACAATCAGCGGCACGCGCTTCGATCTGCTGAACCCGAAGCCCGATCAGGTAAACATGGCCGACGTGGCCTACGCGCTTGCTCGCATCGTGCGGTTCACGGGGCATACGAACACGGGTAGCGACACGGGCTGCGGCTACTCCGTGGCCGAACACGCGCTGCACGTGTGCTCGGTCATCGAGCGGGAGCACCCGAACGATGCGGTGCTGTGCGCGCTCGCGCTGCACCATGATGCGGCGGAAGCGTACGTGGGCGACGTGTCGGCGCCGCTGAAACTTGCCATGCGCGCGATGGCGTCGCTGTGGGGTGCGGCGGCGGGCCAGTGGTCGCCGTTCGACTCCATCGAGGATAGCGTCCAGGCGTGCATCCTGCGCGCGATCGGTCTGCCGGAGCCGACCGACGAGCAGCACGCTGTCGTGAAGCGCGCTGATCTACTGGCGCTGGCTGCCGAGCGCGCCGTGTTCCTGCCGCACACGGGCCAGGCCGGCGACTGGGCGTGCCTGGAGGGAATTCCGGTGGACGAGCGCCTTTGCCAGCGGATGCGGAGCGCGAAGTGGCGCACGGCATGGCCGCGTGACCTGGGCTACGAGTACCTGATGGCCGGACAGCGATTCGAGGCGCGGCGTTTGCCGTGAAAACCGCGGCACAGAGCGCCCTGAAAGCTGGTCAACGCCAGTGGACCTGCTCGCACTGCTCGCGGCGGTTCGCGGCGCAGTTTGCGGAACGCTGCGGGGCGCACCGAAGCGGTAAGCACTGCCAGGCCAGCACGCTCGCCATCCAGCTATCCCAAGACGGCCTGGAGCGGCTGATTGGCCCGGACGGGGACTTCACGGGCGCCCACGGATCACTCAAGTATGCTGGGCTCGTACAGATGCACCGCACGCGCCTCGTCGAGCCGGACTCGGCGAGTGCCGAGCCGTGGGCTATCGCCTACGAGCAGTACCTGCGCGAGCATCAGCGTCTGTTCAGTGAGCGCGTCACCGAGTTACGCCAGGCGGCCGAGAGCCCGGAGACAGTGGCACGGGCCCGAGCCTTCCTTGCGCTTGTTGCCACTGACCGATAGCTGTGGTAGCAGTGGTAGCATGTCGCAAAACGACGACCCCGACAGCCGCGACTGGATCCCGCCGGTGGACATGCAGTCGATCTTCACGTCTCTGAAGTACGCCAGGATGGCCATGAGCATCGACGGCGATGGGACTGCGTTTGCGATCGAATGTCTGACCGACGCGGTGGAAGCGCTGGCGATACACATCGCCGGAGACAGAGGGCGCCGTGGCTGACGCGCGGAAGCGTTTTGTGAAGTGCATCGTGTGCGCGAAGCATGGGCCGCTCCGCGCGCACCTCACCCCTGATCCGTCCCCGGATGTGTGGGAGGTCTACCCGGAGGACTGGCTTCTGCTCGCCCACAGCAGCGGCGTGATTCTACCGGCCTGCTCTACGGCGTGCGCGGACGAGCACAGCGCACGGACGGGGCAAACGCCGAACCTGCCATGGGTGACGCGGTGGCTGCAAACGCAAGGAAAAGGTCCATGATCAACACCTTCGCGCTCATGGCGCCGCACCAGCCCTTCGCGGTGTTCTCGCCGTGCAAACGCTACCGTTACCTGCTCGGCTGGCCGGCAAAGGAGGGCGGCCTCGGTATCGCGCTTTTCGTGCTGGCTAACCCGAGCACGGCAACGGCAGAGCAGACCGACCCCACGGTCGCGCGCTGCATCGACTACGCGGCCCGGTGGGGATACGAGTGGTGTCACGTGGTCAACGTGCGAGCATGGCGCGAGACGGACCCGGACAAGCTGCCGGCCGACCCCGAGGCGATCGGACCGGAGAACGACGACGCGATCAGGGACGCCGTGCGCAAGGCGGCGATCGTGGTGTGCGGCTGGGGCAAGCTCGGCGGTGAACGAGGGCTGGCCGCGTTGCAGATCATTCGCGAGGTGGGCGGCTCGCCGATGGCGCTCAAGCTGAACCGGGACGGTTCACCCGCGCATCCTCTCTACCTGCGCAGCGCGGCCCGGTGGTTTCCGATACCCGGAGGAGCATGATTCGCAGCGTGCCCGTTGACACGATACGTGCCCAGTGACAGCATTGGCAGCGATGACGAGCAAGCAATTCACGAAGGGCGTACTGTGAGAACCATCCACCGCTACCCGTTGTCGCCGGGGTTCAACGAGATTGCGATGCCCACTGGCGCGATGGTGCTCAGTGTTCACTCGAAACTGAACGACCCCCAGGTCTGGGCGCTCGTCGATGACGCCTGCCAGACGGAGGAGCGCCGCGGCCTCTACGTCGCGGCCACCGGAGAGAACCTCGACGCTCTGCACGGTGCGGATCTTAGTGTTTTCATCGGCACGGTGTTCGTGGACACGATCTGCACGGTGCCGGCGGGGAACACGCCGCCAGCGTCGGCGCACGCCATTGTGGAGACTCTCGTGTTCCACGTTTTTGAAACCACCTGGAGGGGTCCGCGTGAAGGCCGCTGACGTGAGCGCGAGCATGGACACGGCGGCGCTGCGCGCCCTGCTCGACAAGAGCACGCCGGGGCGGTGGATTGCGGGCGCTGCCCGGAAGGACGGCACCGCGCAGGTCTACTGCCCGCACATGGGGCCCATGCGTGTCATCGTGCCCGTGGCAGAGACGGAGCCGCACAACGCAGCCTTGATCGCCGCCCTGCGGAACGCCGCGCCTGCTTTGCTGGACGCCGCGGACGAGCGGGACCGGCTACGCGCCGAGGTGGCGAGGCTGCGGGATCCTGGGCTCGGCGGGATGCCGCATATCGACCTCCCGAACAGGAGCCCGTTACGCGCCCAGCGTGACGCCCTGAAGGCCGAGATGGCGAGGCTGCGTGAGGCGCTGACATGTATCCTGCGCTGCACCGACGATCAGCAGGCAGAGGAGTATGCGCGATCTGCCCTCGCCCCGACGAAGGAGAAACCATGAACGAACTGGACGCGCGACGATGGAAGCTATCGCTTTGTGGCTGCGCGCTGGCGCTCGCGAGTCACTGGACCCCGATGCCGTGGGCGCTACCGATCTACATCGCGGCGCTGACGTGTTTCGGTAGGACGATGCTCGTGAGTGTTGCCGCGATGAAGGATAAGCCATGATCGGGCCGAGTGGCTGGGAAACCGGCATGTTCAATCTGCGGATGACGGTGGTCATGTCTGCCGCTTCCAGAGCGGCCATGTGGCGCACTGTCTGTGCGGACATGGCCCGCACCGAGCCCGTGCTCTATCGTCGGCTCAAGTATCGCGGCGGGCGGAAGGCTCGCGCGGCTTACCGGCGAATCTATCCAGTCTGCCGAGCGGAGTACCAGCGTCGGAGGCACTCGTATTCGGCTCCGCTCGCGTACGCATGGAGCGCAGCAACGGAGCAGAAGACATGACCACACCGATTGACACGGCCAGAATCCGCCGCCTGCTGACCTCCCTCGCCGCGCTGCCAGTCGTCGGGCGGCACCTCGTGGAGGGGCAACTGCTCGATGCGCTGCCGGGGTTGCTTGGTGAGAACGACCGGCTGCGGACTCTCCTCGCCGACGCGAACGAGGCGAGGCTTAACGATCTGGACAAGGTGATAGCGGAGCGGGACGCGCTGACCGCGCTGGTCGCGCTGGTCGCGGCGCGCGACGTGTGCGTGGTCTGCGGCAACGTGCTTCTGCCGACGGAGCCGCACTGCGAGGACTGCGACACCGATGGCCCACGCTACACGGACCCCGAGTGAAAACGCCTGTTGACGCGGCTTGGCCCGCGTGGCAGCATTGGCAGCATGACGACTGAGGACACGGCAGCGCTGAAAGCCATGCTCACGGAAGTGAACGCGAAGGGCGCCGGCCCGTGGCGGATCACTGACCGGGGTGACTTTTGGTCCTTTTCGCGTGAGGAGGAAAACGAGGACGGTGATGTGGGGGACGACTGCCCGAGCAAGGTCATCGTTGCGCTCCTGAACGCCGCGCCGGAACTGCTCGAAGCGACGGACGAGGTCGCGCGGCTCCAGGCGGAGAACCGCGTGCTACGCGCTGAGCTTGACGGGTTCCTGCCGTCGATGGACGGGGGGCCGTCCGCGGCGTCGGAAGCGCTCGGGACGAACGCGGCGCTCCGCTCGCTTGTCGCTGCATGGAAGCCGGTCGTGCGCGCTGCCGATGAGTGGCAGGGCTGCGGACGGACTAAGGAAGCGAAGCTGCTGGGAGCGCTGTACGCGCTGACCGACGCGCAGCGGGAGGCGGCCCGGTGATCGGCAGCGTTCTGGGCGCGATCGTGGCACTTGTGCTTGTGGTCGGCATTCGGGCAGCGGCCTACTATCCGTACTGGAAGCGGCACCAATCGGAGAGGCAGTAAACGTGGCACCAGAAATGGACAAGGGCGTGCGCGTGGTCCGCGTCGAGGCCGGCGGCGGGACGGGCGACCGCGTCTACGTGACGGCGGACGGCGCTCGGATTTACGAGCGCCTGGGCGAGCACCGCGTCGAGGTCATTGAGGGCGAGATGAAGTTCGGGCCGACCCGCATCCGGGTGCTTCGGTGACCGACGACGCCGACACCGGCCCGGACGTGACCGCGCTCCGCGCTGCCATCGCGAAGGCCGATGCGCTTGTGGCGCACTACCACCAGGGCATCACGCTCGCGCAGGGCCTGAAGCGGACGCTCGTGGTACGCCTGCTCCACGCGCAGTTTCCGAACCTCACAGTGAGCGAGCAGGAAAAGCTCCTGCGCGGCTACGGTTTGTGATCTTGAAAGGGATGTGAATGGCCACGAAGAAGAAGAAAGCTATCAGGCGACGACACCAGCCGGTGCAGAACGAGGCAATCAGCGAGCGGATACGCTCGCTCGACGACGCCGTGTTCGCGGCCTTGGACTCGATTACGGACCAAGCTGGGGCGTATTCAGCATCGGAAATCGTGTCCCGCGTGCTGGTCACGATCGCCGCGAAGCTCGTCTGGCACGACACGGCGGCCACCGAGGAGGAATTTGCGGACAAAGCCAGCCAGTGCTTCCAGTTGATCGCGGAGGCGCACGCGAACTGCAAGCGCGGGGAGCCAGCCCAGCACGCGCACACTGCGAGGCACGAGGATCTGAATTGAGCGTGGCCGCGCTGCGTGAGGAGATTCAGCGCGAGCTAACCGTGTGGGCGCTCGGTTCGATGCACCGCATGGAGCCCTGGGAGCGACGGGAACTGGCCAGCCCGCTGATCGCGGCGCACATGCCGCCCGGCACATTCATCCGGCTACCCTGGACGCTCATGCCTGATTGGTTCCGTCAGATTTTCCACGACCCGACGCAGATCGACGGGCGCGTGGTCGTCGAGGAGGTGGACAGCGTGGTGGTGCGTGTTCGCACTCCGGTCGGCACCAAATACTCCGTCGAGGCGGACGCCTTCCTCGACGCGGTGCTCGCCGGCCAGGTAGGGGACGCCGCGTGACGCTGGCGGAGATTCGCGAGGAGTACGAGCGGCACCTGGCGGTGTCGGTCCTCTCGGGCGCGAGCCGGGAGGTGAGCGAGGTGTCTGCCCAGCGCGTCCTGGCGGCCCTGCTGCGCGCGCACCTGCGGCCGCGCTGCACCCTGCTCTGGTACGGCGAGCCGTGGCTGCTGGAGCGGTTCGAGCCATGGGAACTGGTGTTCCACCGCCCGCGGGTCGTGATCCGCCTCGCGGACTTCCTCACGGCGCTCCGGCGCGGGGGCGTGCGGGACGATCCGGCCAGCGTAACGTGACGGCAGCGTTACGCTTCCGGTTGCAGCCGCGCTGGAACGGACGGGGTTGACGGGCCCAGAACCACCCTTTTCAGGCGCGCAGCCGGTGCCGCCGGTGCCGCCAGGGGCAGCGCGCTCGCTGGCACGGTCGGTGCAGGGTGGGCTGGCATGACTCACAACATGACGGACGACACGACGAGCTACATGACAGACGACGGCCAGGCGCCGTGCGGGCGCTGCGGCGGAAGCGGCTCCCAGCGGTCGCTGGACTCCTACGAGGAGGCGCGGGGGATCGAGGATCCGTGCTACCACTGCTCCAACACGGGGTGGGTGGACGCCGAGACGGCTGTGCACGACGCCATGGAGGGGGTCGCTTTCCGGTTGGCGAGTGCTCACGTGGACGCGCTCGGCGCGCCGGAGGATGGCTGGGACTGCTACGCCGCCGAACACGGCATGTCGGCCTGGGACTACAAGCACGGGCTCGTGTACGAGTACGCCTACGAGTTTAGCGCGCGCCTGGCAGCGATGACGCGCGAGGAACAGAAGTACATGCTGTGCCTTCTCACCGGAGGCGCGTCGTGAGCCGTCACTCACCGATGGCAGGCCGGCGCCAGGCGAAGCGGGCGGTGCGCGCGGCGGAGGCGTCTGAGCGCGCCGAGGCCAAGGCCCTGGCCGCCTGCGCGGACGGCTGGGCGCCGTTCCCGGGCTCCGGCGTGCAGCTTGCGACGCTGCGCCGCCTGGAGGCGCGGGGACTGATCGAGTACCGCTCTGAGGTCACTGACGGGCGCATCGCGGCCCGGTACCGGAAACTTGCCGTCGCGGCGGCCTCGGTGAGAAAGTGAGGCACGCCATGACTAAGCCCACCATGCTCGACAGCGCCGTGGCGGACATGATGCTGAGCGCGGTGGGGGACGCAGCACGCCGTGGGCACGACTTGGGCGAGGCACTGGCCGACCCGTACGAGAAGCGGACAGAGGCCGAAGCGGTACGGCTGGCTGCCGGCAAGCTGGAACAGGACTGGTGGTGGTGGCTTGACCAGGAGACGTTCCGCGACGCCGTCGTGGAAACGCTGGAGTCCCGGCTGGTGGGCGCCGTCAACTGCGACGCTGGCAAGGTCGAGGTCGATGAGCGGAGCGGCACCATCCGGTTCCGCGGGGAAGCGCTCGGCGCGAGCTACGCGAGCGACCCGAACGACCCGTACGACTACGTCGAGGCGCCTGCGCCGCGGGACGACCACTCGCGTCGGATAGCAGCCGCGCTCGCAGCGACCGGCGCCGCCGCGAGCGTGAGCCACAAGATCGTGAACGACCCTCAGTTCACCGATCTTCAGCACCTCGTGTTCAATGTCGCCGCTACTTGGAACCTCGCTGACTTCGATCACCTCGTGCCCGACGAGGTCAAAAATGCCTTCACGCAGGGCGTGCGCGCGGGCTTTCGCGATGCGAGGGCGGCGTGAAGCGGAACAATGAGGTGCGGATCGAAGCGAAGCTCTGCGAACACGCGGAGCAACTCGCTTCGTACCTGAATACCGACATTGATCCGTACGACTTCCAGTACATGTTGGAGAAGTACGTCGAAGGTGGTCCTTATCTTGACCGGCCGGAGCACCCGGAGCTTGCTGGAGCAGAGAGCGTTGAGGAATTGACCGAAGCTCAGCAAGAGGACTTCAAGGAGTTCTTGATGGCGCATGTCGGTTACATGATGGCCGCCGACCCTCTGGGCGTGCCAGCGTATCTGTACTTCGAGAAAGCAAAGGTTCTGCCTCACGGCGCGTGGCTCGTGCACTTCTCAAGGGATAGCTTCCTGTCGTTCAAGAAGGGCGCGACCCTGGAGACGCTTGCGCTGAGCAAGCACAGGAAAGCGAAGACGCTCACGTCCTGCGAAGCGAATCTCGATCCCGAATCTGGGCTCTACGACACCGTCTGGGGCTTCGCGATCGAAGCGGAAGGGCTCAGACATGGCGCCTTGCGGGACATGAAGAACTACGGCGATCAGGTCATGCTGTTCCAGACTGATTGTGCCGTGTCCGTGTGGCACACAACCGACGACTACGGGCAGGTCATCTTCCCCCTCTGCTCCGAGTACAACGTGCACCGCGGCAGCTATGACGGGCACGTGTTGAACTTCGATATGGCGGACGGAGACGGTGATTTCGATTCGCTAGATGACGTGATCGAGTTCGCCGAGGCCGGCAAGCTCGTACCGAACGTCCGGAGCGGCGCGCGCGTGGCAATCGCCGAGACGTACCCGGCCACCGGCAAAATGCTGCCCGAGCACATGCGCGTCTACGGCGTACGCAAGACCGTGCAAGGCATCTCCGTCATCGAGGTGAGTGAGACATGGTACTTCTCGCCCGACCTGCGCGTGTCGGCGAACCGCCAGTACAAGAGCGAGGGCGCCGCGGAGAACGGTTGGATCGTAATGGACGAGCTACACCCGCACCTCGGCCACAGCGACCACATCAGCACCAAGCCAGAGGCGCTGCGCCTCATGGTAGAGTGGGCGGCGCGACTGCGACGTGAGGAAATTCCATGAGCATTGTTCTACGACACCTCGGTTTCTGCCCCGTCTGCCAGCGCGACATAAAGGTGACGGTGCGCTACCACGACGCCGTGGATCTGCTGCAACAAGCGCTCGGCGAGGGCGGGCTGGAGCCATGACGCTCACTCGAATCCACGTGAACCAGCACGTCATCCGTCGCAACGGCAAGACCGGCGCGCGGGAGCCGGTCCTCACCGTGAAGCAGGGCAAGACGAACCGCTACGCGCAGGAGGTCATCATCGAGGGACCGAGCCGCGTCGTCTACAGCCCGGACAAGCCGCTGTCCTGCGGTGCGAAGGTCTGGGTCGCCACGGAGAGCGCGGTGACGCTCGTGGGCGAGCAGGGCGTGCCGTCGTCCGAGCGGACATGCAAGGCGCCGCCAGCGAAGGGACGGGGCAAGTGACGCTGACGCTTGCGCAGGAGCGTTTGTTGACACGGCTCGCCGCTGTGTACGCGCGGTATGACGCTGCGAGGATGCGGCGAGTGGGGAAGCCCTACGATGGCAGTATCCAGTTTATCCCCAGCCGCGCCGAGCCGCGAGCCTCTCTGGAGGCGTTAGAAGCGGCCGGCTTGGTCACGATCGAGCGCCACAAGGAGAGCCAGACAAGGCTGCGCCGCGGCTCGTATGGTCGATGGACCGGCGGCACAGTGACACATGAATACACAGAGCTACTCGTGCGCCCGACGGATGCCGGGCTGGCGCTCGCGGAAGCGCTACTCGCTGCGCGGGCGTGAAAGGAACACGACGATGACTCGCGACGATCTGGCCCGACACATCGCTTACCAGTGCTACTACGTTCGCGACCCGATGTTCGTGGCGTACAATCTTCTGAGCGAAATGACAGACGCGCGCGGCCCCCTGGGCGACGTTGCGCGCCGGCTTCCAGTGGAAGTGACCCCCGAGGTCCGATTCTTCCGGCTGGTCCGTCGCTACATCGACGCCGCGCGCGATCAGGCTGGATTGCGTCCGCTGCATCTCAGCCGGTGAATAGCACCGCTCCGCTTGCCGTCAGTCCTATCAGCGGCTACACTGCTGCCGGGACAGGAACCGAACAGTGACGACACCAGTGGTGATTTTGACGGAACGGGAGCGAGGCTGCGGCTACCGGAAGCCCGGCAAGGACGGGGTTGGGGTCTACCTCCTAGGCGATGGGACGGCGCCGCCCTGCGGATTGCTCCCTTACCCGCTGGAGGTCTGCCCGTGCTGCGGCGGCGGCATCAAGGCGACCCGAGGCTGGCAGTGGATCACCCCGGAACTGCTGTTCAAGGGGGACGTGATGAGCGTGCTCGCGGGCGCGGAACGCGACTGTTCACGGAGCAATGGGCTTCGCGTCGTGCAAGTGAACCACCAGTCAGGGGTACTGACGCCCATGCCGTTGAAGGGCTGCCGGACCTGTCCGATCGGCACTCCGCCTCCCGGCCTGCACGGCTTGCTGTGGGTCGGCGAGAGGTTCTACGCGACGCCGGAGGAATTCATGCGCGAGGCGGGAACGATGGGCGTCTCCCGCAAGATCAAGGCGGTCCCCCGCGGGTTCGTGCTCGGCGAGACGTGGGTGTTCCTTGCGCACCGGCGCGCGGTGCGGAACCCGGAGACGGGCGAGCGCGAGTTTCCGGGGATCTTCACCGCGTTCAGGCCGCGCCAGGTGGACCTCGTGATCGCCGACGAGAACAACGTGCCGGAGGCCGCAGAGAAGCTCGCGGAGCGGTTCGGAGGCGGCGCTCGGCTCGTCCGCGTCGTTCGCGACGTGGACGCGCAGCTTGACCTGATCGAACATCTGGCCCGCACGGCTCAGCCGTCGGTGAGCCTGTGAACGTGCCACACGCCCCGCCCTGGCCCCCGACGTACACGGGGCGGCTGCGTGCCCTGGAGGACCAGCGGCAGTCCCTGCGGGCCGTCCTGGGGCCCCTACACGACGCGGCGAGGGCGTTCCGTGCGCTCGGCGAGCACGGTGCCTTCGCCTTCGGTGCCATCCGCGAGCAGGAGGGCGACGTGGCGCACGGCCGGTGGCCCATGCCGGCGGGCGCCGTGCTCGTGGTTCGAGCGGGGTACGACCTGCACACCGACATTGGAGAAATCGCGCGGGGGGTGGTGCCCCCGCCGGACCCGATAGTGTGCCTGGCGTCGGCTCTGTGCACCCCGGAGCTATGGGACGAGGCGATGGTTGCGTTCCGCCAGGCGACCGACTGGGCGGTCAAGCAGGCGGCCGAGTACGGCCTAGAGTAGACTCACGGCGGACAGCATGGCCGTCTCCTCGCACCCGTTTGACGCGCCTGCCGGCGACCTGCTCCGCCTCGGCGCGAGCACGGCGCTCGATCCCGCAAAGGCTGCGGAGCTACTCACGGCGGCCGACGACGCGGCGGCGTTCGTCCAGGCGGCCCGTGCCAAGGGCACCCGCGACGCCTACGCCTCGGACTGGCGGCAGTTCTCCGCATGGATCGAATCGCACGGGCTCGACGCCCTGCCCGCCGATCCGCGCATGGTCGCGCTCTGGATCGGTCACATGGTGCGCGCGCTCAGCCGGCGCCCGGCGACCGTCCGCCGGATGCTTTCGACGATCGGCACCGTCCACAAGCGCGCGGGCCACCCGAACCCCTGCGAGCAGGCGGTGGTCCGCGAGGCGATGCGCGGGATCGCGAACACGCTCGGCGTCCGACCGAAGCGCGCCGCGCCCCTGCTGATCCCCCACCTGGAGGCGCTCGTCGCCGGCATGGGGGACGATCTGCGCGGCGTGCGCGACCGCGCGATCTTGCTCACTGGATGGAGCGGCGCGCTCCGCCGGAGCGAGATAGCGGGGCTCCAGGCCGAGGATCTGACCTTCCTCGACAAGGGGGTGAGCGTGCTGATCCGACGGAGCAAGACCGACCAGCAAGGCGAGGGGCAGCACGTCGCGCTGTTCTACGCGGTGCGGACCGCGCTCTGCCCGGTGCGGGCCCTGCAAGAGTGGATGCAGCGCGCTGCCATCACCGAGGGACCGTTGTTCGTGCGGCTCAGTGGGCACCGGCAGGATCCGCAGTTGATCGCCGACCCGCTCGCGCCCGAAATGATCCGCTACATCGTCCAGACATGGACGAAGCGGGCGGGCGTGCAGCCCGAGCAGATCGGGGCGGTGTTCAGCGCGCACTCGCTCCGCGCTGGCTTCATCACCGAGGCGGCGCGCGGCGGCAAGGCCGAGTGGATGATCGCGAAGCAGTCGCGGCACAAGAGCGCCAACGTACTGCGCAGCTACATTCGCGTGGCCGACACGTTCCAAGGCAACGCGGGCGAGGGTCTGCTGTAGGCAGGCTCTTGACCTTCGCTGCCGCCTATGGCAGCATTGGTGTCATGCTGTGGACGTTCGCCTTGGCGCTGGCCTTCGTGAGTGGGTACGCGACGAGCGCCGCAATGGAGCGCTATCGGCAGCGGTACCTGGAGCGGGAGCGCGCTGTCAATGCGCTGGCAGGTGGCGCGGTACCCGACTGGGAGCGTGTGGCGCGCGGCCTGGAGGAAGCCGCGTTGAAGCAGGCGCACCAGGGGCTGGCTGGACATTCCGATAGCCTGCTCCGACAAGCGCGGGACGTGCGGAAGGAAGGGCTGGCCAACCAGGGACGTTTTCTGTGACGCTGGCGTTGCTCGCGGGGCTGCTGCTCGGCTACGGCTTGCGCTGGCTCCACGAGGACTACCAGCAGCGCCAGCGCGAGCGGGTGCTGCGCGCGCTCGGCGGCGAGCTTCCGGACTGGGAAGTTGCCGCGCGGGCTCTGGAGAAGCACTCTCACACCCAGGCGATGGCCGGCAAGTACCAGCACGCCGAGCAGATGAGGAGGGAAGCGGACACGACCCGGACGCGCGGTAACCAGCGGGACAGGAGGTGGACTTGACACCTGCCGCTGCCTCTGGCAGCATTGGCGTCACTATGCCTCTCCCGCCACCTGATCACCGAACTGCCCCTTGGGCAGAATTCTCGCCCTGCTACCGCTATCGCTACCTGCTCGCGTGGCCAACGGGGCTGAACGACGACCTGGGGCTGGCGCCCCACGATCCGCGGTACGCGCTGTTCGTGCTGGCCAACCCGAGCACGGCGACAGCGGAGGTGACGGATCCGACGGTCGCTCGCTGCATCGCCTACGCAAAACGCTGGGGCTACGGCTGGTGCCACGTGGTGAACGTGCGCGCATGGCGGGCGACCGACCCGAAGCTTGTGCCGTCCGACTCGACCGCGATCAGTGACCCGAAGCAGCCGATGCGCAACGACGACGCGATCTGTATGCAGGCGCACCACGCTGCCATCGTGGTCTGCGGTTGGGGCAAGTTGGCTGGCACGCGCGGCCCCCATGTGCTGGCGCTCTTGCGCAAGGTGGGTGTCACTCCTTACGCGCTAGCGCTGAACGATGACGGCACACCGCGGCACCCGCTTGCGAGAGGCAAACTTGCGCTGCGTAAGGACGCGCAGCCGGTGAGGATGGAACCATGAAGTTCAGAACACATCAGGAATGCGTTGAGCTACAGGCCATCCTCAAGGAGGTTGTCCCAAAGCTGCTACGCGCAGGTAGGATCGTGCAGCGCAACGAAGCGGGGCCCTTGAGCGGGATGATCGCGGCGGCCATCATTTGCATCGAGGAGGCTCGCGGTTTCATTGAGAACTACGTGACGAAGCAAGAGAAAAAGAGGGAAGCGTCGTGACCATAGGAAAACAAATGACGGATGAGCGGCGACGAAAAGAGACGTGGGCCTTGCAGAAGGGACTCAAGGAATCCAAAGCCACTGCTGGATTCTGCGTGTGCCGGTTGCTCGGCAAGCGGTGTCGCGCGTTTGGCGCCAGCGACTGTGAGAACGCGGTGCCCGAAGCGGATCACCCGAGCCTCTGGCTGCGCAACGGAAAGGCGGAGATGTTCGTGTCGCAGCCGTATCAGATCACCGACGTGGCGAATCTCGGAGCCTTCTGTCGCCATCGGGGTTTGACCTGTAGAATTGTCACGTGGCCAGCCTGGCACAATCCGGGGCACGTGCTGCACATCGAGATCACCAAGAAAACGGGTGCGTCGGGATGACGGAACAGGGCTTCCGGCCTGGCCTCTACCGGCACACTAAGACGGGCGGCTTCTACACGGCCATCTGTCTGGTCACGCACCATGAGGGGCGGCACCCGATGGTGCTCTACGTGTCTCACAAGAACGGGGGGCTCAACATCCGGCCGCTCCGTGGTGTACCTGGAGACCCGGATGGATTCCTGGATGTGGTGACCATCGCCCACAACTTGCCGGGGGTGATCGTCCGCGCCGATCACCAACGCTTCACGTTCGTCGGCGACTTGCCGAGTGACACCCCGATCGAGGATCGTAAGTCGGTGGGCGAGCGGTGATGGCCACCGAGCGGCCGTTTTCCCAGTCGCTTTACACCGAGCTAACGGTGCCTGCCTGGCGCAAGTGCGACCTCGTGTTCACTGCGGAGCGCCGTTGTCGCGTGGACGCGGTTGCTTCGTGGCCTGGCTTCCGCCTGGAACCGCTCGCGCTCCCGGTGCAGCTTCGCAAAGGAGAAAGCATCCGGTTGAGGCTGGCGAACGAAATCGGCATCGACCACTCAGGCGGCGCGACGGTCAGTGGCGTACATTTTCTAGCGGGGACACAATGAAGCTTCTGAACTGCCGGCAGTGCGACGACGTGGTGAAGCTGGTGGACAAGACCAGAACCTGTGAGTGCGGGCAAAGCACGGGACGCATGGTCAAGGGGACAGGGGCGCCGCTTGAGGCGACCACCGTGAGCGGCCCGGCTCGCGTATTCGAGCTACCGTGGTCAGAGTACGATCAAGCGGCCGGCGGCGACTGGCAGCGCTGGCGAATGGTGCCGCGATGAGCGCGGAGTACGGCTCGACGTACGAGGTGGTCAATCTGACCCGGAAGATAAGTGACCAACCGATCCCGGTGCCGCCGACTCCGCATGGCTGGCGGCTCTGCGCGGCCACCGCCGTCATCTGGGTGGTAAATAGTGAAGATAACGAGCACCAAGTGCTTTACACGTGGTTCTGGAAGCGTTCTGGACGGGAGCGCGTTGTCGCGGCGTTCGGGGGAGATTCCGATGAGCCTACGTGACGACGTGCGATGGGTCTGTGATGTGGCCGATGGCCTGACGGTAGGCGCGTTGCCGATCTGGCCGCGGGAATGGAGTACGAAAGAGGGCACGAAGCTTGCGTGGCTGATCTTGATCCTGTGGCGCCAATACTACGACGCGAGCATGGCTCGCATCGGGATGGAGAGGCAAGTTAGGCGCCTAGAAGGCGACGTGGACGGGCTCCGCGAGACGAACCGAGTGCTGACCGACCTACTGGATCCTCCGAAGAATGCCATGGCGGGTGAGGCCAGGGCGGACGCCGATCTACTCTCCCTCGGTGAGGCCATCTACAACACGCAGCCGTCTGATCTGGACGGCGGTGTGACGCTCCACAAGCATCCTCGGCGCGGCGCGATTCTGCGCGAATGGGCGACCACGTTCCTGCGAGAGGCCGCGCGCCGTGGCGCCCCGTAAGGGCCCACCGTGCCTGGAGTGCGGCAAGGTCGGCTGCAAATCGCTGGACACGTTCGCCTGCTGGGTACGATGCCACAAGCGCGTGCTCGACGAGCACGGCTACGTTCAATGCGGCCGCCATACTGTCATGCTCCGTCAGGCGGGCATCCACATTCTGCGCGCGCCCCGGTCGCAAGGCCACGAAGCCTATTACGGTCCCGGGTGGGCAGTCGCCAGGCTCGACGAGATGCGCAAGCAGGCAACCGCCGCTACCCGGCGCCTGTACGGCACGCACGTCGAGCACGCGCTGCGTGCTGACCCGCGCCATGCGCCCCCGCCGGCCGCGATGCTCGACCGACTGGATGCTCTGCGCGCGTTCGCCATCTTGCGAGGCTGGCGGTTCGCGCACGGGACGTGGTATCGGTGACAGCACTATGCTCAAGGCTACCCGGATCGCGTCCGGCATGTACCAGGGACCGTGCCCCCTCTCGACTGACCAGGTGCGCGCTCACCGATTCACCGTGCTCGCTTTCTGCGCGATGGAGATCCAGCCGATGCTCCCCGCGCACCTACAGCGCGGGCTCGCTGTGCTGTACGTTCCGCTGAACGACAACCCGAACGAGCCCATGACCGATGCGGAGTGGGAGCTTGCTCGCGACGCAGGAAAGGAAGTCGCGCGGCTCACCGCGCTCGGCGATCGGTCGCTCGTGACCTGCGCGGCGGGCCTGAACCGCTCGGGCATCGTGAACGCCGTCGCTTTGCACTACCGGTTCGGCTGCTCGGGCGCCGAGGCAGTGGCCCAAATCCGCGCCACACGCGGCGCGGCCGCGCTCGGCAACCCGAGCTTCGTGCAGCGTCTGGCAAAGCTGCCGCGGCGCCGGTGAGCGCGGCTCAGAACGGGACTTCGTCGTCGGACGCTGCGGCGCTCTCCGCGTAGTGCTCGGCCTGGGCGCGCTGAAACTCCTCCTCGGTCGGCTCCAGTTGCTCCGCCAGGATCGCCATCACTTCCTCGGGGTGCTCATGGACCCAGTGCTCGAACGCTTCGTAGCGCTCCATCTTATCGGATCCATGGATGCTGCGCTTCACTGTACGCCACACGAGCAGTAGTGCGGGGTCGGTGATGTTGCTCTCGACCTCGTCGTCCGACTCGGACACCGACTCCTTCTTTTTCTGGTGACGGATCGCGCTCGCTGCCCTGCGTCCGGTCTTAGTCTGGATGGCCGTAATGTCGCGCGTGCGATCAATGTCCTCGCGCAGCAACAAGTCCTGCTCCTCGATCGGTTTGGAAATCTCTCGGCGGAGCGCATCGTAGAACGCATCCACGGCGCCACGAAGCTGCCGCGAGCGGTCCTCGCTCACGACATGGCAGCGGTCGCCGCGCACCAAGGTTGTTGGTTCGATGATCGTGCGTGCGCGTGCGGCCTTGGCGAAGGCGTTGATCCGCGCGAGGTTTGCGCGCTTGTCCGCTTCCAGCGCTGCGATCTGCTCGCGCAGGCGACTGATCTTCTGCTGGCCCGTGCGTCGCGCGCCGCTGGCTTGCATCCGCTCGGCTTCCAGCGTCCTCACGCTCTTTTTGTTCGGC
>Ga0315284_10000817_pt1 | contig 42718 bp, 41 predicted proteins | sample YL17G09_16_MG_FD_203696 | JGI IMG/M metagenome (GOLD analysis project Ga0315284, IMG submission 203696) | Sediment microbial communities from Yellowstone Lake, YNP, Wyoming, USA - YL17G09_16 | ecosystem: Environmental > Aquatic > Freshwater > Lake > Sediment | place: USA: Wyoming | collected...
CCGCCCCGCCGCCCCCCGGTCGGGCCGGCGCGCCCCCCCTCCAACCACCCTCCAACCACCACCCCCCCCGCGCCCCCCCCCCCCCGTCCCAGGCCGGCCTCTACTCCAACCACGCCGACATCGGCCCCCGCTACGCGGGCGTCCTGCTCGGCCTGTCCAACACGGCGGGCGTCCTGGCGGGCGTGCTCGGGACGGCCGCGACGGGCTACATCCTGCGCGAAGGCTCGTGGGACGACGTCTGGGCCGTCGCCGTCGGCCTCTACCTCGTGGGCACCGTCGTGTGGAACCTGTTCGCGACGGGGGAGCGCATATTTGATTGAGGGGGGGGGCGGGCGGGGGGCGCCGGCGCGGCGGCGCGCCGGCGCGCTTTCCTTCTTCGCCCGCGCCCGCGCCCTGCGGCGCCGCGGCGCGCACTGCGGGGTGTGGCGGCGGTGTGGTGGTCCCGGGTCTGTTTTGGGGGCGCGGGCGCGCGCCTGTTGGCTGGTTTCGGGCGCGCGAGGGAGGGCGGCGTGCGCGGCCGGCGTGGCTCGGTGCCGCGCGCCCCTCTCCCCCCACTCTCCAATCCGCCCCCTCCCCCACCCCGCCGCGCGCGATGCGGGCGGCGCGCGCGTCGACACGCGCCGCGGGGCGCGTGGCCGCGCCCGCGCGGCGGCCGCCCGCCGCGCCGCGCGCGCGGCGCCCCCGCCCGCCGCGCATTGCGCCCGCCGCCCCCCCCGCCGCGCCCGCGACCGTGCCGCCCGCGCCCGCGACCGCGCCGGCGACGTCGCTGCCGCCGCACGACGCCGCCGTGGGGCTCGTCGACCTCGTCGTGGCCGGCGGCGGCCCCGCGGGCCTCGCCGTCGCCGACCGCGTCAGCCGGGCAGGTGTGCAGAGGAGGGAGCGAGGGAGCAGGGAAAGCGGGACCAGCCCCGCGGCGCCGACGCCGCGCCGCGCCCCGTCCCGCCCCAGGCTACCGCGTCGTCGTCGTCGACCCCTCCCCCGCCGCCCCCTGGCCCAACAACTACGGCGTGTGGGTGGACGAATTCGAGGCGATGGGCCTGGCCCACGTGCTCGACGCGGTGTGGCCGACCGCGCGCGTGTTCCTCGACGCGTCCCCCTCGGGCGCGCGCACCCTGACCCGCCCCTACGGCCGCGTCAACCGGGCCGCGCTCAAAGCCGAGCTGGTGGCGCGGTGCGCGGCGCAGGGGGTGACGGTGGTGGAAGCGGCCGCGACGGCGGTCGACCACTCCCACCCCCTCCTCTCGACGCTCACCCTGTCCACCGGCGCCACCCTGGACGCGCGCCTCGTGCTCGACGCGACCGGGCACGCGCGCAAGCTGGTGGCGTTCGACGCGCCCTTCGAACCGGGCTACCAAGCCGCGTACGGCGTCGTCGCCACCGTCGCCGCCCACCCGTTCCCCGTGGACGCCATGCTCTTCATGGACTGGCGGGACGACCACACGCGGGCCTACCCCGAAATGGCGGCGGCCAACAGGGCGGCGCCCACGTTTTTGTACGCGATGCCGTTTTCCGAAACAAAAATCTTCCTGGAAGAAACCTCCCTCGTCGGCCGCCCCGCCGTCCCGTTTGCCGACCTCAAAGCGCGGCTGGACGCGCGGCTGGCGTCGCTGGGCATCGAGGTGACGGGCATCGAGGAGGAAGAGTATTGCCTCATCCCGATGGGCGGCGTCCTCCCGACCATCCCGCAGCGCACCCTGGGCGTCGGCGGCACGGCGGGCATGGTGCACCCGTCGACGGGGTACATGGTGGCGCGGGCGCTCGGGGCGGCGCCGGTGGCGGGGGACGCGATTTGCGACGCGCTCGCCGACGTGCTCGCCGCGGCGCCCCCGTCCCCGCCCCCGCCCGGCTCCCTGCCCCTCCCGCCGCCTCCCGCCACCCCCACCGGCACCGCGGCCGACGCGGCGGCCGCCGTGTGGGCGGCCCTGTGGCCCGTCGAGCGCTTGCGCCAGCGCGAATTCTTCTGCTTCGGCATGGACGTCCTCCTCCGCCTCGACCTCGCCGAGACCCGCCAATTCTTCGCCGCCTTTTTCTCGCTCTCCGAGTTTCACTGGCGCGGCTTCCTGTCGGCGACGCTGACCTTCCCCCAACTCATCGGGTTTGGGCTCGCCCTCTTCGCCCGGTCGTCCAACGCGGCGCGCGCCGACCTGCTGGTCAAGGGCGTGCCGGGGCTCGCGACCATGCTCGTGGGGCTGGCGCGCACGGCGGGCAAGGGGGGGAAACGGCAGACCGAGTGATTGAGAGAGAGTGTGTGTGTTGTGGAGCTGGTGCGCGCTCGGCCTTTCGGCGCCTTTCACTGTGGCCTCGTGCTCCGGGCCGGCGTCCGGGGGCAGCGGGCGCCGAGCGGGGCGCGGGGCGCTCTCGCGGCCACCCCTCCTCCCTCCCCCCATCTCCTCACGCCTTCTTGTCGTCGTTTCCAGCCACACGAACCTCGCGCTCAAACGGTTGCGCCTGGCGCACGTTCCACGCGTCGTCCCGGCCCCGGTTGAGCTCGTGGCGGTCGGCCAGCGTTTTCCCCGTGCTCCACGCGCCAAACCCGACCGCCGCGACGACGCCGGCCGCGACGGCGGCGATCAGAGGGTAGACATCGGGGCGCGGGCGCAGGCTGGCGGCGGCCATGGTGGTGGTAGTGGAAGGCGTGGGGATTGGCGGCGACTCCGCGCGCGCGGCAGCTGCCCACACTCCCCCAAACTCGCCCCTTCCCGCCCCGCTTCCGCGCCCCACACATGCCGCCCGTCCCTCCGGCCTCGACCCGGGTGGCGGCCTGGTGGGAGAAGAATGCGCAGCTCGCCCTGACTGCGCCGTTTGTCGCCGGTTTCGCCTGGTGGCTCGTTTCGCGCGGCGGATCCGCCGGAAGCCCCTCCGCCGAGGTCGACTTACGCGCTGGGCCGACCGCGGAGGCGGACGCGCCGCCGCCGCGCGAGACCGCGACGGTCAAGGTTCTTAAGAAGGCCGGCGCGATCCCCGAGCCCCCGGGCGGCAAGCGCTGAGAGAGAGGGAGAGAAAGCGGAGGTGGCGTAAGGGTAGGGCGGCTGCGCGCGCGTGTCGCAGGTCGCACGGTTTCGTCGCACGCTCGACCCTGCCCTCTCCTCCCCCACCCTCTCCCCCCTCCCCACGACACCGCCACCACCCCCTCCTCCCTTGCTCAGAAAAAAGGCGGCAGCATGATCCACCGCTTGGGGTACTTCTCCACCCCGTTCTTCCCGTCGAAGATTTTGCGCAGCCGCGCGTGCTTGGCCCCCGCCCACACCGCCATCTGGGCCGCGCCCGCGCCGATGAACAGGGCGGCGGCAAAGGTGCGGGTGGCGAGGGCGAACAGGATCCAGCCGTAGATTTCGAACGTGTAGTTTGCGCACGTCACGCGGACGCCGTCGAACGGAAAGCCGCGCGGGATCGCGTACCCCGTCGCTTTCCCGACCGGCCGCAGGTTGGCCAGCAGCACGTGCGCGCGCGCGTTGCAGGCCTGGCAGACCAGGGCGAGCGCGAGGAGGGCGGCGGCGGCGGTCGTCGGGGGCGCGGTGTAGTGCGGGTGGTTGACGAAATAGGAGACGTACGCGGCAAAGCCCCAGTAGTAGGCGCAATTCTTATAGAGGTTGGTGACCGGCATCGTGCCGTGCGAAAAGCTAAAAAAGAAAAAGGAGAGGGTAAGTTTTGTTTTTTCCCCCTCCTTCCCTCCGTTTCCCTCCCTTCCTCTCCTGTACCGGTGCACGAAGAACGTCTCGAAGATGCGCTTGGCGTAGTGAAACGTCCAGTAGGCGAGGGCGAGCTTTTGCACGTCGCCCTTGGCCGGCACCTTTTTCGTCGGGCACCACGGGTAAAACACAGACGGCAGGAAGTAGACCGCCGCGTACGCGAGCATCGGCCCAAAGTACTCCCAGAAGAAGACGGTGGAGTATCCGATCTGGGGGCCGAGGTCTTTAAACACGAGAACGGACCCGTCGCCGACGCCAAAGTCGGACAGCTTCTTGCCCACCGCGAGCGCGACCGGCTTAGCCTTGACGCCGGGCTCAACAGGGAGCGTGAAGCGTTGGCGGGAGGGGTAGAAGGAGGGTTTGGCGGCGGCAAAGGCGGTCTTCAGGTCGTCGACGGTCGCCTGGAGGAAAAGAGAGAGGCGGGGTTGGTTGGGATTCCGCGGCGGCCGCCCAATTGGCCCCCTCGCCGCGCGCGCCGCGGCGGCGTCCTGACCCGGGATGCGGGCGGCGCGTTGCGGGGCGGCCGTCCGCCCTCGCGCGCGCGCGCGCTTTGCGCGCGCGATGGATCGGTCGCCCCGCGCGCGCCCGCGCGCGCCGCGCCCGATCGCGGTACGCCGATCCCGCATCCACGCGAGGGGGCCGGGCGCCCGCCGGCGCGCAGCTGGCGCGCGCCGCCCCTCCTCCCGTCTCCTACCCCGGAGTCGACTTTCAGGGTGGCCAGCGTGCCGCCCGACCGGTTCTTGACGGTGATGGTGGCGGGCGCCATGATGGGCAGAGGGGGGGGGGGAGCGAGTTGTGGGCCGGCTCACTCTTCGGCGCCGCTCCATGCCCGCCCCGAGGCCGGCGTCCGAGCGCGGGCTCGCGCACCCCTCGTCGCCGCGCCCTCCCATGCGCGCCGCGCGGCACCGGCCGCGGCTGGCGTCCGCATCCGCGCCAACCTCCGCCGACCGCGACACCCTCAAGCGCCGCCTCCTCGCCCTCACCGCCAACACCCGCCGCGGCAAGGCCGCGTCCGCCGACCGCCGGCGCGAGGTGGCGGCCGCGGTGGCGGCGCTCGAGGCGGTGAATCCAACGCCCGACCCCGCCCTCTCCCCGTCGCTGCGCCGCGACTGGGCCCTGCTCTGGACCGGCCCCGCCGACCCCGACGACGCGGCGTGGGAGAAGAGGTCCGGCGGTTTGGAGGGGCCGGTGTTGGCCGCGCTGGCGCCGCTGGGAAAGGTGTTGGGGCTGCGCGGCGGTTCGGTCAACCAGAACATCGCGCCCGACGGCGCGTCCGTCCACAACGTGGCGTCCTTCACCGCGCTGGGAGCGCCCGGGTTTCTGGACGTGCGGGGCAGCGTCGCGGTCGCGTCGCCGACGCGGGTCGACGTCGTGTTTGATCGGTGCGAGGTGTCGCTCGGCAAGGCTCGCCTCGCCTTCCCGCTCACCGCCATCTCGCCAAAGGGCTGGGTGGAGACGACCTACCTGGACGGCACGCTGCGCGTGGGGCGCGGGGACAAGGGGTCGCTCTTCATCGTGGCGGCCGCGGATTGAGCGCGCGCGAGAGAGGGTGCGAGTCGCTGGAGTGAGTGTTGCCCCCCCCAAACAGTCAGAAACCTGCTCTCTCGCTCACTATTCTTCCCGCGCCAGCCCGCGCCGGAGCAGGAGCCGCCTCTCGCGGCCGAGCACGCGCACGAGCGCGGGGTCGCGCCCCGCCTCGCCATAGCCCGCCGACGCGTACAGCGCGCCCGCCGGCCCCGCCGCATCCTTGAGCCTTAAATGCAGGTACACGTCGGTCGCGCCCGCGGCCGCGGCGGCGGCGTGCGCGGCAGCGAGCAGCGCGGCGCCGACGCCGCGCGCGCGCCACGACGAGGCGACGGCCATGTTGCAGAGGTACGCGTTCCCAGGCCCGTCCGGCGGGTGCAGGCCCGAAAACGGGGGCTTGGACCGGGTGCTGGCGCAAAACGAGACCTCGGCAGACGCGACGACGGGGAGGCGCGGGAGGGACGAGACCGCGGCGCCGTCCAGCGGGCCGCCCCCTCCTCCCGCCCCGCGGGGATCGTCCGGGCCCGCGTACTCGGCCGCCAGGACGAGCGCGGCGGGCAGCATCGCGGCGTGCTTGCCGAGGTACGCGGCGATGTGGCGCTCGAGCAGCGCGCGGTACGCCGACGGGTACCCCATCGACTCCGCAAACCCGTCCGCCAGCAGCGCGGCGGCGTCCGGGATGTCCTGGGGGCCGAGCGGGCGGACGAGGAGGGCGCCGCCGCAGGGCAGGGGGCGGCGCGCGGAGAACGCGGCGAGGTCGGCCGCGGCCGCGGCGGCGTCGGGCTGCGGGGATTGGCGGCGGTTGGCCCGCGGCGCACGGTCTCAACGCTTCCCACTCACACACGCGCCACCACTCACGGCGCGGAAGCGGCCGAATTTGGGCTGCGGCTGCGCCGCGCTCGCGGGCACCGGGTCGAGCGCTGCGGCCGGCGCCGGCCGCGCCGACCGCGCCAATCGGCGGCGCGCGGGAGCGACGCGCGGGGCGGCGCGCGGGCGCGCCGCCAGGGGCGACGGCGCCGCCGTCGTGGGGCGCATGGCCGGCGCCGTGTCTGAGCGCGGCGTCGGCTCTCTCTCCCCGCCCCGACCCCCACCCCGACCCCCCACCGAACCGCGAGCGCGCGCTTGTCACACACACGCCATGCATCCCTGGTCACCAGTCGTCGACATCCATCTCGCCGCCCGGCGTCCCCCCGCCCCCTGCCCCCGCGCGCGCCTTTGCGCCGTGCCGCGCGTTGTACGCTTCATACCGCGCCACCTCCCCCTCCTCCACGCTTGGCCGCTGCGCCCGGGCCGCCGCAGCGAAATCGCGGAGCGCGACGGGGCGCAGGTCGCCCGGGGCGAGCCCCGCGAGCGCGGCGCCGGGCGCGGCGAGCGCGTCGCGCACCGGGCCTTGGCACGCCTCCGCGATCAGGGCGCGCATGTCGGACCCGGAGTAGCCGGCGGTGCGGTCGACGATGCGGGCGGTGTCGGCGTCGGACAAAGAGACCGAGACCCCACACCCCGGGCGCAGCGCGCGCGCGAGCATAGCCGCCCGCGCGTCGGCGCACGGCAGCGGCACGTACAGCTGCTTGGGCAACCGGCGCCGAGCCGCTTCGTCCAACTCTTCGGGGCGGTTGGTGGCGCCCACGACGAGGACGCGCGCGGGGTTGCCGCCGCGGTCGGTCGCCGACGCGCACCCCTCCATCTGCACCAGCAGCTCCGTCTTGAGCCGGCGCGACGCCTCGTGCTCGCCGTCTTGGCCGCGCGCGGTGAGCAGGGAGTCGATCTCGTCCACGAAGACGACCGAGGGGGCCAGCGCGGCCGCGACGGCGAACAAAGCGCGGACGAGCTTTTCGCCTTCCCCAATCCATTTGGACGTCAGGGAGGACGCGGAGATGGAGAAGAACGATGCCTCCACGTTGGACGCGATGGCCCGCCCGAGCAGCGTCTTCCCGGTGCCGGGAGGGCCAAACAGGAGGATGCCGCGCGGCGGCGCGCGTGGGCCGGTAAAGAGGGCCGGGTTGAGCATCGGCCACACGGCGAGCTCCTGAACAGCGGCTTTCGCTGCTGCTTGGCCCGCGATGTCGTCCCAGGTGACGGCGGGGGACGCGTCGAGGACCTCGTTGCAAATGGTCTCGACCGTGCGCGGGTCGAGGCGGTCCAAGGGGGGGGGGAGGGCGCCGTCGACGCCGCCGAGGAGGATCAGGGTGCGGTCGGACAGGACGGGGGAGTCGTTGTTGGAGGTGGGAGCGGCGGCGGCGGGCTGGGCGCCGCCGCGCGCGCGCGCACCGCCGGCGCCACCCCCACCCCCACCGTGCGGCCCCGCGAGCGCGCGCGCCACCATGGGCGGCACAAACCCTTGCCTCCCGCCACCAGCGACCGCGGCTTTGCGGCCCGCGGTGAAGGCGCCGGCGCCATTGGGGAACATCGGGCCGGACGAATAAGCGCTCGCATCCACCTCTCCCCCAAACCCGTCGTCCTCCCCTCCCGCCATCGCCGCGCGCGCAGTGCGAAAGCCGCGGGGGCCGGCGGGCGGGTTGGCGGGGGCCAGGGGGGGGCGGGGCGCGGCGCCGTCGCCCCAGCGCGCGGCGGCCGCGGCGTCGCCCGCCTTGCGCTTGCGGCCGGCGTCGCCGGCGAGGTCGCCGTGCTGCTGCGGCTTGGCCGGGGACGCCATCAGCGCGCCGGGCGCGGCCGCCACCGCCCCAGGGCGGCGTTTGCGCGGGGGCGGCCGCGCGGCCGCGAGCAGCGCCGAGTACCCCCCCGGCGCCAGCGACAGCCGGGCCGCCAGCGCGGCCGCGCCCGCGTCCGCGCTGGATGGGGCGTCGGCGAATGCGGCGGCCGGCAGGCGCGGCGGCGGCGGGCCCGCGCGCGCGGCGGCAAGCGCGTGCGTGCGCGCGGCCGCGGTGCGCGCCAGGGACGCGCCGTGCGCCGCGGTCGTCACGTCGGTGGCACCCTCGACCTGGAGGAAGGTGAGGAGCTGCAGCCAGAGCGACTGGAGTGGAGAGGGAAGGTCGGGCCGTCGCGCAAATCGTGTGCCGCTCGAACGCCGCCCTCGCCGCCCTCGCGCGGCCGCCCACCCTCGCCACGCCCCCACCCTTCCCATACCTGCGCCCCAGCCAGGTCGCCCGCGCCCTCGGCCGCTTCTGCGCCAAAGAGCAGCGCGCGCAGGCGGTCGCCGCGGTCGGTGCGCCGCGAGGGCGCCTGCACGGCGTGCATGGTGTGCACTGGGCTGCAGGGGGCGGCGTCCGAGGGGCGGAGGCGCACGGCGCGGCGCTTTCAAGTGCGCGCGATGGGAGGGGCGGGGTCGCCCCGGGCGCCGCTCGGGGGCCGGGCGCGGTCGCGGCGCGGGCGGGCGACACTGGCGCCCGGCGGTTGGGGGGCCGGGGCGGGTGTGGGGGGCGTGGCGCGGCGCGCCTGCGCAAACGTCGGCCGCTCTGGCGGGCGGCGCCCCCCGCTCCGCAATGCGCTCAGCGCGCACGGTCGCCACGCGCGGCCACTTGCCCGTGCGACCTTGCGCCGCGGCCGCGGGCCGCCAACCGCCCCCTCCCCCGCCCCCGCCGCACGCCGCGGTCGCGCTCGACCTCGAGTTTGCGCACTACCGGGTCAGCGGGGGCCGTGTGGCGCGCGTGCCGGCCGAGGTAGCGGTCGTGGGCGAGGGCGGGGCGGAGCTCTTGTTTTCGCGCGTGCGCGTCGACCACCCTCCGTCGTCCTTTGCGGGCGGCGTCCCGCCCGCCGACACCGCGGTCGCGCCGCCGTTGGAAGATGTGCGCGCAGCGGTCGCCGCGTTGCTCTCCGGCGGCGCGGCGGTCGTCGGGCACGGCGTCGCGGGCGACGTCGCCGCGCTCGGCCTCCCCCCCCTTGGCCGGCACCGGGTGCGCGACACGGCGCATGTGAATGCGGTTGCGCGCAAGGGGTCGACGCCGTCGCTGGCCGCTCTGGCGGGCGAGCTCGGGGCGCGGCGCGGCCGGGGGGGGGGGGGGGCGGGTGGGTCAAAAAACGAAGAAAAACCGCCGCGGCGCGGCCCGTCCGCGCGTCACTGCGCGCGCGCCGACGCGCGCGCCGCGATGCGCGTCTACCTGGCCACCATCCGCGGCACGCCGCACGACGGCCCGGACCCGGTGGGGGACGAGGCGGCGCGCGTGGTGGCCGAGTGGGAAAAGAGGAGGGAAGAAAGCAGCGAGGAAAGAATTTAAAGAATGGGGCCGATCCAGGCAGGCAGAGCACTCGCCACACCACACACCACCTTTTTTCACCCCAAACGCGCGCGCAGTTTGGCGCCGAGCGCGCGCGCCGCGTCGCCGCCGTCGCCGCCGCCGCCCGCGAGCTCCAGGCGCCCGCGCCACGGCCCCACCGCGCCCTGCACTGACGCCTTGACCGGCGCCAGCGCTTCCCCCAGGCGGGCGCCCGCGTCGGACGTAGAGGTGATGCCGAGCGACGACCGTGCGGTCGCGACCGCCGCGCCGGTGAGCCACGCGGCGCAGATCGAACCCCAGAGCAGGGCGCGCCCGGGCGTGAACACGGGCATGAGGCGGATGCCGGCCAGGAGGGGGGTTTCTTGGGCCAGGGCGGCGACGCGTTTCGAGCGTGCAACCTCAAAGGCCGTCAAGTGCTTGACCGGCTCTTGCGCGAGCCGTTTGCCGTCCGCGACCGAAAATATGTTGGCGCCCGACCCGCCGTCGTGCGTCCAGCGGGCGCGGCCGAGGGAGACGCGGGTGCCGAGCAGGAGGGCGTCGGTGGCGACGGCCTGGAAGAGGAGAGAAGGGGGAAAGGTCGGCCAAAACGCTCTCAACGCCTCGACGCCTCTCTCCTCTCCTCTCCGCACATACCTTAGGCACGTAGGTCCCGTTGTGGTGGTGGAAGGAGACGCCGGGGCGGCGCGTGACCGTGCGCGTGGGAACCGCGTCGAGCGCGGCGCTCGCAGCCGCGCTCGCTGACGCGGGCAGCACGCCGGCCGCCACCAGAACGGCCACGCGCCGTTTCAGGGACGCGGCGGCCTCGTCGCGCGCGAAGCGGGCCTCGTGCGCAAATGCTAGGGCGTTGAGCGCGGCCATTCCGGCGGTTGGCGGCTGTCGGCGGCGGCTGCACTCGGCGGGTGGACGTCGACACGGAGTCGACCGTCGACGGGGGGAGGCGCGACTCGTCGGGGGACGGTGCGGCCGGGAGAAGAGGAGTGTCTGTGGCGCGCAGCGCGAGCGGCCGGCAGCGAAGCAGCCCGTCACTCTTCTCGTCACCGGCTGCACACGTCCCGACGCGAGCGGTGAGCCGGCGCATCGCCAGAAGTGGGGAGAGGCGGGCGCGCCGCGAGGCCGCGGCGCCGGGAGGGGCGCGCCATCGCCGCCCTCGCACGCGCGCCGGCGCCACCGCCGCCCGGCCGCGGCCGCCGCCCGCGCCCCCCCCACGGGGCGCGCGCGATGGCCTCCATGCCGGCGGGCCTGTCTGCGCCCCCCCTCGCCGCCGGGCGTTGGCGCGGCGCGCTCGGCGGCCGGCAGCGCCCGCGCGCGCGGGGCGCGCCCGGGGCCGGCGCCGCCGCCCGCCCCGCCCGCGACGGAGAGGCGCACGCCACCGTCGCGGCGGGAGTGGGCGGCGGCGGCGGGCGCGGGCGGCGTCGCGGCGCACGGGCGGTCGTGTCGCCCTCGCGCGAGATTCGGGGCGCCGAGGTCCCGCCGAGCGCCCCTCTTGTCCCCTACGCTTGCTTCTGACCACCCTCGTCCATCCCCTACCCACAGCCTCCCTCCAAATGTCCTCCTACGCTCCCGCCGCCCTCTCCCTCATCGGCCTCTGCGCCCTGGCCGGCGCCGGCGTGGGCATCGGGTCGGGCGTCGCCATGTTTGCCATGCAAGCCGCGGAAGCCGAGGCGGCCGCGGGCGCCGAGGGCAAGAGCTTTGCCGCGGCGTCGCCCAAGGAGGGCGGCCGCGCTCCGGCGCGCGGGTTTGCCGCGTCGTCGTCCAAGTGAGGGAGATTACGGTGTGCTCGGACGCTGTTCGTGTCCTGGGCCGGGCGCGGCGGCCGGGCGGCGGCGCGCGTCTCGAGGCGCGCGCCGCAGCCTCTTTCCGCCGCTATGCTCCCTCCCTCCCACACAACCACCATCGTTGCCGTGAGCTGCCTCTCGCGATCGCGGTCCCATTCCTCACGATTTTTTGGGCCGCCCGCGGCCAGGCCCGCGGGGCGCGCCAGGGCGCCCCGGGCCGGCCGCGGCGCCCGGGCCAATCCCCTATGTTCCCCCGAATCCCTTTCACTGCGTGAAGCCGCCGCCTGTAAGCAGCCAGGCCGTTTGCTGGCGGCGCGAGACAAAGAGGGAGAGGCGGGCGGTTCTTGCCGCGCTCAGCCCCCCTTCTCTCGCACTCCCGCGCTCCCGCCCCTCGCCGGGGCGCCCGCACTCAGGTCCCGCCTTCACAGCCGCCCGCCGGGGCCGGCCAGCCCACCCGCCGCGAGTGGCGCCGCTGCGCCGCCCGCCGGCCGTCAAGCCGCCCGCCCTTCGCCGCCTGCCAGGCATCGCGTGGCGCCATGGGTGAGCGCGGGAGGCGGACGCGGCGCCCCGCGCGCTTCCGCCGCCCGCGCGTCGGCGCCGCCGGCGCCGCCGTGCGCGCCGCACGCCCCGCCACGCCGCACCCCTGCCGCCGCACGCCTCTCTCGAGGCATGCTCGAACAATCCGGGGCGAGCGGGCCCAGGCGGGCGCGCCCCGACCCCGGGCGGGGCGAGCCATGCGCCGCCGCCGCGATCCCTTCGCCGCCGCCGACCTCCTCTCTTCCTTCCCTCGTCTCCAGGCATCCCCAAATTCTACCGCTGGCTCTCGGAGCGGTACCCCCTCATCAACCAGCCCGTGCTGGGCACGCGCGTGCCCGAGATCGACAACCTGTACTTGGTAGGAAGAGGGAGAAAGAGAAGAGGGGTCGCGCGCGAGCGCGGCGGCCGCCCTCTCCTCCGCCCTCCCACCCACCTTCCTCCCTCCTCCTCCTCCCAGGACATGAACGGCATCATCCACAACTGCACCCACGGCAACGACCCCGGCACCCGCCTGACGGAGGCGGAGATGGTCGCGGGCGTCTTCATGTACTTGGACCGCCTCTTTGCGATCGCGCGCCCGCGGCGCCTGCTCTTCATGGCGATCGACGGCGTGGCCCCGCGCGCCAAGATGAACCAGCAGCGGTCGCGCCGGTTCAAAAGCGCGATCGAGCGGGCCGAGGCCGAGGCGGCGCTGGTGGCGGCGGGCGAAATGGTCGCGGGCGAGGGGTTTGACTCCAACTGCATCACCCCGGGGACGCCGTTCATGGCCCGCCTGCAGGCCCACCTCCGCTTCTTCGTGCGCCGCAAGATGGCGGACGACCCGGCGTGGGCGGCGCCACGGGTCGTCCTCTCGGGGCACGACGTGCCGGGCGAAGGTGGGGCGGGGGCGGGCGGGGGGGCGGGGGCGCCGCGGTCGCGCGCGCCCCGCCGCCACCGACGCGCGCCCCACTCCTGCAGGCGAGCACAAAATCATGGAGGCCATCCGCCTGGCCCGCCTCGCCCCCGGCTACGCGCCGGGCCAGCGCCACTGCATGTACGGCCTCGACGCCGACCTCGTCATGCTCTCCCTCGTCACCCACGAGCCCAATTTTTGCCTGCTGCGCGAGGTGGTGCGCTTTGGCGGCGGCGGCGGCGCGGGGCAGCCGTCGCGCGAAGCGCTGGCCAACCCGAGCGCCGAACACTTCATCCTGTTTCAAATCGGGCTCCTGCGCGACTACCTGGACGCCGAATTCAAGACGGTGGCGGCCGGGCTGCCGTTTCCGTACGACGGGGAGCGGGTGGTGGACGACTTTGTTCTCTTTTGCATGTTGATCGGCAATGACTTTCTCCCGCCCCTCCCGACGCTCGACATCAACGAAGGGGCGCTCGACACCATCTTCCGGCTCTACAAACAGCTGCTGCCGAAGCTCGGGGGCTACCTCACCAAGGCGGGCGCGCTCGACCGCGGGCGGCTCGCGGCCTTGCTCGCAGAGCTGGGCGCGCTCGAGGGCTCCGTCCTGGCCGACCGCGCGCGCGACGCAGACGAGCACGAGTCGCGCGGCGCGCGCCGGGGTGGGAGAGGAGGGAGGGGGGGTGGGAGAGGGGGCGCGCGCGCGCCGGCGCCGCCGCGCGCGCCGCGCGCGGCGCCGCCGCCCGCGGCGCCGGCCGCTCCCCCTCCCCCCTCTGGCTTTGCCCTGCTCGCCGACGACGCCGGCGACGACGACGACGACGCGCCGCCCCCGCCCCGCAAGCCGGCGTCCCTCGACCCCGACGCAGCCCCCCTCGCGGCGGCCGCCGCCGACGCGGCCGCCCCCGACCTCGCCCGCTTTGCCGCCCTCGAGGGCGACGACGCCGGCGCCGCCCCCGCCGCCCCCACCATGATGTCGACCGAGGCGCGCGCCATGTTCGCGGCGGGCGATGCGGGGGCGGGGCTGGCGGCGTGGACGGAACGCTACTGGACGCGCAAACTGGAATGCCGGTCCCCCGCCGACCGGCGCGCGGTCGCCGACCACTTTCTCGCGGGCCTCACCTGGGTCCTGGAGTACTACTACCGGGGGGTGGCCAGGTGGGAGAGGGGAGGGGAGGGGCGGAGAGGGAGGAGTTGCCGCCCCGCGCGCGGCTTGACCCCTTCCCACACCCTCCCCCTCCCTCCCTCTCTCAGCTGGACCTGGTACTACCCCCACCACTACGCGCCCACCGCGTCCGAGCTCGCGGCCGCCGCCGCCGCGGCCGCGTCCGCCAAGGCCCGGCCGACGTTTGCGCGTGGCGCGCCGTTTACCCCGTTCCAACAACTCCTCGCCGTCCTCCCAGCCGCGTCGGCATCGTTGCTGCCGGCGCCGTACCGGCGCCTGATGACGGAGGCGGGGTCCCCGGTGGCGGACTTCTATCCGACCGACTTTGACGTGGACATGGAGGGCAAGCGCGCCGATTGGGAGGGCGTCGTCAAGATCCCTTTCGTCGACGAAGCCCGCCTCCTGGCCGCCGCCGCGACCGTGCCCAAAGACGCTTTGTCCCCGGCGGAGCGCGCGCGGGACGCGGCGGGCGTGGTGTACGTCTTCAGCGCGGCGGGGCCGGGCGCGCCGCCCGACACCGCGTTTTGCGAGACCACCCTCCCTTCCTCTTTCGCCACCGTCGACACCCCCAACTCGATCTGCCGCACCATGCCGCCGCCGCCGCCGCTGCCCGACGGCGCGCCCGGCTTCGACGGGCGGCCGCCGGGCGGCGCGGCGGCCAAAAACGCGCCGCCGGCCCCCGGTTTTGCCACCCTGCGCGGCCTGCCCGCCTCCGCCGAGCTCAAGGCGGTCGGTGCTAATGTCCTTGGCCTGCCCAGCAAGCGCGAGTCGCTCATCCTGCAGCCAAAGGCCGCCACGCCGACGCGCGGCGGCGCGCCCGCGCTCGCCGCCGCGGTCGGCACGCGCTGCTGGGTCAAGTGGCCGTACCTGGTCGAGGCGCTGGTGGTGGCTGTGTCTGACGGCTCTGTCAAGGTCACTGGTGGCGGGTCGACGCCCATTTCCGCGGGCGCCGGCGCGGCCTGGCGCACCGCCGCGACCGCCCTCTCCTCCGACCTCCTCACCAAGCGCGGCATCGACGTCGGCGCCATCGACGTCCTGCTCCACGTCCGCCCCGTGGACGGCCTGGTGCGCGCGGTGGACGGGAGCGTGGAGAAGCGGTGGTCGGCGGAGGAGCTCGCCGTGCCGCCGGCGCTCGCGCTGCGCAAGAACCCGGCGCCCGACGCGCGCCTCGACCCCGTGGCAGCGGCGGCGGCCGCGTCCGCCCTCGGCTGGCCGCCCGGGTCGCGCGCCCTGTTTCTTGGGCGCGCCTACTACGGCGCGCCCGCGTTCGTGCTCCCGTCGGGCGCCGCGGCGGCGGGCGGCGACGGCGCGCGCGCGCCGGCGGCCGGCCTCCGCGTCCTCGTCCACCCCCCCTCCGCCGCCTCGGCCGCCGCCGCCGCCGTGGCCCGCCGCATCTTGGCGTCGGTCAAGGTGACGTACGCGCCGTCGGGCGCGGCCGCGCGTCGGCTGGGCGTCACGCCGCGCGCGCTCGGCCGCGTGACTGGGCCGCTCTTTGCCTCGCCGGGCCCCGGCCGCGACTCGCGCGCCGACCGGGTCGACGTCGGCCTCTGCGTGAAGCACGGGGCGCGCGGATTGTGCGTCCCCGATTTCGTCGCGCCCGCCCCTCCCCGGCCGGGGGCGGGCCCCGACAACAAAGGCGGCTGGTGCTACTCCCCCGCCCTCGTCTCCGTGCTGGCCGGCTACAAAGCGCGGCACCCGTGGGTGTTTGCGCTGGCGGACGCGCCGCACGAAGCGAGCGCGAGCGAGTTGGCGAGCCTCGTGCCGGGGGACGACGCGGACGCAAAAGCGGCGGCCATCGCGGCCGCCGCCAAGTGGCTCAAATCGCAGCCTCTCGCCTCGCGCCCGCTCGTGTCGGTCGACGCGGACGTCGCCCCCGAGGCGGCCATTCGGGCGTTGCAAGCCGCGCTGCCAGCGGCCAACGGTGCGGCGGGCGCGCCGCGCTCGGCCGCCCCGACCGCTTCGTCCGAGGTGGAGCTCGACAACGTGGCGCCCGCCCTGCTCCTCCCCCCCACGACGCGCGGCGGCGTCGTCGACGCGTTGGTCGGCGGCACGTTTGCGGTCGGCGACCGCGTCGCGTGCGTCAAGGCCGACGGCGGCCCCCCATTTGGCGCGCGCGGCACGGTCGTCGGCGCGCACGACGACGCGCTGGAGATCCTGTTGGACGCCCCTTTCCCTGGGGGCGACGACCTGCACGGACGCTGCGACGGCGCGCAAGGCGCGGTCCTCGCGCCCGCCGCCTGCCTCAACCTGTCCCGGCCGCACGCCATCGCGGCGACGGGCGCGGCCGCGCCGCGCGTGGTGCGGCGCGGGGTGCACGCGGCCCCTGCGCCGGGCGCCCCCCCGCGCGCCCCGCAGCGCTCGGTCGCGCTCGCGCACGAGCCCGCGTGCCCGCCCGAGGCCGGCGCCAAAGGCTTTTCCCGGGGGCGCGGCCGCGGGCGGGAGGCGGTCGCGCCGGCGCCGCCGGGTGGTCGCGCCGCCCCGACGCTCGCCGCGGCGGTGAGGGCGCGCACGGCGAGCGCGGCCGCGTCCGCGTCGCTGCTGCAAAGGCTGCAGCAGGCTCAGCCGCCGCAGGCTCCCGCGCCCGTGTCGGGGGCCGCGCTGCTGTCGGCGCTGCGCCAGGGGCCGGGAGCCGCGCCTCCTCCTCCTCCGCCCGCTCCGGTCGCGCCCGACGCGTCGTCTCTACCCGCGCTGCCGGCGTCGCTGATGCGCGGCCTGGCGCCGCCGCCGCCGGCCGCGGCCAAGCCAAGGGCGGCGAAGAAGAAAGCGGCGCCGGCGTCCGCGCAGGCGCCTCCTCCTCCCGCCGCCCCCCAGCCTCCTCCTCCTCCCGCCGCCGCGGGCGGCAAGGGCCTGGCAGGCCTCTGGGCGCGCCTGTCGGGCAAGCCGGGGCCCGTGGCGGCCGCCGAGCCCCCCGCGTCCACGGCCCCCAAGCCGGCGCCCGCCCCCACCCCCGCCCCCGCGCCGCCGGCCTCGGGCGAGGCCGACTTCTGGGCCGCGCTGCAGGCCAAAAAGTGAGGGGGAGAGCCCCATCCCCGTGCCGGTGTGTCTAGGCACGTGTTGCATTCTGCTGCCCTCGTCTCTCACTCGGCTCGGCCGCGCCCGCGCGCGGCGCCCGCAGAATTGGGGGCGCCGCGGCGCGCGCGCGAGCCGCCTCTCCGTTGTCGTGTGCGTGTGGGGTGGGTGAACGGGGTGGGGTGAACGGGGTGGGAAAAAAAAAAAGCGTCAAAACTGGGGGGGTCGATCAAACGACATCAAAATCGGGGCCGGCGCGCCCGCCCTCATGTCGCCGCCTCGGCGGCCAGCGGCGCGCGAAACGGGCGGTAGTAGGCGAGGTCGGCGAGGAGCCCCCCGGCGAGCCAGTCGCGGGGGACCATGCCGTCGTCCGGGTGGTACCACGACAGCCTCGCCTTGCGCCTCGTGGCGGGGTCGTCCGCGATGAGGGTGGCCTGCAATGCCGGCGACGCGGCCGCCCACGCGGAGAAAGGGAGGAAGGACGGCACGGGCAGGCGCGCGGGCGCACGCGCGGTCGTCCCGACCCCGCTCGCCCGCTCTTTCTTGAGCCGCGCCTCCTCCTCTTTGATCGCTTCGTACGCGGGCATGACGCGCGCCCCGATGCGCTCCGCCCAGGCGGCCAGGGGGACGCCGTCGAAATAGGAGCGCGGCGCGGCGGCCGCGGTCGCCTCTTCCTTGGCCGCCTCGCGCTCGGGCGAGGCGGAGGGGAGGGTGAGGGCGCCGCCGAGGTGCAGGACGAAGGACTGTGGGGGAGGGGGGAGGGGGGCGGGGCGTCGGCACGTGGCGAAAAGAGGTCGGGGTGATGACCGGACGGCTCGGCGGGTCGTCGCCCAGCGCCCTGGGTGCCTCTGGCGGCCCGCCCGACCTCCTTTGGCACCCCGACACGCGCCAGACAACGTCCAGCCGGCGTTGGCCGGCGCGCGGCGGCGCGGGCGTCGCGCCGCGCGGCGGTCGCCCAAGACGCATTGCCCGCGGCGCCTCGTGCCCCCCCCAACCCGCCCACCTTGGACGGCTTGGCCGGGGCGCGTGTCGGCTGTATGTCGACCTGGGGCGCGGCCTGGGGAGAGGGGAGGAGGCATCGGCATGGCCGCGGGCGAGTCTCCGTCAGCGTGCCGCGCCGGACCGCGCCGCACTCGCCTGCACCAGCACCGGGGCGACCGCCAGACGGTAGGTGATCGAGGGGGCGGCGCGGCGGGCGGCGGCGGCGGCCATGGCGGCAATCGGAGTGCGACGGGGACGACAGACACAGTCGTTGTCAGCACCGCCTCGCGCAAATGGCTTGGTTTTTGCACCGCCGCCCCTCGTCTCACCACCGCGTCGTCAAGCTGCGCAACAACCCCAAAAACTCAAACACCCCCCCCCGCTTGTTGGCCCGGCCTGCGTCGGCGGCGGGGGCCGAGAGGCCGGCGGCGACGCGCCACCCGACGAGCAACAAAAGTGTGACGCCCGCCGACACGCCCACAAACGCAGGGACGGGGGGGTGGCCGACCGCGAGGAAGCGCAGGGCGTGAGCGACCGGGAAAAAGGGGAGCCAGGCGCGGAGGGCGGTGGTCGCGGCGGCGGCGCCGCGCGCGCGCCGCGCGTCGGCGCCGAAAGCGCCCGCCGCGCCGCCGGCCGAGAGCCAGGCGATGATGAAGGGGGCCGCGGTGAACACAATGCCGCCGGCGCTCCCGGGCTCGCCGTGGTTGGATCGGCCGGCGGCGGCAAACGCGGCAAGCGCCGCGACGTCGCCCGCGGCCAGCAGCGCCGCCCGCGGCACGCCGCCGCCATCGCCGGCGGCCGTCGTGCGGTCGACGGCCGCGACGCCGGCCCACGCTTCGTCGCCCAGGCGCTCGACTTTCTCGAGCTGGAGACGAGGGGCGAGCGGGGGGGGGTGGGCGTGGGCGTGTCGTTGTTTGGGCTCCCTCGCCCACTCAGCCTCTCTCTCTCTCTCACCCTGAGCCCCTCCGGGTTGCGCGCCGCGGGCCCCGCCCCCGCGGGTGGCGCGCGTCGCGGCGCATTGTCGCCGCCGGGCGGGACGGCGGCCGCGCGGGCGACGCGGTGACGCGACGGCGACCGCGCGGGCGCTCGCGAGGCGGCGGGTGGGCGCGAGAGACGCATGGCTCGCCGCGCGAGAGTGTGCGCCGGCCATCGCCCGACGTCACTCTTCCTGCGGCGCGCCTCCCCCCCCGCCCGCCAAGATGCCGACGATCGGCTACTACAGGAACTGTGCGTGCGGGAAGAGGGGTCCTGGCGGGGCTTTGGCGGCGCGCGGCGAGCCGTACGCGCGGCGGGGGGGCGGCGGCCGCCGTTGGGCGCGCTCCCGCGCCCCGCGCCTCCCGCGCGGGGAGCTTGCGTTGGCGCACATCGCGATCGGCACCGCGGGAGGCCGCCGGCGGCCTCCGGGCGCCGATCGCCGGCCGCGCCCCTCGCGGCGGCTGCGGCGCCGTGGGCGCCGCCGCCGCCGCTCCCGACTCGCCGGCCGCCGCCTGCGACCGGCGTGAGAGATGCGGCGTTCGTCCGGGGCCGCGAGCGGCGCCCGCCGCGCGCCGCCGCCCCCGCGCGGCGGCGCGCCGCCGCCGGCGCGCGCCGATCGTGCTCGCTGCGGGGTCTGACGGCCGCATCGCCCCCATCGCGCGGCGCGCGCTCGATCGCACACCGGCCGGCGGGGGCGGCGGCCGCCCGCGGGCGCCCGATTCGCGCCGCCGCGCCACGCGCCGCCGCGGCGGCCGCCGCCGCCGCTCGCCCGCGCCCGCCCTCCGCCCTCATTCCCACCACCACCGCCGCCCACAATCATCCCACACCTTCCCCTCCCCCCCCTTCTTAGACGGCAAAACCTACAAGAAGCCGCGCCGCCCGTTCGAAAAGGAGCGCCTCGACGCCGAGCTGCAGCTCGTCGGCGAGTTTGGCCTGCGCAACAAGCGCGAGGTGTGGCGCGTGCAGATGGCGCTGTCCAAGATTCGCCAAGCCGCGCGCTCGCTCCTGACGCTCGACGACGACGACTCGAAGCGCATCTTCGAGGGCGACGCGCTCATGCGCCGCATGTACCGCTACGGCCTCCTGGACGAGTCCCAGACCAAGCTCGACTACGTGCTCGCGCTCACGCCGTCCGACTTCTTGGAGCGCCGCCTGCAAACGCTCGTGTTCAAGCTCGGCCTCGCCAAGTCGGTCCACCACGCGCGCGTCCTCATCCGCCAGCGCCACATCCGCGTCGGCAAGCAGGTCGTCAACGTGCCCTCGTTCATGGTGCGCGTCGACGCCCAGAAGCACGTCGACTTTGCGCTCTCGTCGCCCTTCGGCGGGGGCCGGCCGGGGCGCAACAAGCGCAAGGCGATCGCCGCCAAGAAGGCGCGCAAGGCGGCCAAGGAGGGGGGCGGTGGGGAGGAGGAGGCCGAGGAGGACGAGTGAACGAGGAGAGGAGGGGGTGGAGGCCGCGCGCGCCGCGGCCTTGCTCTGTGCGCCCCCATGCAACTCCCTGCCCAGTGCCACACACGCAGGAGGGGGGTGCGCACGCTCTCCACCACCTCCCCTGCCCTTCCCTCTCACGGCGCCGCGGCGGCGGCGGCGGCGGCGACCTTTTTGAAAAACGCGCGCAGGCGCGCCGCGTTCGCCCCCAGGTCCCCTTGCCCGAGCCGGGACCGGGACCGGCCGTCGACAATGGACCCACCGCCGTCAGCGGCGCGCACGCGGAAGATTAAATCGTCCTTGAAGCGGAGGAGCGCCGTCGTGGCAACGCCTTCCACCTCGCGCGCGCCCGCGTCGGTGCGGCCGAGCTCCCACCCGCCCATGGCCGACGCCGCGGTCTTGACGACGAGCTTGAAGGCGGCGTCCGGGGGGAGGGCGAGGGCGAGAGGGGCGAGGTCGGGGTAGGCCGCGCGGATTTTGGGGACGAAAGCCTGGGAGAAGACGGGGAGGGGGTGGCGTCGCGGGCGCCCACGACCGCGCCGCACCCACACCACCTCATCTCTTCCCTCCCACACCTGCGGCAGCGGCGGCAGCCTCCCCCCCGCAAACGCCGGCGGCTCCACCGTGTCGGTCGCCACGTCGTTGATGACGGGCGCCGCCAGGGCGGCCTTGATGGCGGCCAGGGACATGCCGGGGCGCAGGAGGAGGGCGGGGACGAGGGCGAGCGCGAGCCAGCGGAGCATGGAGTGGCGATGGGCGCTGGCGGCACTCCCGCCCCCCCCTCCCGCGCTCCTCCCACAGCGCGGCACGCCCGCGACGACGCGCATGCGCGCGTGACACCGCGTCCGCCTCCTCGCCTCCGATGCCGCCCCGCGCGCGCGGCGCGCCGGCCGCGGCGTCCTCCGGCCTCGCCTCCTTCGCCGCGCGCCTGCAGGCGGCCAAGACCAAGACCGAGCTCGCCAAAGCGCTCAAGGTGTGGGGAGGGGGAGGGGGGGGTGGGAGGGATTGGGTGCGCGCCGGGATGCGCGCGGCGACGCCCGCCCGCCCGCCACGCCTCCCCCTCCCCAATTGAATCGCACCAATCCATGACCCACTCTCTTCCCCTCAGGCGGTGGGCGAAGCCCTGGCCGCCGCGCCCCAGGCGGCCGACGGCGCCGCGGCGCTCGGCGCGCTCGCGCCCGCGCTCGCCGACGGCGCGCTCGTCCAGCACAAGGACAAGGTCAGTGTGAGGGTGGTTCGCAGTGCAGCGCCTGCTTTGGGCGCGGTCCGAGGTGGAACGGGGCGCGGGCGGCGCCCGCGGGCAATCGCGCTGCATAGCCCCGACCCTCGTCCCTCCGCTCCGCAGGACGTCCGCCTCGCCACCTCCCTCTGCCTCGCCCACGCCCTGCGCGTCGCCGCACCCGACACGCCCTACTCCCCCGCCCAGCTGGCCGACGTCTTTGGCCTCTTTGCCGAATCGTTCGCCGTGCTCGCCGACCGGTCGGCGCCCGGCGCGGCGTCGGCCCTCGCCGTGCTCGACACCGTCGCCTCGGTCAAGTGCTGCGTGCTGTCCCTGGACCTGGACTCGGCGGACGCTGCCGCTGCGCTGGCCGACGGCGCCTTTGCCGCGGCGGGCGGCGCCCCCCCCGGCGCGCTCGCCGACCCCGTCGCCGACCCCGCCCTCGACGTCCTCACCTGCATGCTGGACGACGCGGACGACGTCCCCGAACCCCTGGTCGTCGCCCTGCTCTCCCGCCTGCTCCCCCCCGCGCGCGACGCGGCGCCCGGCGCGGCCGCGCTTGCGCGCGCGACGCTGCGCCGGTGCGAGGCCCGGCTGCAGCCCGCGCTGCAGCGGGTGCTGGTGGGGGCCATTGATGCTGCGGCTGCTGCGGCGGGCGGTGGGCCGGCCGACGGGCGCGCTGGCGGCGCCTCTGTCTCGGCGCTCGCGCCGCGCGCGACCGAACTCATCGCCGAGGTGCACGCCGCCTGCCCCCAAGCCCTCCTCCCCGTCCTCCCCCACCTCGCCGCCGAGCTGACTGCCGACGGCGCCGGGGGTGAGGCCCGGCGCGCGGCGGCGGCGGGCCTGCTCGCCGCCCTGCTCGCCGACCCCGGCGCGGGGCTCGCCGGCGGTCCCGGCGCCCCCCTGCTCGCCGACCTGCTCGGCCGCGCCCGCGATAAAGCGCCCGCGCTGCGCCTGCAGACCCTGGCGCGCGTGCCCGACCTGCTGGCGGCGTCGGTCGACGCGCCCGCGCGGTCGGCGGTGCTGTCCGCCGCCGTCGGCCGCCTCACCGACCCCGACGACCGCGTGCGCGCGGCGGCGGTGCGGGCGGTGGCGGGCGGGGCGGCCAAAGGGCTGCACCTGGTGACGTCTTCCGCTCTCGACGCCGTCGCCGCGCGGCTGCGCGACTCCAAGCCCGCCGTCGCGCGCGAGGCGGCCGCGTCGCTGCTCGCCCTCTTCCGCGCGCATGCGGCCCGCAAACACGCTGGCATGGACGTCTCGGCGGGGGAGGGGCTCGTGCTCTGGATTCCGGCGCGCCTCGTGTCGGCGCTCGCCGCGTCGGCCGACCTGCGCCACCACGCGGCTGACGTCCTGTTTCGCCAGGGGGCGGGGACGGCGCCGGCCCTACTGCCGGCGTCGCTGTCCCCGGCCGCTGCCGCCCGGCAGTGGACCGCGATTTGGATGGAGGCCGCGCCCGGCGAGCGGCGCGCGCTCGCCGCCCTGCTCCGCGCCCGGGGCGCCACCGCCGCCGCCGCGCGCGCCGCCGTCGCCGCGCGTTCGGCACGCGCGGCCAAGGACGAGGGCGCGGCTCCCCGCCTCGCCCGCGCCCTCGCCGCGCTCGCGTCCGCTTTCCCCGACCCCGCGCGCGACCGCGCCGGCCTCGCCGCCCTGCTCGACGCGCGCGACAACGGCGTCGCGCGCGCCATCGCCGACCTGGCCGCGCCCGGTGCGCGCGCGGCGGACGCGGCGGCGGCGGCGGCTGCGTTGCTCGCGCGTGCGCCGGCGGGCGCGGCGAAGGACGCAGCGCGCGGCCTCGCCGCCCGCCTGGCGCCGGCCCTGATCCCGCCCGACGCCATCCCCGACCTGCTGATGGAAGCTGCTTCCTCGTCCACCGACGGGCGCGCCGCGGGCGCCGCGCGCGCCCTCCTCGCCGCCGCCGCAGACGCCGACCCGTCGCTCTGCGCGCGCTCCGCCCCCGCCTGCGCCGCCGCGCTCGCCTCCGATGACCCCACTGCCCGCTCCGCCGCCCTGGCCGTGCTGGCTGCGGCCGGCGCCGCGATGCGCGCCGAGGCGGTGAGCGCTGGCGACGGCGGTGGCGACGAGGGCGACACGCTCGGCTCCCTCACCGACGCCCTCCGCGCCGTCGCCTGGGACGGCCCCGCCGACGACTCCAAGCTCGCCGTCTCCGCCCTCTCCGCCCTCCTCCCCGCCGACGCGGCCGCGTCGACCCTGGCCGCGCTCGCCGCGCGCGCCGCGCGCGCGCTCGCCGGCGCGCGCGCGCTCGCCGAGCCGCGCCGCGTCCGCGTCTCGCTGGCGGTGCTGGCGGCGGTTGGGGGGGCGGCGCCCGCTGCCCTGGCGCCGCACGTGGCAGGGATGGCGTCTTTCGTCACCGGGACGCTGCTCCGCGCCCCGGCGTCGGCCTTCGGCCGCGCGGGCGCCGCCGCCGCCACCGCCACCGGCTCCGGCCTCGCCGCCGCCTCCCCCGCCGCCTGCCTGCGTGGCGACGGCCTGGAAGACCTGGCCGCCGCGCTCGCGCCGACCGCGCCGTCGGCCGCGCAGTCGCCCGCCGCCGCCGCCGCCGCCGACGCGCTCATCCCCGACCTCGCCCTCCTCCTCGACCCCGACCCCATTGCGGCCGCGGGGGTGCCGCCCGCGGACGCGGCGCGCGTGCGCCTGGCGGCGGCGCGCGGCCTGCTCACCTTCCTCCGCGCGCGCGACGTCCGCGTCCCGCCCGGTGCCTACATCGCACTCGCGCTCGCGGTCCAAGACCCGGAACTGGACGTGCGTGCCCGCGTGCGCGACGCTCTGGTGTCCTCCCTGGACGAGGTCGCGGCCGCGCACGGCGGCCGCGCCGCGCGGCTCGCCGCGCCGCTCGCGCTCGCCGCCGTCGACCCGTCCAAGGCGGGCCGCGCCCAGGCGTACGACGCCCTGCTCAAGTACGCGCACGTGCGCCGGGCGGCGGCGGCGGCGGCGGCCAAGCGGCGTGAGGCCAGAGCTGGGGGTGGGGGTGGCGCGACCGCGGGCGCCAACGGCGAGGCCCTTGTCGCGGCCGACGGCCCCGAGGCCGCACTGCCCTACCTGCTCCAAGTCCTGGCCCACCATCCCGACCTCCCCGCGGTCGGCCCCGGGTGCGCGCCGCCGACCGCGGCCGACCTGGCCCCTTTCGCCGCCATGCTCCAACTCGGCGTCCAGCCCCTCCTGGACGCCGCCCCGCCGCGCGGCACGACGCGCGGCGCCTGCCTGCACGCGGCGTGCAAGGTGCTGCGCGCGGTGCGCGCGGCGTCCGACGCGACGGCAGAGCCGGCCGACGCCGCGCTTTCGCTGCTGGCCGACGCGGGGATTGCGCTGGCTCGGGAAGCGGCGGCGCGCGCGGGCGTGCCCAAGGCCGCGGCCGCAGCTGCTCCCGCCGCCGACCGCGTCCCCGGCGGCGTGCCGCTGCCCAAATCCCTCTTCCGCCCCGCCTCCCCTCCCAAGCCGCGCGCGCACGACGGGGACGCACTGCCGACCGGGTGGGTGGTGCCCTGGGTGGATTTGGTGCCGGGGCGCGCGCCCGTGGTCGTCGCGGCGGGCGGCGCCGTGCCCGCGCGCAAGCGCAAGCCCCGCCCGCCCGGCCCTCGTGCCGCCTCCAAGGCCAACGCCGCCCCCCAAAAGGCGCCCAAGCTGGCGGCCAAGGAGGCGGCGACGACCGCGGCGCGCGCGTCGTCCTGGTCGTCGGGCGACGGATCGGAGAGCGAGGGTGGTGGTGGTGCGGGCGCCGGTCCCGGCCCGCGCCCGGCCGACGCCAAGCGCCAGCCGACCCGCGGCGGGCGGCCGGCGTCGGCCAACGAAAATCTGGCGCCCCTGTTCAAGAAGAAGGCGAAACAGGGGGGCGCGGCGGCGAAGCCGCCGCTGGCCGCCAAAAAGGCCGCCGCCGCCAAGCCCAAGCCCAAGGCCAAAGCCAAGGCGTGACGGGCGTCCCGGTCCCTGCCTGCCGGCGCCCCAATGGGCGGCGGCGGCGCGTGCGTGCGTGTGCAACAAACCCATTCCCCCCCCGAGAGAGACTACCCGCTATTCTCCCCCTCTCCCCCCGCCACCTCCCGGGCCAGCCCCCGCAGGCGACGCACGAGCGGGTGGTCGGCGCCGTAGGCGCGCGTCATGTCGGCCAGGCCGCGCGCGAGCGCGGCCGCCGCCGCGCTGCGCCGCCCCGGCAGCAGCACTGTGTCGAAAGCGTTAGGCCCAGCTTTCATCTCCCGGTCGCAATCCCGCACAGTCGCCAGCGCGGCCGCGGCGCGCGCCTCGCCGGCCAGGCCCGAGCGCTCGCCGAGGCGGTCGTCGAAGCGGGCGGCGATGGTTGCCGCGGCGGCGGCCGCTCCGGGCATCGCCCGCGCGGCGGCGATGACGGCGGCGCGGTGGCGGCGGAGCAGGGTGCGGTCGTCGGTGGGGCCGAACAGGGTGGCCGCGTCGGCAGCGTCGGCGTCGGCGGACGCAGCGGCGGCGTCGTCGTCACCCAGCGCGTACGCCAGCGTGGTGGCCCGGTACCGTGCGTCGAGTGTCGAGGCTGGATCGACCAGATCATTGCCCAAAGCCGCCCGGGTCGCCACCTCTGCTTCCGCCACCGCCCTCGCCTCGGCCAGCCTCTCCATGCCCGCGTCCGCGAGCGCGCGCAGCGCGTCCAGGCAAGCGCGCGCGATGTGAGGGGCGAAGAGGCCGGATGCGGCGGCCGCGGCGAGGGCGGGGGCGGGGGCCAGGGCGGCCGCGACGACGGCGGGGCCGCGCGCGGTGGCCGCCGTGACGAGAGTGTTATAGAAGGCGGCCTCGGCGTCGCCCTCGTCGGTTGTGGCCAGCACAACCTTGGCATCGTCGAACCGGCCCAAAGCCGCCAACGCCGCGCCGTGGCGGAGCGCGGTCGCGCGCGCGAGCGGCGTCGTAGCCGCGGCGGCCGCGGCGCCCGCCGCGAGCCGCTCCGCCTCTGCCGCTCGCCCCCGCCAAAGAGCGATCGAGGCCGCGGCGTCCCGGGACGCGGCAATCACGTCGGGTGCGTCCCCGGGCGCCGCGCGGCCGGCCGCGAGCGTCGCCGCGGCGGCGTCGAGGTCGCCGCCGGCGGCGTGCGCCCAGGCGGCCTGCAAGGCGGTGACCAGGCTGGAGTAGGGGCGTCGTCGCCCGGCGGCCGCCAGGCGGCCCAGCATCGGCCGCTGTGACGCCCTCACCGTCGCCGCCTGCCCACACCTCTGTTCGACCCCCCGCGACCCCCGGCGACCCGCGCCAGCTGACTGGTGCGTATCGGTAGAGCCGGTCGCACCCGCGCCGGGCGGCCCAGGGTCTGTCGCGCGCGCGCGGGCGCGTTGGTGGCGGCGCCCGCATGCGAGCTGGCCACGCCTCGCACGCCGCCGCGGCGCCGCCCGCGCGCCCCGCCCCCCGCGCACGTTGTCGTGCGGGAGCGTTACAGTGCCGGCGTTGGCGTGAGGCGGCGCCGGCGCGGGCGGCGCGCCGCACGCTGCGGGGTCGCCTACCCCATCCCTCCCCCTCCACCTAGTCATGCGCCTCCACGCCGCCCTCGCCCTGGTGCTGACCGCCACCACCCTCGCGTCCGCCGCCGACACCGCCAGCCTGGGCCGGGGGTTCATCCCCGCCGCCGGCGGCCAGTCGTGCACCTCCGCGTGTGAAGCGGCCGGCAAGCGCGCCGCCAAGTTTACGGAATTCAACGCCTCCCCCGCCGCCGAGACCGCGGTGTGCGCCATCAAGAGTGCCAAAGACAAAGAGGGGTGGACGCCGGGGTGGCAGGCGCAGAACGCGAGCCTGACGACCGCGCCGTGCTCGGCCGCGCTCGACCTCGTCACCACGAACGCCACCGACTACGCCTGCCTCTGCCTGGAGCCCGGCGAGGTGCAGGGCATCGACCTGCCGGCCACCAACGGCAAGCCGTGCTCCAAGGCGTGCGCCAAATCGATCACCGGGCGGCCCGGGCGGCCCGTGACGCCAGGCACCGGCGGCAAGTCGGGCTACGCGTGCCTGTCCCTCCCGACCGAGCTCGGCTCCCTCAACCGCTTCGGCCACACCCACAACGACGGCATGTGCCGCACCAACATCGAGGAGCAGGCGGTGGAGAGCGCGTCGTTCACCTGCTTCTGCGTGTTCGACGCCGCGGCCGACCCGGGCGCGCTCGCGGCCAACGCCAGAGCCGCGCGCGAGAAGCAGGGGCTGTCGCCCGCGCCCGCGCCCGCGCTCGCGCCCAAGAAGCTGCTGCTCCGCAAGTGAAGAGGGTGGTGGGGGGGGGGGGGGGTGGTGGCGAACCGCGGCTCGCCTCCGGGCCGGCGCGCCGCCCCCGTTCCTTTTGCGCGATTGAACAACAACGACAACGATGCACGTGTAAGAGAGAGGGCGTTGATTGATGGAGCGAAGAGAGAGGAGGGAGGTGGTCGGTGCCGCCCTTGCACAGCGGGGCAGCACGCCGCCTCTCCCTCTCCTCTCCCGCTTCCACCACCCTCATCATCATCACCCTTTGCGCAGCGCGTCCAGGCGGGCCTGCAGGTCGTCGTCGAGACCGGCGCCGTCGGCGGGCGGTGGCGGTGGCGGGGGGGTGGGGGCCGCCGGCGGCGCCGCCGCGGGGACGCCACCACTGCCGCCCGCGGGAGGCGGCGGCCGCGCCGCGGGCGCCCGCGGCGCGGCGGCGGGCGCGCCGCCACCCTCGGCTTCGGCGACCGCGGCGGCCGCCGCCGGCGCGCGCGCCGCCGCCGCGGCCGAGCTCGCCGGCGCCGCCACGAGGTCTTGCCCGAGCGACACCCCGATCTCGTCCAGCACCCCGTTGACCAGTTCGTCCGCCTCGGCCTCCTCCCCGTCCTCTGCCCCCATGTCGTCCATGGCGTCCCCCATCATGTCGGCCGTCATCTCCATGCGCTCGTTTTGACGCTCAAAGTCACGCAGGATCTAAGAGTGGGGGGAGGAGGGAAGAGGTTGGTGGGGTGGTGGTCGGTTGGTTGCCAGCGCGAAACCCTCCATTTTCTCCTCTCCTCTTCCTGCCTTGGTCAGCGCCGGCATGTTCATGCGCCGGTTCATGGCCACCATCGCTTTCGTCGCCCCCCGCATCGCGTCCCCCATGGCCTGCGTCGATTTCAGCGTCGCCAACCTCAACGACACTGCCTGCAACTGCGCTTTGCACCCGTGCAACTTGGTCACCGAGTGCCGGTTGCGCACCAGGGACTTGGCCATGACGCGCACCGCGTCCATCTGGCCGTCCTTTGCTGCCTTCTTGATCTCGGCGATCAGTTTCTTCTCCTGCGTCTGCAGCCCGGTGCGCTCCCGGTCCAGGTCGCGGATGGCGCGGTCCAGGGTGCGCTTGTTTTCCCGCAGCAGGTCTGGGAAAAGAGAAAGGGAGTGGGGGTTGGAATGGGCCCCAGCGCCGAGCCAGGATCCACCGTCCCTCTCTCCTCTCTCGCCCATTCAACATACCCGCTGGCGTCTTGCGTCTGCCAAAGAGCCAGGACATGGCGGCTGCGGAACGGGGGCGCGGCGTCGGCGCAAGCCTGGCGCGTGGGGGGGGGCGTTCGCGGGCGAGCTCGCGGCGGCCGCGGCGCGCACCTGAGAGACTCGCTCTAGTCGCGGGCGGGCGCGGCGGGCGGCGCCGGGCTGTGCGCGGGCGGCTGGCGCGCTGGCGCTCACTCCCCGCCATGGCCGACGGCTGGTTTGCGGGCACGGCGCCCACGGCGCGCATCCCTCCTCTCGGCGACAACAAGCGCGGGTGCTCGCCGCCGCCGGGCAGGGCTGTCCCGCACGCGGCGCGGCGGGCGACCCGCCCGCCCCGCCTCTCGCCGCCGCACCCAACCGCGACAGCGTCTCGGTCGCATGCGGAGCCTTTAAACGGCATTGCGGATTGGGCGGCCGCGCCGCCGCTGGACGAATACGTTTCCGTCGCTTCATCCTCCCTTGACAACCTGGAAGCCGCCCTGGAGGCCGCGGAAGCAGCGGCCGTCGACGACGCCATGGCGGCTCTTGCCTCTCTCGTCGCGGGCGCGACCGCGGGCGGCGCGGGCGAGCCCGCGTCGCTCCGCTCGGTCGCCGCCGCCGCGGCGGCCGCCGCCCTCTGGTGGGACGGCGGCCAGAACGGCGACGGCGCGGGGGTTGTGGCAGCCATCGCGCGTGCCAGGCTGGAGTTGGGGCGGGAAGAGGTGGGGGAGAAGGAGTGAAAAGTAGGATGAAGGGAGAAGAAGAAAGAGCGCTGCCGCTGTCTGTTCGCGTCGCGTCTCTCACTCTCTCTCAGGAGTGTGTGTGTGATTGCTGCCGCTGCCCGGCCGAGAGGTGTCGAGAGACGCGCGCGGGGTCACACGTGCGCGGCGGCCGGGCGTTGCCGGCGCGCCGCGCGCCGTCCCATCCCTCTACCTCCTCCGCGCTCTTGCATGTTTGTCTTTTGTGGGGGAGCGTCCCAGAGGGCGCCGCCGCGGGGGCACAGGCTACACGCGTGCGCGCTCGGCGCGCAGGTTATTCGGTCGCGTGCCGCCCGCCAGCGGCAGCCGCGGCGGCGGGCCCGGGCCGGGCGCGGCCTCCCCTCGTCTTGTTCTCTCTCGCGGCTGCGGCGTCGGGGGCAGAGGGCAGGGGGAGGCGTGGGGCGCGGCGGCCGGAGACCGGCCGACCGCGCCCTCGACCCCCCCTCTCCGCCTCCGCCGGCCCGATGGTGGTGGGAGCCCCCTTCGTCCGCCCACGCGCGGTGCGGCGTGTTATTGGTGCCGCGGGGCGGCGGCGCGCGCGCGGCCTGGCCGCGCGCGCACCCCCCCCAAAGCGGCCTCGTGTTATTGTCGCCGCGCCAGCGCGCGAGGGCCGCCTCTGCCGGCGGCGGCCTCCCACGAAAAAATCGTCGGCCAGGCGACGATGGATACTTGGTGTGGAGGATGGCCGGGCAGCGCCCGCACACCCCCCCGTCGTCACACCTCCACTCTAGACCGAGCGGCCTTCCATGGGCTGCAGGTCGTTGGAGCCCGAGGGGCGGTGGACGAGCATGCCCGCGACCTGCACCTGGCGGTTGGGGTCGAACGCGACGAGGCGGATGTAGGCCTTGGGGAAAGACTTGGTCGCGTTGCCAATCTCCTTGAGGACCTGGGACGAGTCGGTGCAGCCGAACATGGGCAGCTTGTACATGGTCCAGTAGCGGTTGTCCTGGTGGGAAGGGTGAGCAATTGTGGGGAAGGGTGAGCAAGTGTGGGGTCGCGCACGCGCGACTCTCCGCGACCCCTGATCATCTCTCTCCGCCCGCTTTTTTTTTTCGCGCGCCGCCCTCTCTCCTTCTTCCTCTCACCTGGTAGCAGTTGGTCTTCTGCATGCGAATCGTGTTCGTGTCGCTGACGTACGCCTTGTCGGCGTCAGCGAACTCCAGGCACGGGACCCAGCCGTTGCGCGTGATGTAGTCGACCTGCTTGGCGACCGCGGCGTCGTCAAGGGGGGGCAGGTAGGAGAAGGTCTCGAAGAACTGAAACGAAGCGGCACGGGAGGGGGTGAGCAAACAGTTGTCGCGGCTGCGCACGCGGCCGCCGCGTGCGACGCGCCGATAGGCGCGGGTGGCCGGGTGGCGGCGGGCGGGCCGGGCGGGAGGCGCGGCGGCCTGGCGCCGCGCCGGGGCCCGCACTAAGTGAGGCGCGCGCGTGCCCCCTCGTCGCGCGCGCGCGCGCGGCCGGAGGCCGCCGGCGCTCGCTCGCGCCGGCGCGGCGGGGCCGGCGGGCCGCCGGCGCGGCGCGGGGCGGTCGCGCCGTGGATAAGGTTGTGGGAGTTTTCGACTCAAACACGACCACGAGGGCTGGCTGCCGTCGCGCGCCGGCGCAAGCCGCGCCGCGCGGGGCCGCGCGCCCGGTCTGGGCCCCGACCGCGCCGCCGCCCCCAAGCGGCGCCCGGTCACTAGATCGTGTTCGGGTGGGCACATGGGGCGAAGCAGGTGGCGCAGGCAGCCGCGGCGGGGCGCTGGCCAACCAGCCACCGTAGGAGGAAAAAATGCTGCGATCGCGCGCGCCCGCCCCCTGCAGGCGCCGCCGCGTCAACGCCCACCCCCCTCGGGTTCACCTTGTTGTTCGTCGGCTGCCAGACGCGCTGGGGAGGGGGCGGCGAGGGTACACGTCGGCCGGCCGCCGCATTGTCTCCACCATTGTTCATTCCGCCCCTCCCGCCGCCCGCACCATCGCGGTCGCCTTGGCGGCGGCCGGGCGGACGGCGACGGCGGGGACGGAGGCGACGCGGAGGGCAGACATGGTGGTGGTGGTGTGGGTGAGGAGTGAATGCGCCCGGCGGCGAGCCGAGGAACAGCCCCTCCCTCCTCCCTCCCACGCCTCTCCCACGCTTTGTCGGCGGTGTTGGAGGCCTTGCCCGCCAGCCCGACACGCGCCGCGGCACGCCCCGCCCCAGCCCCGGGCGGCGCAACCGGTTTCAGACTCCCACCAAGTACGTCCCTCGCCCCCCGCCCCTCCCCCCCGCCCACCGCACCCCCTCCTCCTCCAAAACCGCCTCGACAGCCGCCGGCAATCGCGCGCCCGCCGCGGAATGCGCGCCGACGCCGGTCACGATTCGCAGGTGGCTGCTTTCGCTGCCGCCGCGGCCGCCCGCCCTCGCCGCGCGCCGCGCGGCGACCGCGGCGCGCACCGCGGCCACCGCTTCCGCCACGTGCAGTCCGTGCAGGTCCAGCGTGTCGCCGCCACCCCCCCTGGCGTCGAGCGTCGCCCCCGCGGCGGCGGCGTGCGCCGCAAACATCTGCTCCGCGAGCGCGCGCCCTCTCGCCCCCAACTCCTTCGCCAGCCTTTTGTCCCCAGCCAGGTACGCCTGCGTCGCCTGCTCAAAGCACACGTTGCGCGCGCGCGAAAGGGAGGAAGCCTCGGAACGCAGGGCGGCGTACGCCGCGCCGACCGCGCCGCCGGTCGCGACACGCTCTCCGGCGTCGTCGGCAGGCATCGGCCGCGGCCTTTCAGCCACCAACGGGGGCGCCGCGCGCGCCCGCGACGCGGCGGCGGCCGCGGCGGCCGCCGCGTCCGCGTCGCCGCCGCCGCGCGCGACCGCAGCGGCGAACGCGGTCGGCGGTTGAATGGATTGCTTTCGCCTGGACGACGGCGCCGATGCCCCTAGCGCGGGAAACTCGTCCGCGGGCGGCGGCGGCGGCGGGACCGGCCGCGCGCGCGGCGGCGGCGGCCGCGCCCCCGGCAGCGCCGGAAACGCGCCCGCCGCCGGCGGCGGCGATCGAGGTGCAATTGACGCCCGCGCCATGGCCCCGGCAGCCTCGGCCGACGACTGGATCGACGCGAGCAGCGCGGCAGCTGACCGTGCATCGCCGCGCACGGCGGCCAGCACCGTCTCCACCTCGCCCGCCGGCACATCCGGGAATTGATTGATCAGGGAGGCCAGAGCGGAGGTCGCCGCCGGCTCAAACGAGGCCGCGGCCGCCCGCATGTCACCGCTGTTCCCTCTCCTTTTCCACCTCTTTCACTCCGTACGCCGCGTTGAGCGCCTTTTTCACCGCGGGACGCACCGGGGACAGCACGGTGCCCGGGCCCCAGTCTTGCAGGAGCAGGCCTCCGGCGAGTGCGGCGACGGTCGCCGCGGTGAACGCGCGCAGCCGACGCTGGGCCCGAGTAGCGGCTTCGGGAGGGGGGCGCGGCGGCATGTGCCGCAAGGCCGGGTGTGCAGAGGGGCGCCGCGCTCGGCGCCGATCCCCGCCACACTGGACCACCTTTCGTCCCCCCACCCCATCACCATGGAAGCCCCGCTCACCGGCGAGGACCGCCTGGCGGCGTCCGTCCCCCCCGCGCTCACCGAGTCGGCGCGCGTGCGCGCGAATGCGGTGTACTACGGTTTCGCCATGCTCTCCCTCGGCTTCCTCGTCGTGCTGGGCTTCACCCTGTGCGTTGGGGGGTGGAGGTGGGGTGGCGGCTGCGGTGGCGGCCGCCCGTGCCGACCCCAACCCTCCTCGCAGCAAAGAGTCGGTCGCGTGGCGCTCGACGCTGACCACAGAATCCGCGGAGTGGCGCACCTTTGTCAACGCCACCATCCACGCCATGGGCCTGGCCGCGGGCGCGCCAGTGGCGCCGTTTTCGGCCGACCTCTGAGAAGGAGGAGAAGAGGGGCGTGCGTTTTCTGTTTGGGGGCTCGCTAGCGACCCCGCTGGTTGTTCGCTAGTGTGATTGCATGATGGGGCGAGGGTCCAGGCGGCGGTGAAACGGCACGCGCACTCGACCCCTCTTCCCTCGCTCTTGTTTCCGTTTTGGGGCTCGCTAGCGACCCCGCTTTGTTTAGTGCGCGGTCGCCAGTGTGTTGCATGATGATGGGAGGAGGGCGGCGGAACAGCACCCGCGCTCTCTCCCTCTCCCTCCTTCCTTCCCGCTCTACCCCGCCGCCGCCTCTTCCAGCTGCAGCACGTACGCCGCCAGCGTGGCCAGCTCGCCCCCGCTGCCGCCTTCCGCGCCCAGCCCCGGCGCGGGAGGGGGAGGGGGAGGCGGCAGGCGGAGCGCGCCGTCGGCGTCGACCGCCCACCCGCGTGCCGCGGCCAGCGCCGCCACCTCGCCCTCGCCCACGCCCAGCAAAGCGGCAGCGCGCGCGATGGACAGGCAGGAGTACGCGCGGGGAAGGAGCTCTTCCGCGTCGGCCCGCAGGCGGGCCGCGAGCGCACCCGCGAGCGCCCCCCCCGCCCCCCCCCCAAACGGCCCGCGCACCGCCGCCCACACCCCCTCCGCGTCCCGAGCCCACAGCGCGCGCAGCAGCGCAAACGCGGCCGCCGCCTCGGGGGCCTCCCGGGATGCCGCGGGGAGGCGGCGCCAGACAAACCGCGCGTCGGCGCTGGAGGGGAGGACAAGGGTTGGACCCCGGCCCCTCGCCCCCTGCGCCCTCCACCCCCTCCACCCTCGCCTCCCTCACAGATTGCCGTTGAGCATGTGGCCCAGCATGTGGGCGGCCGCCGGCCACGGCGGCGCGAGCGGGTCGCCGGCGCCGGCCTGAAAAAGGGGAGAGGGTTGTTGGCGCGGGCGCCGAGCCACCGCGACGGCGTGGCGTCACCCACCCCTTTCAGCACGCGGGCAGGCGCGCTGCAACGGCCGCGGGCCCGGGGATCGACCCCTCCCCCTCCCCTCCCCCCCACCTGCAGCTCGCGCGCGTCCAGCGCGGGCGCCACGTCGACCAGGCGCCCGGCAGCGACCGCGGCGTCCACCTCGGCGCGGGCGTCGGCCATGGAGAGAGGGATGGGGAGTGGGCAGCGCGCCGGCCGGCCGCCCACACACTCGTCGGCTGCCGCCCACCACCATGGTCGCGGCCATGGACGACGACAGAGGCTTCACCCTGCGCCCCGCGCCCGGCGCAGCGCCCGTGGCCGCCGTGCTGCCCGCGGGCGTGCCAGACGGCGTGCTCGCCGGCGTCGCCTGGGCGCACTATGAGGGCGCGGGCAAGCTGCACATCGTGGGGCGCGCGGTGAGCAAGGGCGGAGGCTGGGGACGAGGGGTGGGGGCGCAATCGCGCGGCCGCCGCGGCCGGCCGACACGACCCCCCCCCTCTTCAGTCTGCCGATGCCGACTACGTCGGCGATGCCGTCCGCGGTCCGCCGTCTCCTACGGCCCCTGGTTTCGCTCTGGCCTCGTTCGATGCGGCGACGGGGTCTGGCGCCTATGCTCCCCTCGCGACGACCTCCCCCTGTGGCCTCGCGCCCCGCCTCGCCCGCGTCGACCCCGCGCCGGCGCCCGCCGGCCCCGCCCCTCTCGCCCCCGACGACGCCGCCGCCGCCGCCGAGCAGCGAGATGCCGGCCGGCGCGCCCTCGTCGGCCTCTACGGGTCCGCCAAAGCGCGCAAGCGCCTCGCCGCGTCCGACGCCGGCGGCGTCGACGCCGCCGCCGCGGGCGACGGCGCCGGCGGCGTCGCCGGCCTGCTGCGCGGCGCGGCGGACGCGGCGGCGGGCGACGGGTCCGGGGCGCGCGCGGTGCGCGCGCGCGCCGAGGCGGCGCGGCCCGCGCTGCCGCCGCACGACGCCGCGGCGACGACGCCGCACGGCGCCTATGATGTGGACGCCATGGCGCCCGCGGGCGGGCGGGCGGGCGTCGAGGCGTGGGCGGCGCGGCTGGCCGAGGTGCGCGCGGGCGCCGCGGCGCGCGGCGGCGAGTTTCCGGCCTCGGTACTGGCCGCGCTCGCGACCCTCCCCCCCACCGCGACCGACCCACACACCTCCCGCCGCCTGCGCTGCCTCGCCCTGGCCGCGGCCGCGCTGCGCGTCGCCGCGGCGCCGCGCACGCTGCGGCCCGACCCCAAGGCCGGCGGCGACGCCGCCCTCGCGGCGTCCGTCGGCCTGCCGGAGGATCTCCTCTCCGCCATGCTGGCCGCGCACGCCGACCGGGGCACGCGGTCGAGTCTGCACACCCTGGCCCTGCGCGCGCTTGGTGCGGTCTGCCTCCTCCTCGCCCACGACGGCGACATGCCGCCCTCGGCCTTCAACTCTCTCCGCGCCGACCTCAAGCTCCCCCCCAAAGAAACCGTCGCCCTGCTGCGCGAGGCGGGCGCGACCGCGGTCTCCGCGGGGCGCGCGCCCGCCGACTCCGCGGGGAAGACGTTTGCCCTGTACCGCGTGCGCCTGCTGACGGGTGGCGCGGGGGAGACGCTGGGCGACTGCTTTCCGAAGCTCAAGGTGGGGAGGAGGGCCGGCGCGTGAAGGAGAAGGGCAGAGGGAGAGAAGAAACGGCGGCGTCGACGGCGCCGCGCCTGCAACAACCCCCGCACTCACACCACGACACCCCCGCCTCCCGCAAGCGGCCGCCGCCTCCGCTTCCCCCCCGCCTCGCCGCATTGGCGCGCCCGCCACCCCCGCCCCACCCCATGCGGGCGCTCGCCGCGCGGGCGCCCGCGCCGCCCTGGCGGTGGCCCGCGCTCGTCGTCGGCTTGCAAGCGCGGGCGGCGCCGGCGCCGGCGCCGGCGCCATCGAGGCGCGCCGACCGCCGCGTCTGCGCCGCGGCGGCCGGCCCCGGCGCGCCCGCCGTCACGCCGGCATCGGTCGTGGGCGCGCCCACGATCGTGCAGGGGCAGGTAGGAGAGGGCGGGAGGGTGGTGCTGGAGGTGGCGCCGTCGTCGTCGTTTCGACGCACCTCCTTTCCTCTGCTCCTCGCCCCTCGCAGGTCACCTCCAAGCAGGCCAATTTCGTCCAGGTGCGCGTCGACGGCGTGCCACCACCCGCGGGCTGGCCCGCGTGGCCCCCCGCCCCCCCCGCGTCGCCCTTGCCGCGGCGGCACCTCCTCTGTGTCTCGCGCGCGCTCCTAAAAAAAGTGAGGCAGACCGTGCTCGTGGGCGACCGAGTGACCGTGGGCGCGGTCGACTGGGTCGACGGCCGAGGTGGGGAGGCGTGGGGGAGGGGAGGGAGGCCGGCGCGGACCGCGGGCGGCCCTCACCTCGCGCCCTCTCGCGTCTCACCAGGCGTTGTCGAGGCCGTCCACCCGCGCCTCTCCGCCCTGGCCGACCCCGCCGTCGCCAACGTGGACCACGTGCTCCTCGTCTTCGCCCTCGCCTCCCCCCCGTTCGACCCGCGCGCCGCGTCGCGCTTCCTCGTCGCCGCGGAAGCCGCCCGCCTCCCCGTCTCCGTCGTGCTCAACAAGGCGGACCTGGTGGCGCCGGAGGATGCCGCGGCGGCGGCGGCCGAGGTGGCGGGATGGGGGTATGGCGTGGCGACCGCGTCCGCGGCGGCCGACGGCGGGCTCGACGCCCTCGCGTCCGCCCTCGCCGGCCGCACGTCCGTCTTCACGGGACCGTCGGGCGTGGGAAAGTCGTCCCTCATCAATGCCCTGCTGCAGCGGGAAAGGAGGGGCGGGGATGGAGAGGAAGGCGGCGGCGACCCCTCGTCCTCCTCCTCTCCTCTGTCTCTGCTGGCCACCAAGACAGTGTCCAAGTCCGGCCGCGGCCGCCACACGACGCGGCATGTGTCCCTCATCCCGGTCGCGGGCGGCCTGCTGGCCGACACGCCGGGCTTCAACCAGCCCGACGTGGCGCTCGTCGCGCGCGGCGCGGCGGCGAGCGCGTCGCTCGCGCACCTCTTTCCGGAAGCGCGGCCCCGCGTCGGCACCTGCGAGTTTAGCAATTGCGCCCACCTGGCGGAGCCGGGGTGCGGCGTGCGCGACGGGTGGGCGCGCTGGCCGTGGTAGGAGAAAGAGGAGAGCGGGGAGGGGGCCCCCAAATCGCCGCGCCCCGCCCCGCAGCCCACCCCTCTTCCTCTCTCAGGTACGCCGAGCTGCACGCGGAAGTGGCGGCCGCCAACGCGCTCGACGCCTCGCGCGCGGCGGGCAAAGCGACGCGCCAGGGCTCCACGCGCGCCAAGTCGGGCGCGGGCGGCGCGGTGCGCGCCGAGGCGTTGCTCGACCCCCGCAAGAACCGGCGCCCGTCCCGGCGGTCGGGCAAGCGGGAGCTGGCGGATCTGCTCGAGGAGGAGGGGATCTAGAGGACAGGAGAGAGGGTGGGTGGCGGCGTCTCTGCAACTGTTTTGTTTCGAGGGCAACGAACGCCCCCCCTGGTTACAAGGCCGCCGTGTGCCCCTACCCGCCAGCGCAACGCAATTTTCTTTGTGTTGCGCGTGCGAACGCGCCGCGCTGGCCTCCCCGCGCGCACGCACGGCGCCCCCCCGCCCGCCCCCCCGCGTTCAACGCGCGCCCACCCCCACCCCCATCCACCACCGTCCACAAGAATCACCATCACCAAAACGCAAACGCGCGCGCCGCGGGCGGCGGCGCGCACGCGACGCCCGGCACGCCGACGCCGGCCGCCGCGCAGAGCAGCGCGGCGCGCACGGGTGCGTGGCGCAATTCGAGGGCTGCATGCACGGCCAACGCGATGGATGCGGTCGTCGCAAAGCGGTAAGCTGCGGGGGCGCGGGCCCGAGCGAAAGCGGCGAGGGAGTGGTAGCGCGCAGTGGCGGCTTCAGTCGCAGCCGCCACCGCAGCCACAACCGCCGCCGCGGCACCATCGCGCACCCCGGCGGCCGCGTCCACGACAGCCGCCACGGCCCTGCTGGCGGCGTCCGCAGCTTCCGCGGTCGCCAGCGCCCCCAGGCTCGCGGCCGACACGGCCGCCGCGGCAGCCGACGACGTCGCGCACGTCGCCGCGTGCAGAGCGGCCGCCCGGCGGGCGGCGCGCACGACTTCAGGGGTGTCGGGAAGAGGGGTGGGGGGGCGGCGGGCGGGGGTGGTGGGGCAGGCCGCGGTCGGTGGAGTCTGGGCGACGAAAAAAGGAGCCACGGCCGCCGCGGGCGTGGCCGCGGCCGCAAACGGCGACGGCACCGCCCTCGCAACCGCCGGCGCCGGCCCCAGCGAGCGCAGCGCGTCGGCCGCCGCGTCGGCCGCGAGCGCCGCGGACTGCGCGCGGTCGTCCGCCGCCCGCGCCGCGGCGCGGGCAGCGACCGCGGCTTCCGCGGCTCGTGCGGCGTCGCCGCCGACGGCGAGGCGGGCGGGGGCGGGGGAGGGCGAGCGGGAAGGGGAGCGCGGCGCGAGCGTCGGCTCGGCGTCTTGCGTCCAGGCAACGTGCGCCCGCGCGGCGCGCGGGGACGTGCCGGCGGGGGGAGTGGGTGACAGCGCGGTGGCGGCGCGGGTCACGGGGGTGATGGCTTCCACGCCTTCGGACGCCGTGTGCGCGCGGCGGAGGGCCGCCGCGACGCGCGCCGCCGCGGCCGGCGCGCGCGCCGCGGCGCCGCCCTCGGAGTCGGATTCGTCCCGCAACACGCGCCGAGAGGGCGTGGGCGCGATGAGGCCGTCGGCGGTCGACCCGCGAGGGGACACGAGCGCAACCGCACGCCGCCGCTTCGGGCGCGCGCCGTCCAGCCGGTCGGCGAGCGCGGTGGCGACCCCGCGCAGAGCGTCGGCCGCGGCGGCGGCGTCGGCCGCGGCCAGGGACGCCGCGGCGCGCGCGAGCGGGGAGCCCGACGCCAGCCGCGGCAGGGACGACCCCGGCGCGGCGGGCGCGGGCGCGCCGCGTGTGGACGCCGTCACGCTCACGCTGGCGGTGGAGCGGCCTTTGGGCAGGGCGGTCGACTTGGGGCCCAGCAGGCCCGACGGTTGCCGCGCAACGGGCGCCGGCGCCGCGGCCGCGGGCGGCGAGCGAGAGCGGTGGCCCATGGTAGTGTGTGGTCTGACTAGGGGGGGGGGAGGGGTGGGCGGGCGTCGGGGGCGTGTCGGGTGGTGCCAAATGCGAGATCCGGCGCGCGGCGCGCAGCTCAAGCCTCGGCGCACCTGCTTGAGCGCCGAGTGCCACTCGCTGGTTGACTCTCTCGCGTCTACGGCGGCGCACGACCTGCGTCGACTGGCGGGGTGCGGGGAGAGAGTGGCGCGTCCCCGCGCGGCGCGCGAGGCCGCCCACTCTTGGGCTGCGTGGCCGCGGCCGACCGAGCGCCGCCCGCCCGCATGCGGCTGTTTGCCGCGTGCTTTGGCGTGCCGCCGGCGCCGGCCCCAGTGTCTCAGGTGGGCGCGCGGGAGGGCGCCCGCCGCATCTCAATTGCTCGGCCGCTCGCCGCCGCCTACCCCTTGCCTCGGGCGACCCCTGTCCCCTCACAATCAGGACGAACTGGCTGGTGCCGTCATTGCGTGGGCCGAGGCGCAACCGCCGACGCCGCCGGCGCCTGCCGCGCCCGCCCCCGCGCCCGCCCCCCCGCCCGGCCCCAAGCCGCTCCCCCAGCCCGCGCCCGCGTCCCGCCCCCGCTGGGGCCGGCGCCCGCGGCGTCAGGCGTCGGCCGAGTTTCGGCCGCTGCCCGACCTGCCGCGCGCTGACTCGCTCACGCGCCCCAAAGCGGCGTCCTTCCCCCGCGCGAGAGGCGCGAGAGGCGCCGGCTGGCGCGACCTGACGCTGGCCGTCGTGCCGGGCGCGACAGCGACGCTGCGCCTGGGGCCGGCGCCGACCGCCCAGGGCGGCAAGCCCGCGCCGTCGTCGGCTGTCATCCTCGCCCCGCCGCCCTTGTGGGCTATGCTGGGGGGCGCCATGGCGCCGTCCAGCGTGCGGGTGGAGGAGCTGGCGGACGAGTGAAGGGAGAGGGTCGAGGGGGCCCCTTTTTTTCCTTTGCGGCGGCCGCGGGCCGTTGTCGCGGCCGCCGCCCGATTTTTCGGTGCTGCCCAACAACGGAACGTGCCACAATCCACTCTGCCAGGGACGCTGCCGCCCCTTACACCTCTGCAACACACAACCGACCCCCTTTCTTTTTTTTCTCTCTTAAAACTTGTCCTTGTGCGCGCGCACAGCGGCGAACGCGGCGTCTGGGCTCGCGCCCGACGGCGCGCCCACGCCCGCGCGCACGGCGGGGGCGTCGGAGCGGAGAAAAGGGTTGGTGGCGAGCTCGTCGGCGAGGAGGGAGGGGACCGTCGCCTCCCCCGCCGCGCGCGCCGCCGTGATCGCCTCCGCGCGGGCGGCCAGGGCGGCATTGGTGGGGTCGACGGCCAGCGCCCACTGAAAGAAGAGAGGATTGGCGTGGTGGGCGGCGCGCGGCGTGGCGCGCGTGCGGCCCAACGACCCCATTCCCCACTCTCCTCTCCCACACACTTTGGCGTTGGACGCCGTGTACTCGTGCGCGCAAAACACGCGCGTGTCGGGCGGCAGCGCGGCGAGCTTGGCGAGCGAGGCCCGCATCTGGGCGGGGGTGCCCTCTAAGACGAGGGGGTGTGGGGCGGGAGCCGTGGGCGCCTCCCTCGCACACACCCTCCACCCTTGCCGCTCCCTCCCACCGACCACCCACCAAAGAGGCGGCCGCAGCCGAGCGCAAACAGGGTGTCGCCGACAAACGCAGCGCGCGCGGCCGGGAAGTGGAACGCGACGTGCCCCCGCGTGTGCCCCGGCACGTCCAGGCAGACACCGTTGATAGAGCCCACGGTCAACGCGTCGCCGTCGGCCAGGGCGACGTCGATGCCGGGGATGCGGCCCGCGTCGGCTTTCGGGCCGACGACGGTCGCGCCGTACTTCTGTTTCAGGGCCAGGTTACCGCCCACGTGGTCATGGTGGTGGTGCGTGTTGATGATGGCGTCCAGGCGGCCGCCGCTGGAAAGGGAGGAGGTCGGGGTGGGGTGTGAGGCGGCGCAGGCACCCCTCGAGACGCACGCGCCTCGTCCCACGCCCCCCACCCTCCCCATTACCGCGCATCGATCGCGGTCGCCACCGGCCCCGCCTCGGCGGGGTCGACGACCGCCACGGCGCCCGTGGCCGAGTCAACGAGGAGCCAGGCGTAGTTGTCAGACAGGCAGGGGATGCGCTCGACGGTCAAGCCGCCCACGGCGGCGACGTCGGGGCGCATGGCGGCCGAGGAGGCGAGGCGCGGGGCTAAAGAGGGGGGAATGGGGTCGGCGCCGCGGTGCCCGCCCGCCATCTGCCCGCGCCGCCCTCCCTCACCCCCACCTCGGGCCCGGAGGCGGCGGCAGGCGTGCGCGCGACCGAGGGCCAGGCGCGCGGGGCGCAGCAGCAGCATCCAAGGGCGAAGGTGTGAGAGAGGCGCCGCGCCGACTCTCTCTCCCGCCTCGTGCGCTCTATTTTTGGTATTACAGCATTCGGGCGGGCGGGCCGCCCATAGAAAAACAGGCGCTAGAGCGACGGGCAAGGCAAAATGCGTTGGGTGTGCGGGGGTGGTGGATGAGTGGGACGCAGTGACGGAAACCTCGAACAAGGGGGGGCCGTGGGGCGTGGCACGGTGGTGGTGGTACAGGGCGACGTCGTCGTCGTCGTCGTCGTCTATCATTGCGCCGCGGGCGCGGCGTCGCCGCGCTCGGCCTCGGCCGCGCGCGCGACCGCGGCGAGCAGCGACGCGCCGAGGCGCGGCGGGGCGGCCGCCGCCGGCCGCCCGCTCCGCCCGCCGGCCGCAGCCCTCGGCGCGCGCTCCAGGCGCAGCGCCAGCCGGGGCACCCCCTCCCCGCGCGGCCCGCGCCCGGGCGGCAGCGCCGCCAGGAACACGACGTCCCCCACGCCCACCCCCCACGCGGCGGCATACAGCTTCCACCCGGCGCGCAGCTCGTACGAGTAGCGGGACGGGACGCATCGATAGGTCATCGGCCACACGCCGCGCGCCGCGTCGACGACCTCGACCGCCAGCTGGCAGGGGCCGCCGCCCCACGCGGCGGGCACGGGGGGGAGCAGGTCGCGCGCCATCTCTTTGGTGAGGCAGAGAATGTGGTCGCACGACTTGTAGTCCAGTTTCTTGGCCAGCTCCCCCGGGGCGGGGTGCGGGGGGCCGAGGGCCGGGGCCGGGGCCTCGTCCGGCGGCGGCAGCGGCGCCTGGACGGGCGACACCGGCGTGCTGTGCACCGCGAGCACCGGCCGAAACTGGGACGGCGGCGCGGCCGTGGGCAGCCGCGGCGCGGCCGCCGCCGGCCCGAGCACGAGCGGCGGCGGCGGCGGCAGCGGCCCGCGCGTGCTCGTCGTGCCGTCGTCGTCGCCCGACGACCTGGCGGCGGCGGCGGCGGCGGGGGCG
>Ga0315284_10000818_pt1 | contig 42658 bp, 34 predicted proteins | sample YL17G09_16_MG_FD_203696 | JGI IMG/M metagenome (GOLD analysis project Ga0315284, IMG submission 203696) | Sediment microbial communities from Yellowstone Lake, YNP, Wyoming, USA - YL17G09_16 | ecosystem: Environmental > Aquatic > Freshwater > Lake > Sediment | place: USA: Wyoming | collected...
CTCAGGAATTCTCACTGGATCACTGGATTAACGGGATAACCGGGTGGCTGGACAACTGGACAACCGGATAACTGGATTCCAGATTCAAGATTCGAGATTCAGGATTCAAGATGCGGGCTTGGGGGCCGAAATACATGCATATACCAGCATGTCGCGCGATTCGGGAAATGAGGAAGTGAGGTCCCGATAAGATCGGGACTCCGAAGCGTCGCTTGAGGCGTGCTTCGCGGTTGCGGACTCGCTCAGGGTCTTGGACGGTAAATCCGGGCCGCGGGAATGACGTTACTTGTAGTGCAGAGGATTGGCGTAGGCGCCTCGGCCTTGCCAGAGGAACCGCTCAAGCACGGCGATGAGTTCGCGGCATTTGTCCGGCTTTTCGTCGGCGAGGTTGCGGCGCTCGTGCGGGTCGTTCCGCAGGTCGTAAAGCATGTAATACTTGCGGTCGCGGAAATAGATAAGTTTCCAGTGATTGTTCTGAATGAGCGCGAAGGAGTCGTGGAACGCGCAGATGTTTATTATGTATTCGCGGTCAATGGTCTTTTCCTTCCCGCTGAGGAGCGGCAGGAGGCTTACGCCGCTGAACCTGTTCTTCACGCCGCGTTGAACAAGGTTCATTATCGTGGGCGCTATGTCCTGCGCCATGACCGGCTCCGTGATTATCTTCGGCGCAACGCCTGGTATCTTGATGAACAGCGGCACGCGTATCTGCTCCTGATATGAGAAGAATCCGGCGTACTTGCCGTGCTCATTCAGGCCGGCGCCGTGGTCCGCGGTTACAATAATCACCGCCCGGTCATATACCGAGTCGGCGCCGGGACGGCCCCTGTCAAGTTGCACGCCGAGGAAGTTCTCTATCGGCAGCACGGACTTGCCGGGCCGGATTTGCTTCAAACCTTCCAGGAAATGCCCCAGCACGAGGTCCGCATATTGTGTGGCCTCATCATACAAGTCTTCGTTCGTTTCGCCGTAGTAGGCCGCGCCGGCGTAATAACTTCCGCCGATGAAGTGCTTCCATGGGAAATGCGTGGTGCAGAAGTGCAGATACACAAAATACCCGCGCTTCTCCGGCGGAAGGTTCTGGATTTCCTTCTCGTAGGCCGCTATTTTCTCCAGGGCTTCGTTGACCTTGAATCTTTCCTCGTACCGCTCGATAGGCACGAAGAGTTTTTGCTCGTCGCGGGGAATCGAGCGGGTAAACGCCCGCATGCTGACGCCGTTCTGGTCGTCGTAGAAATAGTTGATGAAGAACCTCCCGTATCCCGCGGCGAGAAGGTCGTTGGTAAAAAACGGCTCGGGCGTGCTGATGTCGGTCATGCATCGCGTGGCAAAGCAGCCGGAGAAGATGTTTTTCATGCTGCACGAAGTTGCCGTGGAAGGGGCGTATGCGTTGGTGAAGATGGAGGCTTCCCTGGCGAACTCCCGCAGCACAGGCGTAGTATCGCGTTTGAAGCAATACATCCCGCCCAGTTCCGGCGAGTCGCTGTCGAAAATGCGCATCCTGTCCGGCCTCGCGGCATCAAGGATGATATAGATTACGGGGGGAGGGTTCTTGACGAAATCCTCAAGTCCAGGGTCGGACGGCAGATAGTCATGCCGTGAACCATAGGGCCGGAATTCGCCCTCGGGCTTTACGTCCATGCCCAGCCGCGTTCCCTGCGTTCCGGTTATCAGCAGGCGGATGGTGCGGCCAAGGGGCGCGTACTCGTTGATTATGTACCGCATGTTCTGGCTCAGGTCGAGAACCCGGTAAGCCACGAACGCCGACACCATCAATACTACAAGCGCCGGAACGCTGGCCGCCAGACCGGGCGAGTGCCGCAGTCCGAGGAACCGCGCCAGTATAAATATGGCGCAAACCGCCACGCCGATCATGATAATCGAGTAGAGTCCCTGCACGCCGTAACTGTACTCGGTTATCATCGGGTAATTCATAAACCCGGCAACATAAAGTATGGCGCCCGCGGACAGCAGTCCCGCCGCGAGAAACACCGCGCCGTGAATGCGCATCTTTCGGGGCCAAATCTTGTCGAGCATGGCGAAAGGCAGCAGCGGTATGGCGACAATCGCCAGCACAAGATAAACGGCGTAATCGCCGGCGCTGTGCGCCGCCGCGCCGTCCCCCGGGGGAAGAATGCGTTTGAGGATAAACTTGAAGTTCATGTACGTCGTGAGCAGGAGCAGATAGGCCACGGCGAACGACAGCACGAAAAGCGTCCCCAAAAGCCCCAGCCGCAAGATTTCCGGGCCGAACGTGGAATAAATCATCCCGTAAAAGATCCCGCCCACCGCCATCGCAAACCATATCGTCGGTATCAGCGCAATTCCAAGGTACGCCATCCCGCCCGCCGCGACTCGCTTCAGGCGCGTATAGAGGAACACGACGCACGCCGGCAGCGCCACCAGCACGGAAAGCGCCGCGCACGCAAGCGCGCTGCTGGCGGTGGCGAACACCAGGTACGACTCAAAGTAGCGCGTGGCAAAGAGGGGAGCGGCGATTCGCGTGGTGAAGAGAAGCGTCTCCGCGGCGACAATGAGTATGCCGGAAACCGCGAAAATAATTATCGCCTTGGTGATGAACCGCAGCAGGCCCCGCCAGTTCATCACGCCGACGCTCATGTAGAACGATTTGAAATGCACCATCGCCTGCATGTCCGGCGAACCCAGCGCCTCATACAGCGCGAACAGCACGAACAGGTCGACGCCGGCCACGGCGATGCCGGAGATATGAACAAATCTTGCGAACGCCACGGAAAGCCCGTAGAAAACAAAAAGGCCCGCGGACGTCCAGCGCAGCGTCTGCTTCCTGATCGTTCCAATCGATACCAGCGCCCCGATGAGACAAAAGGCGAACGAAAAAAATTCAACTACGCCCAGCAATGCCAGCGCGCGGTCATGATTGTTTACCAGGAACTCCATGTGAGGAGATTCTTCGGGCCGTACCGCCTGCGTCGCCTCATTTATCGTCACCAACTCATGCCACACCAGCAGCACGGCGAAAAAGAGGAACAGCACGTAAAGAAGCGGGATCAACCGGGGTGGAAATTTCGGTCGAGCAGCAGCGTTCATTTCTTAACCTTCAACAAAATTGCATCGGTTTCGTCGTTTCTCCTCAAAGACGCGAGAGAATATCAAATACGCCCCATGGAATCAACATAATAAAGAGTCATTTCAGACGTTCTTCGGATTGCATCGCGCGCGGGAGGGTCTGCCGGGGCTTCCCGCGTCCGCGCCGCAAAATCCATAAATAATGAAAAAAGTGGCAGAAATTATTTGACTTGGTTCCATTGCAATCTATAATTGGTACGCACAAGCAATCTTGTGAAGTACATTAAACAAACAAACTGGGGCCGCGGCCTCAATCTCTGAGGGGGGATGTTTGTTGAAAGAACAACACTTCACAGCCAAACAGGTCGCTGATATTCTGGGCCTGCCCAAATCGTTCCTGCTTGAGAAAGAACGAAACGGCGCTATGCCCGCAGCGCGGCGCGACCCCGCCACCAATCACCGCTATTACCTTACCGAGGATCTTCCCGCGGTTCGCAAGGCGCTCGGCCTTCCGCCCATTATTGAGGGGCATCGCACGCAACTGTTCCTCAACTTCAAGGGCGGCACGGGCAAGTCGTCAATCGCGGCTTCTTATGCTTTCCACTTGGCGGAACTCGGCCTTAAGGTATTGGCAGTGGACCTCGATGCGCAGGCGCACATGACCAAATGCCTGGGTTATGAGGGCTCCAATTTCAAGTTCACGCTTTACAACGTCCTCATCGAGAAGATGTCCGTCCACGAGGCGATAGTAAGCACAAAACTCAAGAACCTTAAGTTCATCCCGGCAAACCTCGGCCTCTCCCCGGTGGAACTCTCTCTCACCGCGATGACCGCGCGCGAACACAGGCTCCGCAAGACACTGGATGCAATACGCAACGAATATGACGTCATCGTGATGGACGCGCCGCCGAACATCGGCCTGCTCAACCTCAATGCAATCCTCGCCGCGAATGACCTGATAATACCGGTCCTCGCGGACTTCCTCTCGTATGAGGCGTTGCGCATCCTGTTCGAAACGATCGCCAGCATTGAGGAAGATTTCAGTTATGTCCTTGACCGCATAGCGATCGTCCTCAACCGCTACAACAAGTCCATGAACATCTGCAGGACTTCGCTCAAGGCGCTCGAGAAGCATTATGCGCCTTACCTGCTTAAAACTGTTATAAGACAGTGCACGAAATTCGCCGACGCATCCAGCATCGGCGTGCCAATTACGCAGTACGCGCCTTCATCAAAGGGCGCGGTTGACTTGAACAACCTCGTGAAGGAAATCTTCGGTCTCGGCCAGCGCCCCAAAACGGAGACGCGCGAACAGACGCTTGAGACCATCGGCGCATGACAAACAGTTTTTCGGCATTTGGCCGAGGAGGGGAAAATGACAGACAGCTTTGATGAAAACGTGTCCAACAAGATGCCAACGACCAAAAGGCACCCCACGCCGAAACGACCGTGGGACGTGAAACCGGCGGCCGAGCAGAAATCCGACAAAAAGGTCGAGGTCGCCGAGCCGCCCGCGGAGGCCCGCAGCCGGCCGCTGAAGGTTGTTGAGGCAAAAGAGGAGACCAAGCGGCGCGTGAAGGAAATCCTGCAGGAACTCACCGAAGCGGAAAAGGGTACAGCCGCACCCCCCGCGACGACCACGCCGCGGACGGAACACCGCGCGCGCGTCGCTCCCGAAAGGCCGCCGGTCGCGCATCACGAGGTCATGACGGCCACCGACTCCTCCATGATGATAGAGGAGGAAAGCAAGGACGTGCTCGCCGAGATTGATTCGCTCGAAGCGGAAATCGAGTCGACCTTCTCCCTGCGGCACCAGGCCGAAGACGGATTGAAGCGCGTGCGGGATGAATACGAGGAACTGCTCGGCGCAAAAGAAGAGTTAGAGGCGCGGATCGAGACCCTCAAGACCGTTGAGGAACTGGAGTCTCACCTGAAAGCCGCCGAAGAGGAGAACCGCCTGGCAACGGAAAGGATCGGCGAACTCGACGCCGCGCTGCAGGACCGCGAGGCGCAGATCGAACACCTGCGCGGCGACCTCTCCGCGACGACCTCGCACCTGCAGGAAACCGCGCGCGAGCGCGACGGCCTGCTCCAGGACATTGAACAGGCGACACAGGAAATCGAAAACCTGCAGCAAAACGTCAGTGCGTTGCAGGAAATCCGTGAAGAAGCGAACAGGACCATCAAGGCTCTGCAGGAGGAGCGCGAGGAATTGACGGAAAAGGTCGAGTTCTTCAGCCACGCCAAGGCGCAGGCGGATGAGGCCGTCAAACAGTTGGAAAAGGAACTTGACGAAGAACGGCAGAAAACCAAGTACCTCGAGTCATCCGTCGAGAACTACGCCGTAATCAAGGCGACGCTCGAATCGGACCTCAGCGCCGCCCGCAGCGCGCTGAAGGGCATACGCGATCGGCTTGCGCGAGCCAACACGAAGTTCAAGAAAGCAGAGAGCGAATAGGCAAAAAACCGCCCCGACATTCCTCATTATATTCGCAGATGAAAGGTCGGGGCGGGCACATCAACATTCCCGGTTGCTGCTATCTTCTTTTTGGGCAGATGAACGACGAGTCTATCAGGCTTCGTCTCCCAGCGGCCGGGAATGTTATTTTTGGCTTTTGCAAAGGGAGATGATATGGTATTTTTACGCGAAAGCAAGTGTTTTCTGATATATGTCCTATGTGTCCTATTTGTCCTATTGCAGAAACATGAAACTCATTTTCGCCGGAACACCTGACTTTGCGGTCCCCGCGCTAGACGCGCTTGTGGAAGCAGGACACGAGATCGCGCTTGTCATCACGCGGGCCGACCGCCCGCAGGGCCGCGGCCTGGCAGTCCAGCCGCCGCCCGTCAAAGTCCGCGCGCTCCAACACGGCCTCGATGTAATCCAGCCCGCGAAAATATCCCAGCCCGACGTTGCCCAGCGCATAAAGGAAGTCAACGCCGACGCCGCCGTCATAGCGGCCTTTGCGGCAATGATACCGAAATCCCTACTCGACGTCCCGAAACACGGCTGGCTCAACATCCATCCGTCGCTCCTGCCGAAATACCGCGGGCCGTCGCCCGTCAAGTGCGCGCTCTACAACGGCGACCGCGCAACCGGCGTAACCATCATCCGCCTTGAAGAGACAATGGACACCGGCCCCATAATCCTCATGGAAGAAACTGAAATCGGCGAGGACGAAAACGCCGCGCAACTCGATGCGCGCCTCGCGAAAATCGGCGCGGCGCTGATTGTCAAAGCCCTCGCGCTCATCAAGTCCGGCGCGGCGGAGTTCTGCCCGCAGGACCATGCCGCCGCGACGTACTGCAGAAAATTCGCCAAGAGCGACGGCCTCATCGACTGGTCGGATACGGGCGTTGCCGACCATGTCCGCGCAATGACGCCGTGGCCCGGAGCGCAGGCGGCCCTGCAAATAATGAACACGGGCAAAACCGTCGGCATCCTCGTTACCGGGGCGCGGCATCTGTGTGAATCATCAATGACCCAGCCGGGCAAAATCGTGAAGATTGACAAGGCCGGCGTTACCGTGGCCACGGGCGGAAACGACGTGGTCCTCACCTCCGTCAAACCAGCCGGCAAAAAGGAAATGGCGGCGCACGCTTTCGCAAACGGCTACCGCATTTCCATCGGCGACCTTTTCATCAGGCAGAAAAAATGACCACGGTAAATCCAAGAAGACTCACATTGCAGATTCTCGCCGACGTCGAACGCGGCAAGTTCGCCGAGGATCTTCTCGACGACGCCGCGGAGGCGCTCGGCGCGGCCAAGGCGGACTTCCGCCTGACGCACGAACTCGTCTACGGCATCGTCCGCATGCGCCTGCTGCTCGACACAATCATCGGCAAGTTCTCGCGCATCAAGGTCAGCAAACTCGAAAAGCACATGCACCAGGCGCTCCGCATCGGCCTCTACCAGATGCTTTTCCTAGACCGCGTCCCCCAATCCGCCGCGGTTGACGAGTCAGTGAAACTCGTCACTAAGGCCGACGACAAGCGCTCCGCGAACTACGCCAACGCGGTCCTGCGCAACGTCATCCGCGCTTTCAAGAAAGTCGAGAAGGCTTCAATCGCCGCGCCGGACGAAAGAAAATCATTTCCCGCCTCCGACGATACGCTCGTCCTTTTCGACCAGCCCGTCTTCACCGCGCTTGAGGACGACCCCGTCGCGCATATGTCCCAGCGCTTCTCGCATCCGCCGGAACTCATCACGCGCTGGCTCCTGCGCTACGGCGTGGAAGGCATCAAGCCCGTCTGCATCGCGGACAACGGCCACCCGCCGCTCCACGTCCGCATCAACCGCCTGCGCGGGACAATCGGCGACGCCGGCGACATGCTCGCCAACGCGGGCATCGCGTACGAAATGGTCAGCGCGGACATCCTGCGCCTCCTCGACCCAGAAGGCCTGCGGAGCGCGGTATTCAAAGAGGGAATGTTCACCGTGCAGAACGCTACAAGCGCGGAAGCCGCGCCGCTCCTCGGCCCGAAGCCGGGCGAGACGATACTCGACATGTGCGCCGCGCCGGGCGGCAAGACCACGCACATCGCTGAACTGATGGGGGACAACGGGAAAATCATCGCCGTTGACACGCGCAAGGACGCGCTCGCCGCGCTCAAGGACAACTGCACGCGCCTCGGCATCAAGTCCATCGAGCCGGTCGCAGGCGACGCGATAAAGTACGCGGAGAAGAACAAGAAAAAATTCGACCGTGTCCTGCTCGACGTGCCCTGCACAAACACCGGCGTGCTGGCGCGGCGTGTGGAGGCGCGGTGGCGGTTCAATGAAAAATCGCTCGCGGAACTCGTGGAAAAGCAGAAGGCTCTGCTCGAAGCCGCCTCTGTTGCAGTGAAGCCCGGCGGGGTAGTGGTCTATTCGACGTGCAGTATCGAGCCGGAGGAAAACGCGCGGATGATTGATGCGTTCCTTGCGGAGCACAAGGACTTCCGCCGCGACGGGCAGAGGGAATTTTTGCAGGGCCGCGACCTCGGCGACGGCGGCTACCTCGCCCGCCTCACGCGTCTCAAATGAACCACCAAGCGACCGAAGGAAGTCCCGACCATGTCGGGGACACCAAGGCACCAAGAATTCCTGGCCACAATAAAATCTTGGTGGCTTTGTGTCTTGGTGGTGAAGAATGAAAAGGCGCGCATCGTATAAGGTGCGCGCCTTTGTGTTGCAGTGGGTGGACTATTACTTGTCTTTCTTTTCTTCTTCGTCGTCGTCAACAACTTCGTAGTCGGCTTCGACTACGTCTTCTTTCTTTTCTTCGCCTTCGGCTGATGGGCCGGGTTCCGGGCCGCCGCCAGCGGGGCCTTCGCCGCCGCCGGTGGGGCCGCCCTGAGGGCCGGTCTGCTTGTACATGGCCTCGGCCATTCTGTACGAAGCCTGGTTGAGTTTCTCGACGGCGCGCTCGATTTCATCCTTCGTGCCGCTGTCCTTTACTTTCTTGACTTCCTCAATGGCCTCCTTGATTTTCTCCGCGTCGCCCTTGGAGATTTTCTCTTCGTTCTCCTTGAGCATCTTTTCCATGGAGTAAATCATCTGGTCGGCCTTGTTGCGTGCGTCGATGGTCTCGCGGTGCTTGCGGTCCTCGGAAGCGTGGGCCTCGGCCTCCTTGACCATCTTCTTGATTTCCGATTCGTTGAGGCCGGAGGAGGACTGGATTTTTATCGACTGCTCCTTGCCGGTGCCGAGGTCGCGCGCGGAGACGTTAAGGATGCCGTTGGCGTCGATGTCGAACGTTACTTCGATTTGCGGCACTCCGCGCGGGGCAGGGGGGATGCCGGCGAGTTGGAACCTGCCGAGGGTGCGGTTGTCCACGGCCATTTCACGCTCACCCTGCAGGACGTGGATATCGACGGAATGCTGGCCGTCCGCGGCGGTGGTGAAGATTTCTTTTTTCTGGGTCGGGATGGTGGTGTTGCGCATGATGAGTTTCGTGCAGACGCCGCCGAGGGTCTCGATGCCAAGGGAGAGCGGGGTCACGTCGAGCAGGACGATGTCCTCGACGTCGCCGCTCAGTATTGCGCCCTGGATGGCCGCGCCGACGGCGACGACTTCATCGGGGTTGACGCCCTTGTGGCCTTCCTTGCCGAAGAGTTCCCGCACGATGCGCTGGACGGCGGGCATGCGCGTCATGCCGCCGACGAGGACGATTTCGTCGATGTCCTTCGGGGTGAGTTTTGCGTCCTCGAGCGCCTTGAAGCAAGGGGTCTTGGTGCGCTCAAGCAGTTGCGCGCAGAGTTGCTCCATTTTCGCGCGAGTGAGCGTCATCGCCAGGTGCTTTGGCCCGGTCTGGTCCGCGGTTATGAAGGGAAGGTTGATTTCCGTCTGGAGCATGCCGGAGAGGTCGCACTTGGCCTTTTCGGCGGCTTCCTTGAGGCGCTGGAGGGCCATCTGGTCCTTGCGGAGGTCGATGCCGTTTTCTTTTTTGAACTCGTCGGCGATGTGGTTGAGGATGACCTGGTCGAAGTCGTCTCCGCCAAGGTGCGTGTCGCCGTTGGTGGATTTCACCTCGAACACGCCTTCGCCGACTTCGAGGACGGAGATATCGAACGTTCCGCCGCCGAGGTCAAAGACGGCGATGCGCTCGTCTTTCTTCTTGTCCAGGCCGTAGGCGAGGGAGGCGGCGGTGGGTTCGTTGATGATTCGCTTCACGTCGAGGCCCGCGATGCGACCGGCGTCCTTGGTGGCCTGGCGCTGACTGTCGTTGAAATATGCGGGGACGGTGATGACGGCCTCGGTAACTTTATGGCCGAGGTAATCCTCCGCGGTCTGTTTGAGTTTCTGGAGGATTTTCGCGGAGATTTCCTGCGGGGTGTAGTCCTTGTTCTCGCTTTCGACGTGGACCTTGACGAGTTCGTCAGGGCCGCCGACGATTTTGTAAGGGACGAGTTTTTCCTCGCTGGAGACTTCTCTGTGGCGGCGTCCCATGAAGCGCTTTATGGAGAACACGGTGTTCAACGGGTTGGTGATAGCCTGGCGCTTGGCAATCTGGCCGACGAGGATGCCGTCCTTTGTGAAGCCGACGACGGAAGGCGTAAGGCGGCTGCCTTCGGCATTCGCAATAACAACCGGATCATTGCCTTCCATGACAGCGACTACCGAGTTCGTCGTACCAAGGTCAATGCCAATGATCTTGCCCATGATAAGAATCCCTCCCTAAATTAAAGCAACGTTCCAAAAACGTTCCGAAGATATTTCAGGTCAAGCGCATTATTATACAACGCGCGATGGGCCTGTCAAGGGGGCAAAATTCCGGATGCCGCCTGAAGGAATTCATAAGTGCAGGAAATTGCGCAGGATGACAGCGCCCTCCGGCGTGAGAAAAGATTCCGGGTGGAATTGCACGCCTTCCACGGCGAATTCATTGTGGCGCACGCCCATCAAGTCCCCCTTTTCTGAGCGCGCGGTAACGCGTAGGCACGACGGCAGCGACGCCTCTTCCACAATCAGCGAATGGTAGCGAGCGGCGACGATGGGATTCGGCACGCCCTTGTATATTCCCCGGCCGTCGTGGGTGATGCGCGATGTCTTGCCGTGCATCAGGTTCTCCGACCGCACGATTTTCCCGCCGAAGGCCGCGGCGATTGCCTGGTGTCCCAGGCATACTCCGAGAATCGGAATCTGTCCAGCGAAGGCCTGCACCGCATGCACGCTGACGCCGCTTTCGGCTGGCGTGCACGGCCCGGGCGATATGATGATGTGCGACGGCTTCAGTGAGCGGATTTCGCCGATGGTGACGGCGTCGTTTCGTGCGACGAGGCAACGCCGCCCCAGTTCGCCAAGACGCTGGACGAGGTTGTAGGTGAAGGAGTCGTAATTATCGATTACGAGAATCACGCCTTGTTGTCTATCGGAGGAACAGGTTCGTGTTTTTCCTTGAGATATTCTTCAAGAAACCGCGTGAACCAATACTGGCGCAGCGGGTCGTCCTTCAAGACTTCCTCAAGCATCGCCTTTCCCTTTTCCTGTTCAGTCTTGGAGAGCGAGAAGTAATAGCGCAGACCCAGGGCCATTTTCATCTCGCCGCGTTTCTCAGGGTTCTTCTCGGTGGAAATGCTTTTCTCAACCGTGTTCAGTTGATCCGGTGTCGTGTTGGAGTCCATGGTTTGAAGGATTCGCCTGATATACGAATCCGATTCCAGGCCGCCCGCGTCGCTCGTGGCCTTTATTTTGTCCCACAGATACGAGGCTTCCTTCCTTATCTCGTTTCCGGCTTCGGTCACAATCGGCTCTCCGTCGGGTCCAATCTTGACCGCTCCGGTGTCGTCTCTTTCCAATCCATGTTGTACGTATTTCACGAAGTCGGTGAAGGCGGCCTTGAGCAGCGCGTCAACCTTCAGTTCCACGTCCGGCCGCTCTTTCGCGTCGATGGAATCGAGAATCGTGAGCGCGTTCGCCAGTTCCTTCATGTTCACGTCGCCGGCGTCGCCTCTCTTGTCCATCCCCTGTTGGACATAGGTTCCCGCCAGCGTGTTCACCGCTTTCAGGCTGGCATAGGTGAGGTCTCTGAAATTATTGATTATTTCGTAGGACAGCCTTCGCGCGCGGGTGTATTCGCCCGAACGGGCGAATGCCTCGCTGGCGAGTTCTATCAGTTTGACCCGGCGCTCGCGCGCAATTCCGATGAAACCCTGAAAGTATCGATATATCTCGGCGGAAGGGCGGTCGAGTGCATAGGCTACTGGCACGAGTTCCGCGCCGGCGCGTTCAATCATCACCTGCCATATTTCGTTTTGCATGCTCTCGCGGAGCCACCTGTCATATTGCGCCTTGTCGTCCGGACTTGGCTTTGGACCGACGGGTGGTTCGGCATACAAGAGGCATTCGCTCAGAATTTTGTACGAGCGCTGGACATAATCGTCGGTCGTCTTGCGGGAAGTGTTCGCGAACCATCTCGTGAAAAGGTTCGTGCCCCATTCGACCTTGAGTTTCGCGAGGTCCGGGTCAAAAACAAACGTTCCCTGTTCAGGAAGGCGTTTCTCATAGAGATAAAGCACGTTGTTCGCTTCGCGGTCGTACTTTTCGAAGTCGCCGGAGGCCAGAAACACCTGCGCCCTCAGGATTCGCGCGAGTTTCTTGTAGTAGTCGCCCGTTTCAGGCTGCTTGGAAAAATCAATCTTCGTGATTATCCGCTCATATTGGGAGAGGGCGTTTGTGAAGTCGCTCTTGGCCTCGTAGTCCTTGGCCACCTGCAGAAGCACCTCGCACGCCTCCTCAAGGTTCCCGGCGTCCAGGTAGTGCTGCGCCAGGATGTCCAGCGTGGCAACGTCGGTGGGAGTCCGCTGCACCAGTACGCTGGGGGGAAAGCGGGAAAACACGTCTTTGATTACGTCTTCCACTTTCAGGTCGGGATATTTCTGAACCAGCGCCTCGGCCTCTTTTTTCAGGTCGATGTCCTCCGTGAGGAAGCGAATATGCAGAAGACGGGTGTCGGCGGATTCGGCGATTGCCGGGTAATTGGCCGCGTATTTCGTCATTACTTCCCGCAGCGCGCTTTTTGCGGCGTCAAACTGTCCGGGCTTGGGCGGATTGTCGGAATACAACCCCGCCTGATGCGCCATGCAAATCGCGATGTTCAACTGCACGCGCGCGAGTTCCGCTTCCGGTATTTTGGCCTGCGGGTCGGAGGCGTATTCCCTGAACGCCTTCTCGTAAACCTTTTGCGCGGATGCGTAGGCGGTGTTGGACTTGAAGAGGTCATCCGCCGCCTTGACAAGCGTTTCCCACGGAGGAATCACTTCATCAAGGACGACCGGCCCGAAATCGATGCCCGTCCCCAAAACGGCAATTCCCACGCCGTTGCCGGTTTTCGCGGGCATGCCGTCGATTTTCCATGTGAGATATTTCTTGTTGACGCTCAGGTAAAGCTTATCTTCGTCCTTGCGCTCGCGCCACAGCCGCACGTGGAACACGCCGCCTTCGGGCTGAACCGGCATATCCATCGTGTAGCGGTCATTGCCTTTGAAGACAACCTGCTTGAGCGACCCGTTCGAAAAGTGCAGAGTGGCGGCAAGCCCCGCGTAATAATTGTCCGCGGTGGGCTTGTCCGTCCGGGCATAAAGGCAGAGGCTCAACCACCCGGTCGCGTTCCGCGTTACCGGTATGTCCAGCGACGTGCTGATTTGTTCCGGCAACCCTCCTTCGGGCAAATGCGCGTCAAGGCCCGCATCGGTTAGATAAACTTCCTTCGCGGCCATGTTCTCCAGCGCCGACTTATCGGGGAACACCAAAGTGTAAATGAGAGCCGTTTTCGCCGGCGCGGTGTACGCGACAGGCGGACTCTGCGGCGGGGGAGGGAAAATCACCCGGTACAGCGTCAGGACGGCGACAGCGACGATTATCGTTCCGAGCGACGCGGCAATGACCGCGGCGTGCTTGCGGATTTTTTTCGAAATGCGATACGCGGTGCTCGGCGGGCGCGCCTGTATCGGCTCGCCGGTCTTGAAACGCTCAATGTCATCCATGAAGGCCTGAACCGTGTCATATCTGCGCGTTTTGTCCTTTTCTATCGCCTTCTCGCAGATGGTCTCGATGTCCCTGTGGATATACGGATTGCGCCTGCGCGGCGGAAGCGGCTCTTCATTGATGACCTTCAGGATGGTCTTCAGGTTCGTATCCGCCACAAACGGCGGCACGCCCGTGAGCATTTCGTAAAGAACCGCGCCCAGCGAATAGATGTCGCTGCGCTCGTCGATGTTCTTGTTGTCGCCCTGCGCCTGCTCGACGGGCATGTAATTCGGCGTGCCCATCGTCGTGCCGCTGCGCGTGAACTGAGCGTCGGCCTCGACCTCTTTCGCCAACCCGAAGTCCATCACCTGCACGCGCCCGCTGTCGTCCATCATGATGTTGGCCGGCTTGATGTCGCGGTGGATTATGCCGTGCTTGTGCGCGTGGGCGATGGCGTCCGAGACCTTGAGGATGATGTCCAGCGCTTCGTTCGGCGTGAAGCGCTTGCTTTTCATGAGGTGGTGGAGCGGCCGCCCGTCCACGTATTCCATCGCGATGTAATGCTTGCCCTCGAAGACGCCGACGTCATAGACCGGCACGATGTTGGGATGCCGCAGTTTCGCCACGGCGAGCGCTTCCTGGTGAAAACGCTGTATCTGCTCCTCGGACGCCGCCTGTCCCGCGAGAAGCACCTTCAGCGCGACGACGCGGTTCAGGTTCTTCTGCCGCGCCTTGTAAACCACGCCCACCGCGCCGCGCGCGATCTCCTCGACGATTTCATAATTCCCTATCGTCATCCCCGGCTGCGCGATCTCCTCCTCCGGCTTGGCGGACTTTCCGTTAGCAGCCTGCTTGTCGGGCAGTTCCACCGTCTCAGCCGAGGCGTCCACATCCTCATCCATCGGAACAACTTCTTCGTCCGGCGGAATCGCCTCGCTCACGTACACGAATTCCTTCCGGCATCGAGGGCACAGCACTTCCGTCCGCGCCTGCTCAACGTCAAGGCTGAATTCATTGCCGCAATCCGGACAAATGATATGTTCTCGCATGAAAAAGGTCCCTATGCACAAGCGAGGGGGTCAGACGCCAAAGAGTCCCGACATTCCTCATTATTCTTGTAGATGAAAGGTCGGGACGGGAGGGGTCTGACCCCCGTGCCCGCTTACCTGCTATCCCACTACATTATACGTCAATTTTTGGCAGCCGTTTGGGCGGAGACTTTCAGCATCCGCTCAATCGCCAGCCGCGCCTTCTCCGCGACCTCCGGCTCAACCGTAATCCGCGTCTCCATGTCCTCCAGCGACCAGATTATCTTTTCGACCGTCGTTAATTTCATGTTGGGGCAGTCGGACACCGGCGACGCGGCGTAGAATTTTTTCCCCGGGCTCTCCTTCGCAAGCCTGTGCAGAATCCCGACCTCCGTCCCGATTATAAATTCTTCCGCGGCGCTCTCGCGGCAATATTTTAGAATCTGCGACGTCGAACCGACCGCATCTGCCAATGCAACGACCTCCGCCGTGCACTCCGGGTGAACTATCACCTTCGCCGCCGGATGCTCCTTCCTCGCGCGCTCGATGAATTCCGGCAGAATCCGCTGGTGCGTGGGGCAGTAGCCGTTCGCGAGGATAAGCGGCCGCTTCAGTTGCTTCGACACGTAATCGCCCAGCCACCTGTCCGGGATGAACATGACCTCCTTGTCGCGCGGAATAATGGAATCGACAATCCGCACGGCGTTCGCGGAGGTGCAGCAGATGTCCGACTCCGCCTTCACCGCCGCACTGCTGTTCACGTACGTCACGACGACGGCGCCGGGATGCGCCTTCTTCATCTCGCGCAACTCGCGCACGGTCAGCATGTTCGCCATCGGGCATCCCGCGTTCACGTCCGGCATGAGCACCGTTTTCTGCGGGCTTAGTATCGCCGCGGTCTCAGCCATGAAATGCACCCCGCAAAAGACGATTACGTCCGCTTTTGTCTCCGCGGCGCGCCGAGAGAGGTCCAGCGAATCGCCCACGAAGTCGCCCACGTCCTGCACCTCCGGGCGCTGGTAATTATGCGCCAGGATGACCGCATTCCGCTTGCGCGTCAGTTCCGCAAGATATTTCAACGTTTCAGAATCCAGCATGGATCATCTTTAGTTTTGTAGCGGCAAGGCTTGCCTTGCCAAACAGAATATTATACCACACCGCTCCTCCCCGCAAAAGAGGAGCGCAAAACATATACCACAGGGATAGTTGACACGGCCCAAGGATTTCGCGCCCGCGATGCGATTATTGCATGTCCTGATTTGACCATGCGTTACGCCGTCTGTCATGAGGCTATCCACTCATATAAACGCGCGAAACTCCCCTGTAAAATCTCTTTTACCTTTCCCCGCTCTCCGTTACAAACGAAGAAAAATTCAACATCCGGCGCGAAGAGGACGCGACAAGAAAACAGGACTCTTTCTCATTGTAAACAATAATGCACTTTGCTATTCTGACTTCTGCACGTTTCCATCATTCGATCTTACGAGGCTGAAAATGGCGAAGAGACAAGAAAAATTCCCGACACGATTTCAATCCGTGTGCAGGTGGTCTTTTCACGCGGGGAAGGGAGGCTTCGTCCCGCGAAATATGCGGCCGGAATTGGCGGAGATGACGCCGGAGCGTTTCGCGGAATTCGTCGCGGAGCGCATCGTCCCGCGCGTCCCGGAAAACACGCGCATCGGCGTCGCCGTGCATTATGACCGCGAGGTCGATGAGAAATCCGCGAAGGGCCTCGCCAAAGCGCTCAAGGACAACGGGCTTGCGCTGTCGATGGGTTCGCCGGGGCTGCATTATTACTGGGGCTTCGGCGGAATCGCATCGCTCGATCCTAAAGAACGCAACGCCGCTAACGATTATGCGCGCCGCGCCGTCAATGTTTTTCTCGGCCCGATGAAGGCCGCCGAAGACCCGCGCTGCCCGATTGTTACAGACATCTGGAACGGGTCCTTCGGCTACGAAATCGCGACGAGCCTCGTGCGCGAAATGCTGAAGTACGCAGACGAAAGCATCGCGTCGCTTCTCCAGCACGCGCAGTCGCTTGACAAGAACGCGCGGATGGGCGTCGAGCCGAAGCCGAACGAAGGCCACCCCGCGATGATTTACCAGACCGGCGGCGACGTGCTGGCCTTGCGCGGCAGGCTTGAGCGCGCCGGGCACGACGTTTCGCATTTCGGCCTGATAAACGAATTCGGCCACACCGAGATGGTCGGTCTCGACGTGGTGCAGGAATACGCCGCGGCGAGCCTTGAGAACGCGATTATCCACGTCCACGCGAACAGCCAGGGCGCGGACGGCGTGCGGCTTGGCGGGGCGGGCAAGTACGACATCGACTTCGAGGCCGCGCCGTCCTCGACCACGCTGGGAATCGCGCAGATATTGATTGAGACTGAATATCGCGGCTGGCTTGAGCACGACATTCAGCCGCATCCCTACGACAACGCCGAGCAAAACATAGACCGCGTCGTCCGCTCGATATGCAACTGGGAGGCGATTTGCCGCACAATCGAGAGCGGCGCGCTCGACGCGAAAAAACTGCGCGCGCTGGCCTCCGCGAAAAACATGATGGCCTTCGAAGACGCCGTCCGCGACGCCGTAGCCTCCGCGCACAAACTCTCGAAGCAATTGTACGCCGCCGGGCTTGGCCGAAGCCGAAATCACGGGCGAGGGGGTCAGATGCCAAAGAGGAGCGGAGCGACGGGAGGGGCCTGACCCCCGTGTATGTCGTGAGAGGACAGGCTAAATGCCTCGAAGATTAGCATTGGGATTAGATTCGAGTACGCAAGGTCTCACCGCGGTTGTGGCGGATATTGAGACGCGGAAAGTCGTGTATAAGAAGTCGCTGGACTACGCGCTGGACAAGCGGCTGAACGGTTTCGGAATCACGAGCGATTACATTCTGCCGCCGCGCGAAGAGGGCGAGGCGAACCAGCCGCCGATGATGTACCTCGCGTCGCTCGACGCGATCTTCGCGGACATGGTGGGGGAGTTGCCTCTCAAAAATCTCAGCCTCGCCGACATCGCGGTCATCAATGTTTCCGCCCAACAGCACAGCCACGTATTCCTCAGCAACGGCGCGGAAAGACTTTTCGCCGGCCTGCATCAAGCCTCGCACGAAAATCTCACGCAACTGCTCGAAGGCATTTTCTCCGTGCCGTTCGCGCGGATTTGGCGCACATCGTGCACCGGCAAGGAAGCGGATTTCGTCAGAAGGGCGGTCGGCGGCAAAGAAAACCTGATAAGGCTTTCCGGCTCGGACGCGCCGCTTCGCTTCAGCGCTTTCGGGATACGGAAGACCGCGCGTGAGTTGCCCGACGTGTATCGCGCGACCAGCGTGATTCACCAGATAAGTTCGCTGATTTCCGCCGTGCTGGCGGGCAATGCGCGTGTGCCACTCGACTACGGCAACGCTTGCGGGACGTCGCTGATGGACTATCGAAAGCGCGAATGGTCGCCGACGCTCCTGGCCGCCGTCGCGGACGGCTTGCCCGGTGGGGCGCAATGGCTTCTGGAAAAACTCCCCGCGCTCGCGTCGGGCACAACCATCGTCGGCACAATCGCGTCGTACTTCGTCAATAAGTACGGCTTTAGTTCGGCATGCAAAGTCAGCATCGGCTCCGGCGACAATCCGCAGACCAAGGTCCTTGTGTCAGGCTCGCTCCTGAGCCTCGGTAGCAGTTTCGTCATCATGGTCGAGACCGACGGCGCGACGCTGGACATGGAAGGCAACGCGAACGCCATGTACGACGCGCTCGACAGGCCGTTCATGTTCGGCTGCCGCACGAACGGCGCGCTGCGCTGGGACGGTGTCCGCGCAAACTACGGTATGGGCAAGCGCGACTATGCGCGCGCCGAGGAGGCTCTGAGAAATACGCCGCCGGGCAACAAAGGACGCCTGTTCCTGTGGCAGACGGAGAAAGAGTCGTTCCCGCTTTCCGGCGCATTTGGCCCGGCGCGCATCGGATACACGGCGGGGGACTTGGCCGCGGATTACCCGGGGATCGTCGAATCGACCCTGGCCGCGGTCTATCTCCATTCGCGGCATTTCATGATGCGAGGCGACTCGCTATACGCTACGGGCGGGGCGGCAAGCAGTCCGGAGGTTTTGCGGCGCGCCGCGGCAATCTGGAACCGCGCGGTCATCCCGGTCCAGGAAACAGGCGCGGCATCAGGCGCGGCCGTATCGGGGGCATACGCGCTTTTGAAATCGGAAGGCAAGACCCCGGATGCCGCCAACTTCGCCGCCTCGTACATGCGAAAACGCGCGCCGCTCAAGCCGCTGCCCGCGGATGTTGCCGCATATCACGACCCGGCCGGCTATCTCACAAAGTACGCTGAGGCTGAACAGACATTCCTTGCCCGACCGTCCCAACGGGCAAAACCTTAAGATTCCGGCCCGATGATAGCAAACCCTGCTCCCACAAGGATACGCCGTTTGACATAAGATATATTATCCGACGTTGCGCTTTTGGAGGAATCTGTGTGCGCCGTTCCCGGCAAAATAGATGTAAGCGTCTGGCGTGCATGGAGTTGGGTGCGTGCGCCCTCATGCTGATACAAAGATTAGCACGGGAAACACATGCGCATACTAGCACCTTCTAAATGGCGGGCGTTTAAGCGGGCACAACGGCAGTCGCGCTTGATTTGGCTGAACCGTCAGGCCACGGTAACCTCTTTCGAGAGATATACGTCCTGAATTGCGTTGAGTAACTGCACGCCGTCTTTCATGGGCTTCTGGAATGCCTTGCGGCCGGAAATCAGGCCAGTGCCGCCAGCGCGCTTGTTGATTACCGCGGTCCTGACCGCCTCGTGCAAATCGTTCTTCCCCGACGGCCCGCCGGAGTTAATCAGGCCAATCCGCCCCATGTAACAGTTGATTACCTGATAGCGCGTCAAATCAATCGGGTGGTCGCTCGTAAGTTTCTCGTAAACCAGTTTGCTGGTCTTGCCGAAATTCACGGCCATATAACCGCCGTTGCTGGTCGGCAATTTCTGTTTGATGATGTCGGCCTCGATTGTAACGCCTAGATGGTTGGCCTGCCCGGTCAGGTCAGCGGACTCGTGATAATCCACGCCGTCTTTCTTGAACGCCTCATTACGCAGGTAGCACCAGCACACCGTGAACATCCCCAGTTCGTGCGCATGCGCGAACGCCGCCGAGACTTCCTCAATCTGCCGGTCCGATTCCTCCGAGCCGAAATAAATCGTCGCGCCCACCGCCGCCGCGCCTAGGTCGTACGCCTGCTCGACCGACGCGAAAATCCGCTGGTCATAATGGTTGGGATACGTTAGGAGTTCGTTGTGATTGAATTTCAAGATGAAAGGAATCCTGTGCGCGTACTTCCGCGACACCAGCCCCATCACGCCCAGCGTGCTCGCCACGCCGTTGCACCCGCCCTCAATCGCCAGTTTTATGATGTTCTCCGGATCAAAATAAATCGGCTCAGGCGCAAACGACGCCCCCGCCGAATGCTCAATCCCCTGGTCCACCGGCAGAAGCGACAGATACCCCGTCCCCGCCAATCGCCCGTGCCCGTAAAGCCTCTGCAGGCTCGCCAGCACGCGATTGTTCCTGTCGGAGCGCGCGAAAATCCGGTCAACAAAATCCGGCCCCGGCAGGTGCAACTGCTCCCTGGGAATTGTCCTGCACTGATGTTCGAGCAGGCTCTTCGCCTCCGAGCCGAGCGTTTCCGGTATGTTAATCATGGCTTCCTCCTGCGCAAATGCCTCGCCGCCATCATCACCACGCCTTGAAATCCAAGCCTCTTCAGGTATCGGCATACAAACTATTCAATCTCCCCCACCCAGTCAAGCAAAAACAGTACCATCCCTGAGTCATGTCCCCTGCCCTTCCCCCGGCGCGGGGCGAAATGCAAAAGTTGAGAGGCGGGAATTGCCGTTATTAAGAGATGATGTTACACTAGCACGAATTTTTTCTCAGGCGTTCCCGGCACCTTATTGGTGGTGAGCATGATCGCACTCTTGGAATGGCATTTTGGGTTTCATGATAATGACTTCGCCGGCTGGCTCGTTGCGGCGTCGTATTTTGTCACGGCGATACTCTGCGTCATCGCCGGGCGCGCCGCGAAGAGCAGAGGAAATGAGGAAGTGAGGGGTGAGGATGTGAGGAGGAGAATAGCAGATCATTCGCACGTCTTCTGGTACATCGTCGCCGTGGCGCTGGCGTTGCTGGGCATCAACAAGCAGTTGGAATTTCAAATCCTCCTCACTGAAATCGGGCGGAACGTCGCCAAAGCCGACGGGTGGTACGACAACCGCCACGTTTTGCAGGAGGATTTTCTCGTCGGCCTGGCGGCCACGGTGGTTGCGGCACTTGCGTTCTTCGGGTGGCTTATACGGCGCACATTCCTGCGGCAAATGTTCGCGCTTGTGGGCGTGCTGGCGCTGGTATGCTTCCTGATGATTCGGGCGACGTCGATCGAGCACGTCGACCAGACGCTCAGGCTCGACCTCGGCGGCGTGCAGTTGCATTTCCTGCTGGAGTTCGGCGGAATTCTGATTATCGCGATAACGGCGGCGGTGAACATCGCCCTGCGAGAACGCAAAATATGAACCACAGAGAACACGGAGAAAGCCCATATAGTTCCCCTGCTCCGTGGCCTCTGCGTCCCCCGTGGTGAGAAACTACTCCCCTACCGGCCTTCCGATGATTGCGTCAGCGAGTTGAGTTTCCGCTCCGCGCGTTTCCTGCCATCCGCGGAAAGTATCGTCTTGCGGACGCGCACGGACTTCGGCGTTATCTCCACCAGTTCATCGTCGGCAATCCATTCCAGCGCGGATTCCAGGGTGTGCCTGTGCGGCACGTCAAGGCCGGCGTTCATGGCTTTGATTGCGGAGCGGACGTTGGATGCGACTTTGCTTTTCGTCGGCTTGCAAGGCATGTCTTCCACGCGCGCATGCTCGCCGACTATCATGCCTTCGTAAACTTTCTCCGACGGCCCGACGAACAGCGTCCCGCGCAGTTGCAGGTTCTCAAGGCTGTATGTCGTGGACTCGCCGGTCTCCATGCTTATCATCGAGCCGCGCGTGCGCGAGACGACCTCGCCGCGCCACGGGCCGTAGCCGACGAACCGCGATGCCATGATGCCAAGCCCGCGCGTGTCCGTGAGGAATTCGCTGCGGTAGCCGATAAGTCCGCGCGTCGGGATTGTGTATTCCTGGCGGACAATTCCCGTGCCGGCGTTGTGCGCGCTGAGGAGTTCGCCCTTGCGGTCCGCCAGTTTCGTAATGACTACGCCCTGGCATTCCACCGGGATGTCAACAATCAACTGCTCCATCGGCTCAAGTGCGTTGCCTTTTTCGTCCTGCTTCGTGATGACTTCAGGCTTTGAGACGCACATCTCGATGCCCTCGCGGCGCATTTCTTCGATGAGGACGGAGAGATGCAGTTCGCCGCGGCCGGAGACCTTTACGCCGTCCGCGCGGCCAAGGTCCTCGACGCGCAGCGCCACGTTGACGCGCAGTTCCCGGTCCAGCCGCTCCTTGATTTGCCGCAGCGTCACGGCTTTCCCTTCCTGTCCGGCGAACGGGCCGTTGTTGACGAGGAAGAACATGGACACGGTCGGCTCCTCGATTTCCAGCGGCGGAAGCGCCGGATTTTCCAACTCCGGCGCGGAAAACGTGTCGCCGATGTTTATATCTTCCGGCCCGGCGATCCAGACGATGTCGCCGGCGGAGACTTCTTCGACGGGCTTGCGCTCAAGCCCGCGCGTTACCCACAGGTGCGATGAGCGCGCGGCGCTTGTGCCGGTAACTTCCCACTCCCCTTCCTGCATGCGGTAATCCTTCCAGCGCGTGGTCGTGCGGACTATCGGGTCGCCGGCGCGGTGGACGCCCTGCAGGACGCGGCCGCAGCCGATTCGCCCGATGTAGTCGCTCCAGGCGAGCGTGCTGATTTGCATCAGGAACGGCGCGTCGGGATTGACGGCGGGCGGCGGGACTTCCTTGACGATGGTCTCAAACAGAGGCGTCATGCCGTTGCGCTTGTCGGTCTCAAGGTTACTCACAAGCCAGCCCTCGATGCCGGAGCCGTAGAGCGTGTGGAAGTCCAGTTGATGGTCGTTCGCGCCGAGTTCGATGAAAAGGTCGATGGTTTTGTCGTGGGCGTCTTTCGGGTCGGCGTTGGGACGGTCAACCTTGTTGATGATGACGATTGGCCGCAAACCCAGGCGTAGCGCGCGCATCAGCACGTAGCGCGTCTGCGGCATGGGGCCTTCGTTCGCGTCAACGAGCAACAGCACAAAGTCCACCATCGACAGGACGCGCTCGACCTCGCCGGAGAAATCCGCGTGGCCGGGCGTGTCGATGATATTGATGAGGTAGCCGTTCCATTCGACTGTGCAATGCTTGGCGCGGATGGTGATGCCGCGTTCGCGTTCGAGTTCGTAATTATCCATGACGCGCTCTTCGATGTGCGCGTGTTCGCGGAAGGTGTGCGCGGCGCTGAAGATGGAATCTATGAGCGTGGTCTTGCCGTGGTCGATGTGCGCGATGATGGCGAGGTTTCGGATTTTATCAACAGAGGTCATGTCGTCGTAATGCAACTCCAGGTAAATGAACCGCAAAGGCGCAAAGAGCGCGAAGGATTTTTGCCACGGATGGCCACAGATTGCCGCAGATCCCTCAAAGGAAAAACGAAAAAGGAAACCGGGAAAATGTCTTCGTTCTTCATCCCCGCCGAAAGGCGGGATTGGCGGACTTCATCCTTCCTGCTTCAAAAAAACACCCGGCAGCCTGCCGGGCTAACCCAACATAATATCAGATTCCGGCGCGAAAAGCAACTTAATTGCACTACCAATGAACCGCCAAGACACAAAGAACGCAAAGAGATTCTTACCACAGAGGACGCTGAGAACTCTATGCTGATGAATGCAAGCGTGCTCTTGACTAAAAAGACCGCCGGGGATTTCAGCGGTCTCTAACATTTCGTGTTTCTGTGGAATCTGTGAAATCTGTGGTTTGGTAAAACAGCAGCGGCGTCACGATAGTAATATCATGACGCCGCCTGTTTTTTAGGACTTTTGTTCGCCGGTTTACCGGGTCAACTTGCTGCTTCCTTTGCTGGAGCCGCCAGTTGTACCCCTATTACCGGCTTTTACCGAGGCTCAGTAGCGTCCTCTTCCGCCACGGTCACCGCCGCGGTTGCCGCCGCGGAATCCGCCGCCGCCGCCGCCGCCGCCCCTGTATCCGCCGCCGCCACCGTCGCCGCGCGGTTTGTCTTCGCGCGGACGCGCTTCGTTAACGTTCAGCGCGCGGCCGCCTACGTCCTTGCCATTCGTACCTTCGATGGCCTTTTTCGCCTCTTCGGCATTAGGCATTTCGACAAAACCGAAGCCTCTCGATTCGCCTGTAAATTTGTCCTTGATGATGCTGACAGTGTCAACCTGGCCGAACGCCTCGAATTCGGCGCGCAGTTCGTCCTCGGTGACCTGACGCGCAAGATTGCCTACGTAAATATTCACGGCAATGCTCCTATGGAAATTGGAAATGTCAGCCATTCTGAGGGCTTCGCGAGACCTGGACGCTTTATGGTGGAACGCGTCAAGACTGTAGGAAGGGTCCTTTCGTCTGGCGGACTCTTATTTGCCGCTACGATTGCGGCTTCACATTATGAATTCTAGCACATATTTGGCGCGTGTCAAGCAAATTTTGGATGTAAAGATTTTTGCGCCGTGCGCTTCCGTGATGAAGAACAGCAACGGGAAGCCGGCAAGGAATAAGTCCCCTTCCCCATCGTCACCGTTTTCCCTTGACATACCCGCAGGTGCAAGGTACTTTTGCAACTCCAACTCACGCGTATTGCGCGTGGCGAATCACAAAAACAGAGAGGGCGCCGATGAAACTGCTGGAAATAATGGATGAACGCGTGGTCAAGGTCCCGATGGAAAGCGAGGACAAGGAGGAGGCCATTGAGGAGTTGCTGGACGTCCTCGTTCGCGCGGGAAAAATCACCGACCGCGACGCGGCGCTGAATGCGATACACAACAGGGAGAGCAAGCAGACAACCGGCATTGGAAACGGCGTTGCAGTGCCGCACGGCAAAGACAAATCCATAAGCACGCTCGTATGCGCCGTGGGCGTTTCCCCTCAGGGCCTTGACTTTGACAGCATCGACGGCAAACCAGTCCATGCCGTGTTTCTTCTGCTTGCCCAGGCAAACAATCCCGGCCCGCATCTCGCGGCCCTCGCGGAGATAGCGCGGATTTTGGAATTCCCCACCATGCGCAACGCCCTTTTCAAGGCCCGCACGCCGGCAGAGGTCATGCAGACCATTCGCGGATTGGAATGACGCGGCAAGTGCGTTGCGGCGGATTTCCGACGTTTGTAATAGCAGGTATTGTTCATGGAAGACGTAATCAGGAAGATACTCAAAGTCGAGGAGGAAGCAAAGGCCATCGCTGCGCAGGGCGAGCGCGACGCGGAGGCGGTGCTGGACTACGTGCGCCGCGAGGCGAAGAAAATCCGCGAGGACGCGCACGCCCGCGCGCAGGAGGAAGGCACGCGCATGGTGGACAGCGCCGTCGCTGCGGCAAGAGAGGCGGCGCGGAAGTTCCTTGAAAACGCGGCCGAGGAAGCGCGTAAGTCCGCGGCTATCGACGAATCGCGGCGGGCAAAGGCCGTTCAGGCCGTGATGGATGCGCTGCTGCCCAAACCGGCATCAGGCGCCGGACGGACGGGAGGTTCCGCGCCGCAATGATTCTGAAAAGAGCAATCCTGCGACCTGTCACGGACCAGGTGTTTCTGGGAACGAAAGTCCGCGGGTTGAGGTCCAAAATTTTCGCCGGCCCGGAACTCGCCGAACTCGCATCCCTTCCCTCTCCCCTCGCGCTCTATCAGAAAATCCTTGGGACGGACAAGGAGATGACGCCCTCGGATGCGCAACGCGCGATAATCGTTCAGCACGTGAATCACCTCATGCGGATACTCAACTTCACCGGCGGCGCGCGGTACGCGCTTTTTGAATGGCTTGTGCGGCGCTACCAGGCGGAAAACCTGAAAGTCATCGCGCGCGCATGGCTCCGCAAACTGCCCCTCCCGGAGATAGAAAAAGATTTGTTGCCCCTGCCGGAACAGTTCGCCCTTCCGTTTGAGAAGATGCTCGCCGCGCCGGACGCGGCAACGCTGATCTCGCTCGCCGGCGTAAAGGAACTGACGGGGTACGCCCAGGCCGTAACGCCCGTCTTCTCGCAGGATCCCCGGGCCTTCTATCTGGAGGCGGCAATAGACAAGGCCTTTTACACGAGAGCGGTTAAACTGGCCAAAGCGCTTGGCGCGGCTGATCGAGGGCCGTGCCTCCACATTTTCAAGACGGAAATCATGTGCTACAACCTGCTTTTCGTTTTGCGGTGCATGCAGATATATGAACTGTCAAAGGAGTCTTTTGCCGACCTCGTGGTCGAACCCAGCCATTTCGCCAAGAAGTCCTACATCGATTTGGTCGGCGCCGCCCCCGTCGAGAAATTGCTGGAATCCGTTCCAAGCCTCAAGTTCGTCAACCGGTCGGGCCGCCCCGTCACCACGCTTGCGGACTTCGAGGAAATTCTCACGCGGTATCTGTACCGCGTCATTGTCAGGCAGTATGTCCTGTCCGGCCTTGACTTCGGCGTGGTCGTGGCATACTACTATATGAAATACTATGAACTGCGCGACATCCTGCGCCTGGGGGAGGCAATCAGGCTTGGGGTGCCGGCCTCGGAAGCCGTAAAGCGCCTGATCACGGCGGGTGAAGAAAATGTTTAGACCGGAGAAAATGACGCGAGTCGATGTCATGGTGCTGCAGAGCGACCTGGGCGCGGCGGTAACGGCGCTGGGGCGGCTCGGCTGCGCGCACCTCGTAGCCGCGCGGTCAAGGGAAAGCGGGAAGATGCTCGAGGCGATGGACATCGAGGAGCGGCGCGAAACGGCGCGGGCGCTTATGGCGCGCATCGCCGCCCTGCGCGACAGGCTGGGGCTGAAACCTTCCCCGGGCGAAGAATCCAGCCGGCCGCTGTCCGCCGGGATGGTAAAAAAAGACACGGATGATTGGGAAAAGAACATCGGCGGCGCTCTCGACGAGCGCGAAGAGGCGATGGAAACTCTCGCGGACCTGCGGCAGCAGGAAAAAGATTTGAAACTCCTCTCCACGCTCCCCGTCGAGGCATTCGTCCCCGAACGCCAGTCTTTCATAACCATCCGCGTGGGCTGGCTTACGCCGGCACAGGCGGACGAACTCGCCCGGAAAGCGAACTTCGCGATAATCGTCCCGGTGGAAAAACTTCAGGACAAAGAGTTGGTGGCGGCCATCGTGCCGCGCAAGAAGCGTTTCGCGCTGCAGACGATCCTTGAATCGCTGGGCTTCGTCCCCCACAGCGCCCCCGACACCAAGGGCCTTGACCCGGCCACTGCACTGCAAAAGAACATGGAAACCCAGAGCGCCCTCACCAGGAGAATCGATGAACTGAACGCCAAAATCAGCAAGTTCGCCGAGTCAGCCAGAGAGCAAATCAATTCCTTCATTTACTGGCTCCGATCTGAAATCTCGGTCTGCGATGCCCTGGAACAGTTCGGCAAAACGCGCCTGACCTGCATCGCGGCGGGATGGGTGCCCACCGCCGACACTCCAAGATTGAGGGAAAAACTCGTGGAAGCGACCGAGGGGCGCGCAGTAATCGAGATGCGGCCCGTGCCGTACCACGACACATCCTGCGGCACAATACCGGTCAAGGCGCGGCTCAACGCGTTCTTCAAGCCGTTCCGCGTGCTCGTGGCCAACTACGGCCTGCCCACTTACGACGAGATTGAACCGACCATGTTCGTGGCGATAAGTTTTCTCATCATGTTCGGAATCATGTTCGGCGACCTCGGACAGGGCGCGATACTTGTGGCCTGCGGCATTTTTCTCCGCCGCCGCGCGCGGAAAGAATGGGCGAGGGATTTCGGGTTCGTCCTCGCGGCCGCGGGGATTTCCGCGATGTTCTTCGGCGCGGTTATTTACGGAAGTTTTTTCGGCAGGGAAGGCATCCTCCCCACGGTGCCCGGCATGACGATGGAACTGCTGGGCGGCGGCAGCGCGAACATCCCGCGCCTTTTCGCGGTCGCGGTGCTCACCGGCATCGCGCTGATATCCATCGGGATAATGCTCAACATCATCAACAACTACCACAGGCGCGGCTTCTATAAGGGCACGCTGGACAAATTCGGCCTTGTGGGACTCGCGTTCTACTGGGGGACGCTGGCGATACTGCTGTTCAACAGCAAGTCCCTGCCGCTGATAATCGCGGCGGTGGTTTTGCCGCTTGCGCTGCTGCTGCTGTCGGAGCCGCTCAGGCACATGGTATCAAGGCACAAGGGCGGACACGAAAAAAGCCTGGCAATGAGCATCATCGAGAGCGCCATCGATACGATGGAAACCGTGATGGTGTACCTCGCAAACACGATGTCCTTCCTGCGTCTGGCGGGCTTTGCGCTGGCGCACGCGGGACTCAGCCTGGCGATATGGACGATGTTCGACGCGCTCAGGAGCGTCCCGGTCGCGCCGTGGGTGATTGTGATACTGGGCAACGCGCTGGTGATAGCGCTTGAAGGATTGGTCGCGGGCATTCAGTCCATACGTCTGGAATACTACGAGTTCTTCGGCAAATTTTTCCGCGGCGAAGGAACAGCCTTTGTGCCGTTCAAAATCGGCGCGAGTTCCGAAGAGTGAAATCAGGATACCTCATCAATCATACGAACTGGAGGAGAGACCATGACCCGTAATCTTGTTATAGTCGTCTTCGTAAGCCTGGCGCTGATAATTTTGGCGGGAGCGTCCGTGGCGCTGGCCGCTGAAAGCCGTGACACCAGCGCTTCCACGCCGACGGACACCGAGAAAACCGTCGAGCAGAAGCCCGCTCCGGCGAGCGCCGGAACCACCACGGCCAGATACATTGCCATTACCGTCATAGTCAGCAGCAGCGTGCTGAGCGCGGGATACGCGGTGGCACGCATAGGCACCTCAGTGATGGGCGCCGTCACGGAAAGGCCGGAACTTCTCGGCCGCTCCATCATCTTCGTGGGCCTGGCGGAAGGGCTTGCAATCTACGGCCTCTTGATGGGCCTGCTGCTGTTGCTGACGGAAAAGTAAGGCGTACGCGCCGGCCGCAGTCTGCTTTCAGCGCTTTTGCTTATGAAGTATCTTGTAATAGGCGACAACGACACCGTCCTCGGTTTTGCCTACGCGTCCATCGCGGGGCGCGCGGCGCGCACGCGCGATGAAACGCTGGCCGCGCTTGAAGAAGCGCGGAGGAGGAAAGACGTCGGCGTGGTCATCATCACTGAAGACATGGCAGCGAAAGTGAGGGCGGAAGTCGACGCAATGCGGCGCTCGCAGGCGAGGCCGCTCATAGTGGAAATCCCCGGCCCGCAAGGCCCTGCTTCGGGCCGCCGCTCGCTGCTCAGCGTAATAACCGAAGCCGTCGGAATCAGGGTCTGACCGGACAAAGAGGTGCGCGATGGCAAATGAAGATGACGCGACAAAGATAAGCCAGGAAATACTCGCGGACGCCCGGAACAAGGCCGAGCGCGCCATGAAGGCCGCCCAGCGCGAGGCCGACGCAATAGCGCAGCGCGCGCGCGACGAGGCGAAGCAGATTGAACAGGAAGTTCTCGCCGCTGCGCGCAAACGCGCGGAGTCAAAGGTGAAAGTAATCCAGGCCACCGCCGACCCGGAGCGCAGGCGGCTTGAACTTGACAAGCGCGAGAAAGTCATCAAGGGCGTCATGGACGAGGCGAAGGCGCGCCTGTTGAAGAGGGACGGCGAATACGGGAAAAATCTTCTGGCGCTTGCCGCGGAGGCGGCCGAGTCGCTGGGCGGCGGGCAACTTGTTGCATACCTCGCCCTGCAGGACATGGAAAAATTCCGCGCCACACTGCCGGAGCAAGTTGGCGCGGCGCTTAAGGCCGGCGGCGTGGACGCGCAAATCAACGTCCAGATTGCGAAAGAGCCCATTGAAGGCGGCGTGATTGTGGAGACGGCGGACGGCCTGCGGCGCGTGGATAATTCGATGGAAGCACGCCTTCGCCGCTTCTACGCGGAAATACGCCGAAAGGTCGCCGGAATACTATACAAGTAAGTGCAAATGATCCGACTGGAAAATCATTCATGCCAGATACGACGACACTGAAACCGGGAACTATCACCCGCGCGGATGGGCCGATTATCCACGCCACGGGGCTTCCCTTCGCGCAGATGTACGAACTGGTCGAGGTGGGCCTGCAGAGGCTCATCGGCGAAATCACCAAGATCGAAGGCGAGCATGTGGTGATACAGGTGTACGAGAACACCGCTGGCGTGAGGCCGGGCTGGCCCGTCTACCCCACCGGCGGGCCGATGTCGCTGTCGCTTGGGCCGGGCCTCATCGGCGGCATCTTTGACGGAATCCAAAGGCCGCTTGACAAAATATTCGCTCTCACCGGCGTGTATGTCAAGCGCGGCGAAAAAATCCCGCCCCTTGATGACAAGAAAAAATGGGACTTTACTCCGCGCGCAAGAAAGGGCGACCGCGTCAGCGGCGGAAAAATCATCGGCGTCGCGCCTGAAACGAAACCCATCGAGCACCGCATCATGGTCCCGCCCGGCGTCGCGGGCGAGATAATCGACATCGTGCCGCCGGGCGCATACACGATAAAGGACGTCATCGCGCGCGTGCAAACCTCCGCGGGCATCCGGGAACTGACGTTCGTGCAGAGGTGGCCCGCGCGCAGTCCGCGGCCGTACGCCGAAAGGCTGCGGCCCAACACGCCGCTCATCACAGGCCAGCGGATAATCGACACCTTCTTCCCCATCGCAAAGGGCGGCGCCGCGGCCATCCCCGGCGGCTTCGGCACCGGCAAGACAATGACGCAGCATTCGCTGGCCAAGTGGTGCGACGCCGACATCATCGTTTACATCGGCTGCGGCGAGCGCGGCAACGAGATGACGGAGGTGCTTATCGAATTCCCGAAACTCGTTGACCCGCGCACGGGCCGCTCGCTCACGGAGCGCACGGTGCTCGTCGCCAACACGTCGAACATGCCGGTCGCCGCGCGCGAGGTCTCGATTTACACCGGCATCACTATCGCGGAATACTACCGCGACATGGGCTACGACGTGGCCGTGATGGCCGACTCAACATCCCGCTGGGCGGAGGCGCTGAGGGAGTTGAGCTCGCGCCTTGAGGAAATGCCGGTCGAGGAAGGCTTCCCGGCGTACCTGCCCTCGAACCTCGCGTCCTTTTACGAGCGCGGCGGGCGGGTGAAGACCAGCGACGGCGGCGAGGCTTCGATAAGCATCGTCGGGTCGGTTTCGCCCATGGGCGGCGATTTCAGCGAGCCGGTAACACAGCACACAAAGCGCTTCATCCGGTGCTTCTGGGCGCTGGACACGGACCTGGCGAATGCGCGCCATTACCCGGCGATAAACTGGATGACTTCGTACAGCGAGTACGCCGACGACATCGCCGACTGGTGGCGCACGCACGCGGCGGAGTGGAACGAGATGCGCTACGAGGCCCTCGGAATCATGCAGAAGGAAGACAAGTTGCAGCAGATAGTGAAACTCGTGGGGCCGGACGTTCTGCCGGATTCGCAGAGGCTTGTGCTTTTCATAGCGGAACTGATGAAGGACGCGTTCCTGCAGCAGAACGCGTTTGACGAATATGACATGTATTGCTCGCCTGAGAAACAGATGACAATCCTGCGGTGCATCCTGATGCTGTGGCGCAGGGGCGGCGCGGTGATTGCGGAAGGCGCGCCGCTGCGAAGCGTGCGCGACCTGCCGTGCGTGCAGGCCATCCTGCGTGCGAAGACCGCCATCCGCAACGAAGACTCCGCGACGCTCAAGCAATTGCTGGCGGACGTTGACAAGCAACTGGCGCAACTTGAAGGAGCGAAAAAGTGAAGGACACCAGCGCTGTTGAATATTGCGGCATAGGAAGGATAGCGGGGCCGCTCATCTTCGTGAGGCGCGTACGCGACGTGGGGTACGATGAGTTCGTGGAAATCCGCGACGCCCAGGGAAACGTGCGCCTGGGAACGGTGCTCGACGTTAGCGACGAGCGCGCGGTGGTCCAGGTGCTTGAAGGCACGTCCGGGCTGACGGCGTCGCAGAGCCGCGTGAGGTTCCTCGGCTCGCCGCTGCAGGCGCCGGTCTCACGCGACATGCTGGGGCGCGTCTTCGACGGACTGGGCCGGCCGATTGACGGCAGTCCCCCGCCGCTTACGGGCACGGCGCTGGACGTTCACGGTTTGCCGATAAATCCCTGCGCCCGCTCGTACCCGCGCGACTTCATCCAGACGGGCATCAGCGCGATAGACGGCATGAACACGCTCGTGCGCGGGCAGAAACTGCCCATATTCTCCGGCAGCGGCATGCCGCATGACCGCCTTGCGGCGCAGATAGCGCGCCAGGCCACGCTCATCAACGAGCAGATTGAGTTCACCATCGTCTTCGCGGCGATGGGAGTGAAGCACGACGTCGCGCAATTCTTCATGCGCAGTTTCGAGGAGAGCGGAGTGCTGGGGCAGTCCGCCCTGTTCCTGAGCCTCGCGAGCGCGCCGTCGGTGGAGCGGCTGCTCACGCCGCGCGTCGCGTTGACGCTGGCGGAGCACCTCGCCTTCGACGAGGGCATGCACGTGCTGGTACTGATGACGGACATGACGAACTACTGCGAATCCCTGCGCGAAATCGGCAGCGCGCGCGGCGAGATCCCGTCGCGCAAGGGATACCCCGGCTACCTTTACAGCGACCTCGCGGAAATTTACGAGCGCGCCGGGCGCGTGCAGTCTTCGCCGGGGTCAATCACGCAGATGGCGATCCTGACCATGCCGTCGGACGACATCTCGCACCCGGTGCCGGACCTCACGGGCTATATCACCGAGGGGCAGATAGTAATGGACCGCGATTTGTTCCAGCGCGGCATCTACCCGCCGATAGCGGGTCTTCCGTCGCTGTCGCGCCTGATGAAGGACGGCATAGGCAAAGGGCGCACGCGCGAGGACCATCCGCACATCGCAAGCCAACTGTTCGCGTGCTATTCGCGCGTGAAGCAGGTGCGCGCGCTGGCGTCCGTAATTGGCGAGGAGGAACTCAGCCTTCTCGACAAGAAATACATGGAATTCGGCGAAGAGTTTGAACAGCAGTTCTTGCGCCAGGGCGAATTCGAAAACAGGTCGATTGAGCAGACGCTTGACCTCGGCTGGAAGGTCATAACCGCCCTGCCGAAAGAGGAACTGCACCGTCTCGCCGAGGAGGAACTGAAAACGTATTACTACGAGCGCCCGGAAAGGGTCGAACCCCAATTACGGAGCGCAGACGAGCGGAGCGAGGCCAGTTCGTAGATTGGGTTTTGACCCCGGACGCGAGAACATTATGCCGAAACTGAACATCCCGCCCACAAAGAGCAGCGCCCTGAACCTGCGAAGGCAGTTGGCATTCGCCGAGGAGGGATTTGAACTTCTGGAACAGAAGCGGCAAATCCTCGTGTTCGAGTTGATGGGCAACCTCGACAAGGCGCGCCGCACTCAGAAACAGGCGGACGAGGCCCTGGCCGCGGCTTTCGAGGCGTTGAAGGAGGCGGAACTCAGGGCCGGCTCGGCGGTGATGGAGAAAGAGGCGCTCGCGGTGAACATCGACCACAGCGTGCAACTTACCGGCCGGCGAATCATGGGCATCGAAATCCCGCAGGTCTCCCAGCCGGAAGTAAAGCCCGGCGTGCAGTTCGGCCTGAGCATTTCCAACACCGCCAGCGATGAAGTGATGAAGAGGTTCAACAAGGCCCTCAAGATCGTCGGCGACCTCGCGGAGGTGGAAAGCGCGGTCTTCCGGCTTGCGCTGGAGGTCAAGAAAACCCAGCGCCGCGTGAACGCGCTTGAAAAAATATTCCTGCCGGATTACCGCGAGACTCTGAAGTACATCAGGGGCTCGCTTGAAGAGCGCGAACGCGAAGACATGACGATAATGAAACTGATTAAGCAGCGCCGCGAGAAATAGCGGAACCCACGACGGAGCGTCAAGGACAATGGCAAGCGAACTTCCATACAAGCACGTGATGGTCTGGATAGACGGCACGGACGCCGCGGAACGCGCCTGCAGGGCCGCGATCGACATCGCGCGCTCCTCAAAGGCGAAACTCACCGCGGTGGCGGTCGTGGACACGGAAATACTCGGCTCGCTCCTCAAGCAGCGCCTGCTGGTGCTGGACGAGGAGCAGGAGTTCGAAGTTGAACTCGAGGCTTCCGCGGCGAAATACCTGCGCAACGCAAAGGACGCGGCCGCAAAGGCGGGAGTGAAAATGGAAACGATTCTGCTAAAGGGTTCGGCGCCGTCGACAATCTTGGACGCGCAAAGCGCGCACTCAGCGGACCTCATCGTGATGGGCGCTTTCAATTCCGCCGACATCCGCCGCGACCTCAACGCGCGCGGGCGGCAACTTCTCATCAACGGCGCGCGGTGCCACGTGATGCTCGTGCGCTGACCGGCCGCAAGGGTCAGACAAGAGGGTCAGGTACGATTACGGAGCGCAGCCCCGATATTCCTTATTATCATTACAAATGAAAGATCGGGGCCAGCTCGTAGATTGTACCTGACCCACCTGTCCCGACATTCCGCATTAATCATAAAGGAAGGTCGGGACGTTGTCTGACCCCCGCGTCCTTCTCGTCGGGACCGCCCATCTCGTAAAATAGTTGGCCTGGCCCTCGTGGGCCAAACGCAATCGAAAAACTTAATTGAGCAAAATCCACATGACCGGAGCGAGACCGAAATTTCCGCCCACCGCGGTGCTTGTGATAGGCACCATTGCGGTATCCTTCGCGGGCATCCTGATAAAGAACTGCAACATGGATGCGGAGGCGATGGCGATGTTCAGGATGCTGGGCGGCGGCCTCATCCTCCTTCCGTTCGCCCTGCCGCATCTGAAACGCGACCTCTCCGCCCTCCCCCGCAAGAGCGGCGTTTTTCTTTTCCTCGCCGGATTTTTTCTCGCCGTGCATTTCATATTATGGATGGAGTCGCTCAAGCGCACCAGCGTGGCCTCCGCCACGATGACGCTCGCCACCCAGCCCATTTTCGCCGCCGTCATCGGCCACTTCTTCATCGGCGAAAAGTTTCGCCTTTCCACCGCAATCGCGCTTGTCATCACGATAACGGGCCTGAGCATAATCGGGCTGACCAACTACCAGCACGGAATTGTGGAGTTTGAAGGGGTGGTGCTTGCGGCGCTTTCGGCATTCTTCATGACGGCGGTGCTGGCGTGCGGCAAGGTCGTGCGCCCGCACATGCACATATTGTCGTATTCCTCCGCGCTGTTCCTCATCGCGGGCATTCTGCTCCTGCCGACGATGTTCAAGTTCGCCGCGGAGATTCCGGCGTACGGCCCGTGGCAATGGTTTTTCATGGCGTTGATTATCTTCGTGCCGACGCTGATGGGACACACGCCGTTCTACTGGGCCGTGAAATACCTCAAAGTGATAACGGTCAACCTGACCGCGCTGGCCGAGCCTGTCATCGCCACCATCGGCGCAATGTTCCTTGTGTTCCCGGCGGAATTCCCCCGTCCGCTGTTCTACGCCGGCGGCGCGATATTGATACTCGGCGTGACGTACCATCTAATCATCGAATCCCGCGCAAAAATCCTCTTCGTCCCCCCGACGGAATGACTGCGGAGCGGCGGCCCTTCCGTTCTCATTTCTCCGCGGCGAGACTACGGCTCATCGTCATCCGGCGTGGCGGAGGCGCGTTGCGAGTCCCACTTCCACACGCCGTCTTCTTTGACGTAATAAATCGTGTCTTCTCCGTGGGTCGCCTTGTCATAGGTGAAAATCCGGCCCTTATCTCCTTCGATTTTCTCGCCCACCACGACGAAATGATTCGCGGAGAAGAACATCTCGGCGAGGTTTTTCCCGGCGGAATCCGCTTCAAAGTAGGAGACGAATTTCTCCTTGCCCTGCCCGCCGATGAGTTCGCCTGTTTTTTCCCTTGACGCTTTGCACATCATGTCGTAAATCTTGTCGAACTTTCCCTCAATCATATAGGTATCCAGTTGGCGGTCGATCGCGCCGAGCGTCGGGGCCTTGTCGTAGCCTATTCTGTCCAGCGCCTTCTGGATGTCCTTCGGGACGCCCTTCTCCTCGGCGGCGGGCTGCGTGTCGACAATGTAGAGTTTGTCGATTTTCCACGCTCCGCTCTCGTCGACGAAATGCAATATGATGTCTATCTGCCGCACATCATCCGTGAGGGTCAGAACGCCCTTGCCGCCGGTGATTTTCTCGCTTACGACGCGGGCGGTGTCAACCCTGAAGAGCGGACCCATTGAATCGTCGCCGCCGCGAGAGGTCGCTTTCATTTTCCAGTCAAAGTACTTCCTTGCATCGCCGTTGAAAGACTCCAGTTGCGCCACGTCTTTCCGGGCGGATTCCAGTTGCGCCGTGTAGGCGGCCTTCTCGGCATCCCCCAGTTTTGGGTCCTTGAGGATGTTTTCAATCTCTTCGATTCTCTCCTTGCGCACGGAATACTCGCTTGACATCTCCACTTGCATCTGGTCGCGCCACGGCTTATTCATCCGGTCGTAAAACCCGGCGAAATCCTTATTGGCCCAGCAGACCATGCCCTGCCTTATGATAGGCCCCAGCGTCGGGGCTTTTTCGAAGCCCATCTTGTCGAGCGACTTTTTCACATCCGGCGGCAGCGTTGACTCGTCAGCCGGCGAGACGGGGATGGGCGCGGACTGGCAGGAAGCAAGCATCAGCGCGCAGAGCGCAAGGACAAAGATGATGTAAGGTCCGGGTTTCATAACATTTCTCTCCTAAAACATGGGCGGGCGTGTGCCAAAAGTTTGTGGAAACTCAGGCTTGGCGCGACTGTCTTGAAGCCTGATCCCAGCGACATTGTACGTCGTCAAAACTTTGAGACACTTTTGACGGTTTTTTTGTAGACAGTATGAAGGTGGTTCAGGTCTGCCATTTCTGCCTCTAGGGTTCGATTTGCGTCATTTGCGGTCAAGAAGTGTAAAAACAAACCGGCTCCGGCAAACGCGCGGTCGCTGCAACCGCTGCCTTCCGGAGCCGGTCTTGTATTTAATGGTAGCGGGGGCAGGATTTGAACCTGCGACCTTCGGGTTATGAGCCCGACGAGCTACCAGGCTGCTCCACCCCGCGTCGTGTAACCAGCGCACGATAGCACATCGAGGCCGCAATGTCAATTCCCTTTCCCGCCAACTTGCGAGAATATCGCATCCGCCGGTTTATATTTTTTCAAACTCCATGCCCTTGCCCCTTATCGTAAGCACCGGGCACGAAGCCTTGCGCACCACCTTCTCCGCCGTGGAGCCTATGAGAATGTGGGCAAGCCCCGTCCTGCCGTGCGTGCCGAGGACTATGAGGTCCACGCCCTGCTCTTTCGCGCAGCGTATGATCTCCACGAACGGCTTGCCCTCAACAACCATCGGCGTAACCTTTACCGATTTCGCTTCCCCGGCGACTTTTTCAAGATGCTTGAGGGAATCCGTCATCCTGCGCTCAATCGCGTTGCCGACTTCCGCCGCGCTCATGTAATATTCAGGCGGCGCGTAATCAAACCGCTCCACCACGTGCAGCAGAACGATCTCAGCCCCGAACTTCTCCGCCATGCCGATTGCATAGTTGAACGCTTCCTTCGAGTTCTCGCTGAAATCCGTCGGGTGCAGAATCTTTTTCACATTAATCATGCATCACCTCTCTGTATATCAGCCCCTGATATCCGAAAAGATTGCACACTCGCCTTCTCCGTCTCGCAGGCGACGTGCCATTTCATGCCGAAATTCTACATCAGCGCGCTTTTAAGTCAACAGAACAAACCGTTCCGCCCGCCTCCCAAAAGTCGCTCTTGTTTGTCTTCCATTTGGCCGATATATATTTCAGACATCCAAATCTGAAATACAATATCGGAGGAATTACCATGGCGGGCTTTGATATCATCGCTATCGCGGTAATGGGACTGGCCATCGTCTTCGGCCTCGTAAAAGGATTTTTTCACCAACTCCTCAAAACCATCTCAGTCGCAGGCGCATACGCCCTTCTGTATTTCTTCTTGTCCGACATAACGAACTCTCTCGAAACAAATCTCAAACTGTCGCCCGAGACAGCGCACTACGCCGCGGTCGTCGGCGTGGTGTTCCTCCTTTTCATCTTCGTTTCCATCATCGTGCGCCTCCTGCGAAAGCCCATCGCCAAAGTCAAATTCGGCGGCCTTGACAAACTCATCGGAGGCATCCTCGGAGCCGCCAAGGGCTTAGGTCTGCTGGCGGCCATCACCTTCGCGCTCATCTCATTCCCCGACCACCAGGCCCCCGCCGCAACGCGCACGGCACGCGTCGATTTCATGAAGACCAAAATCTTCAACAACTCCTGGGCCGCGCCCAAAATGATTGACGGCATGGGCTACGCAAGGCCCGTCTTCCAGGACCGGTTCTTCATCGACGAGGAAGAAATCCTCAAGCAATAGCGCCCCGCCACGATGCGAGGGTCCGGCTTCCATCTCACACAGGGGACTGTCCCCGTCGGCGCAATCCGCGACGTGCTGGTATGTGCTATAAAGAGCGCTTCCAACCGTTTTCGTCCACGGCTGGCATAACTTTACATTTCATAAGTTATGAAATGTAAAGCAACCGCGCAGTCCACGGAACCACAGATTACACAGATTTCACAGATGTTTTTCTTAACCCTACACGCGCCAAGAACTTATGCCTTCAACTTTCTGCCTCATCCTTCAGCCTTCCGCCTTCATCCTTGGCGAGCGCTTTGTGCTCGCTGACGTGCTAATATGTGTTTTTCCGCCCATTTGGGCGGGGATTCGACGGCCCAAAGGCCGCCCAAATCCCCACAAATCACCCCCAAAACCGCCCAAAACCCCACAATCCCGACACATCACATGCAGGCCATGTTAATAGATTGTTAATAACTGCGTAGCCCCCGGTCCACAGATTTCACACGATTTCACAGATTCGTCGCCACCACCAAGACAAAGGTGCCAAGAGTTTTGTGCCTTTCATGGATCTGCGTACCGCCATTTTATAAATTACCCAAGAATACTCGGGATTTACGGAATCACGGGGATGCGGTAGGAAATCAATTTTGAGAAAATTGTTGTGGGCTAAGAATCAAAGAAACCTCCGTAACTAAAATTGCGGTTGTCGTCGAAACATTTTACAAACTTCTCCCCGAAGGCGTTGGATATTTTTTCTGCGAAATCGTAACCTAATTCATTGATTTTTGATTCCGTTAGTTCAGAGGCCAATACCGCTTTTTCCACTCTGATGTCTTTGTGTAGGCATATTGGCTTCTTGTCGCAGTAGGAGGGCTCTGGCCATACCTCCTTCGCATTTTTCCTCCCGTAACCATATAGCATGATGTTAGAAACATTCTTTAAGCACATAATTATGTCGATGTCATCCTGATATGATATATAATACTCCCCAAAATCTGGACCACCTCTTAAGGTGGAGATGACCTCCTGATATAATACCAATGCGCCGGAGGCGCACAAGAAACGAGGAGGTCGAGACATGGGAGCAAAACGACATTTTAGCGCGGAGTTCAAGGCCAAGGTAGCGCGCGAGGCGCTCAAGGAGCAGAAGACGCTCGCCGAGTTGGCCGCGGAGTATGAAGTCCACCCCAACCAGATCGCGCAATGGAAGAAGCAACTGCTTGACGCGCTGCCCGATGTTTTCGTGCGCAAAGGCGTCAGCGACAAGAAGCGCGAGGAGAAGTTGAAGGACCGCCTGTACCGGCAAATCGGGCAGTTGCAGGTGGAGGTGGACTGGCTCAAAAAAAAAGTCGGTGAGTCCGATTGAGGAGCGGCGCGCGGCCCTGGAGCGGGGCCATCCGGCGATCTCGATTCGCCGGCAGTGCGCTTTACTTGGGCTTAACCGGGCTACCGCGTATTACGAAAGGCGCCCCGAGAATCCGCTCAACGTGGCCGTGCGCCAGGAGATCGACCGGCAGTACACCGAGACGCCGTTCTACGGCGTGCCTCGAATGACGGTCCACCTGCGCGACGTGGGATGGCCGGTGGGCAAGCATCGCGTGCGCAGGCTCATGCGCCTGATGGGGCTTGAGGCGATCTACCCGAAGAGGCGCTTGAGCACTAGGAATCCGGCGCACAAGGTTTACCCGTACCTGCTCAGAGACGTGAAGGTAGAGCGGCCCGACCACGTATGGTCCACGGACATCACGTACATCGGGGTGCGCGGAAGTTATGCGTACCTGACAGTTGTGATGGACTGGGCGAGCCGGTACGTTCTGTCCTGGGAGTTGAGTAACACGCTGGACGCCGCGTTCTGCGTGGAGGCGCTTGAGAAGGCGCTCTCCGTCTCGAAGCCCGAGATATTCAACAGCGACCAGGGCAGCCAGTACACGAGCGAGGCGTTCACGGGGAGGCTAAAGGAAGCCGGTATTCAGATCAGCATGGACGGGCGGGGCCGCGCGTACGACAACATCTTCGTGGAGCGCCTGTGGCGGACGGTGAAGTACGAGGAGGTCTATCTGCGCGACTACGCGAATCTGACCGAGGCGCGAGAGAACTTAGAGCGGTACTTTCGGTTCTACAACCACGCGCGCCCGCACCAAAGTCTCAACTGGCGGACGCCTGCAGAAACGTACTTTGAAAATCAGGAGGCAGCAGGCGGCCCGAAGGCCGCCGTTGCTGCTGCAACTCCAGTCGCCCTACGGGCTTCTTCCGTTGCAGCAGCATCTCCTTCACCAATCCACCTTAATTCAGAACAAAAGTGGTCTTGACAATGGGGAGAGGTTCATTTATGACTTGTGAAATGTAAAGGGGTGCGGGCCAAAATTGAGGGCGCGATTGCTCTTCAGTGGCGGTTGCCGCCGCAGGAGTTATTCACAAATTATGCAAGCGACCCTGCATATAATGTGTCGGGATTGTGGGGTTTCGGGCGGTTTTGGGGCGATTTGGCGGTAATTGGCCCGTCCTAAGCCCTCCTTTTTCGGTCAAACGACACATAATAGCACGTCGTTTTGGGGATGGATTGGCAAAAAGTATCGTAAGGTCTGGCGTGGGCGGTAGTTACGGCTGATTTTTCGCGCCGACCCACGTAAGGTCTGGTGCGAAGGCATGTTACAAAGAGGGGCTTTGTAGGCGCGGAAAGATTAGAGGCACTTTCACCTGCACATACCAGCGCTACTCTTCGATGCCGTAGCGCTTCATCTTGTTGTAGAGCGTGGTGCGGTCGATTTCCAGGATGCGGGCGGCTTCGACCTTGTTGTTACTGACGGAGCGGAGAGTGTTTAAGATGGCCTCGCGCTCGATGTCTTTGAGGGTGCGGTTGTGCCATGAGGCGGCGTCCTGCGCTGGCGCGGCGGAAGGGTCTTCGAGCAGGCGTATGTTGAGGGAGAGCGAGTCTTTACGTATGACGCGGTCGCTGAGCGCGACGGCGCGGTTGAGTTCGTTTTCGAGTTCGCGGACGTTGCCGGGCCACTTGTAGCGTTCGAGGAGGGTTATAACATCGGGCTCGATTTCGGGTTGCGGGCGGCGGGACTCGTGGGCGATTTTCGTGAGGAAGTGGCTGACGAGGAGCGGGATGTCCGCCGGCCTTTCGCGCAGCGGCGGGAGGTTGATTGTGACGACGTTGAGACGGTAGTATAAGTCCTCGCGGAAGTTACCTTTCTGCATGAGGGTCTTGAGGTCCTTGTTGGTGGCGGAAATTATGCGGACTTTGACTTTGATGTAATCTTTGCCGCCGACGGGACGGATTTCGCCTTCCTGCAAAACGCGGAGGAGTTTTTTCTGCATGTTCTCGCTCATTTCGGCGACTTCGTCGAGGAAGAGCGAGCCGCCGTTGGCGATTTCGAAGAGGCCTTTTTTGTCGCGGTCCGCGCCGGTGAACGCGCCGCGCTTATAGCCGAAGAGTTCGCTTTCGAGCAGCGTTTCGGGGAGCGCCGCGCAGTTTTCGGCGGCGAATGGTTTGTCCTTAAGCAAGCCGTTGTAATGGATTGCGCGTGCGACGAGTTCCTTGCCCGTGCCGCTTTCGCCCTGGATGAGGATGGGGACCTGCGTGTCGATAATTCGGTCGAGGAGGTGGAGCACTTCCTGCATGGCGCGGCTGCGGCCGATGATTTTGGAGTAGTCGTACTTCAAGCCCAACTGCTTCTGGCTGTCTTCGAGGACGGACTTTACTTTCTCCAGTTCGACTTCCTGCGTGGTCACTTTCTGTTGGAGGCGCTGGTTGAGTTCCGCAACTTCCTTGTGCTTATTGAGGTTATCTTCGTAGAGGCGCGCGTTTTCGAGCGCGATGGCGGCCTGGTTGCTGAAAGCGGTCAGAAGTTCGAGGTCGTGGTCGCCGAACAAGCCGGATACGAAGCGGTTGTCCACGTAAACCGCGCCGAGGATTTGGTCCTTCGCTTTGAACGGGACGCAAAGAACGCTTTTGAGTTTGAGGTCGTGGACGGAGATTTTGTCTTTGAAGCGCGCGTCTTCCTGGGCGTTCGACGTGAGGATAGTCTCGCCGGTCTTCATAACGCGCTTGGCGATTGAGAAACTCACCTTGAACTCCGGCTTCTTGATTGAGTCGCGGTCGATGTTGCGCGCGGTGCGAATGACAAGTTTTCCGTCGCTGTCCTTGAGAATTAGGAAGCCGCGCTCCGCCTGCAGGACTTCGATGACCATGTCGAGAATTTTGTTGATGAGGCGGTTCATGTCGAGTTCTGAGTTGATGGTGCGGCTGATCTCCTGAAGAAGCGCAAGGTTGTTCTTTTCCTCCATGAGGAATTCAACGTCCTGCTGGAGGCGGCGGTTCTGCTCCGCTATGCGGTCCATCTGTTTGTAAAGCGCGCCTTGGGCCTCGTTGATTCGCGTCTGCACTTCTTCGAGGTATTTTTCGGGCAATCGTTCTGAAGACATGGCAGTCTCTCCGGTTGCGCCCGTGCTGCGGGCCTCGTTAAGTATTGCGTCAAATGTTTTTCTGACTGACTCGCGGATTTCGTCAACGGCGATGCCCGCCGGCACGGCGCCTTCAGCGGCGTCCAGTTCCGCGCTCTTCATCTTGCGGCGGAACTTGTTCAGAAGCACCTCCGTCTTCCGCGCCAGAAATTCCGCGTTGGAACTGCGGTACAGGTCATGCGCGCGGCCAAG
>Ga0315284_10000819_pt1 | contig 42620 bp, 33 predicted proteins | sample YL17G09_16_MG_FD_203696 | JGI IMG/M metagenome (GOLD analysis project Ga0315284, IMG submission 203696) | Sediment microbial communities from Yellowstone Lake, YNP, Wyoming, USA - YL17G09_16 | ecosystem: Environmental > Aquatic > Freshwater > Lake > Sediment | place: USA: Wyoming | collected...
GGATTGCGGATTTGGGATTCGAGATTTGGCCATACCGGGACAATTCCGTAGGGAGCGGGCCAATCATACCTTAACCTGGCGTGGTTGGCAAGTAGGGGTTGGGCGCCGGTTGTGCTATAATTAGCCGCGGAAACCTTGCGCAGGTCAGGTGAAACCTTCGCAAGGTTCTGGAGGTGCCATGCGATCTCACGTGACCTTGTCCGTCTGGCTGTTGCTCGCGCTGGCGTTGGCCGGCTGCGCAGGCCTGACGCCAACGACGGCCTCGGTGCCGCCGCCCCCGCTGCCGAGCCCACCCCGGCCCACTCCCACGCCGACCCCGACCCCTGAATTGAAGCCGATGATCGTCACCCTCGAACTGTGGATGCCTGAGGAGCTGGGGCCCTACGGCGACAAGCCCGGCGCGGATCTCCTCGCTCAGCAGTTGGACGACTTTAGCAAGGCCTATCCGGACGTCCAGGTCGAGGTGATCGTGAAAAAGGCCCACGGGCGAGGCGGGCTGCTCGATTTCCTGCGCTCGGCGCGGGATGCTGCCCCCTCGGTGCTGCCGGACCTGGTGGTGCTGGATGCCGCCGAACTGGAGACCGCGGCCGGGTCGGGCCTCATCCAACCGCTCGACGGCCTGCTCTCGCCGGCCGAAATGGCGGACCGTTTCCCGTTCGCCGCTGCGTTGGGGACGGCCAACGGACAGACCTTTGGTTTCGTCGTGGGTGCCGACATGGAGCACCTGGCTTACCGCCCGGCGCTGCTCGCGTCGCCTCCTCTCTCCTGGACGCAAATGGTCTCCCCTCCCGTGCCTTTCCTTTTCCCCGCTGGCGAGCGCGGCCAGCCGGTGGACGACGCGACACTGATCCAATACCTGGCGGCCGGCGGCACATTCACTGACCCGGCGGGCAAGCCCTGGCTGGACCAGGCCGTGATGGTGAGCGTCTTCGGCTTCTATAGCGCGTGTGTCAGCAGCGGCACGATCTCACCGACGGTGGTGCTGAACATTGCAGACGCGGACCAGGCCTGGGAGCGGTTCCGGGCCGGAGAAGGAGCGATGGTCGTGGTGCGGGCGGGTCGCTACTGGCCCGAGGCGGACGAGACGGTCGCGGCTGCGCCGATTCCGACCTACAGCGGGCAGTCCCTCAGCATCGCCCGGGGCTGGGTGATCGCCATGGTCGCCGGCGACCCGGCGCGCCAGTCGCTGGCGATGCTGCTCCTGGACTGGCTCATTGCCCCCGACCACAACGGGCAGTGGACACAGGCGGCAGGTTATGTGCCGGCTACGCACGGCGCGCTGCGGATCTGGAACGTGTCGAGTGTGGACCATGAGACGCTACGCCGGGTGATGGAGGCGGCCATTCCTGCCCCCCAACCGGAGGTGATGGCGACTGCCGGGGTGGCCATGCAGGAAGCGCTGGACGCAGTGCTGAGGAGGCGGACTAGTTCTGAGGAAGCGGCCGCGGCTGCGGTTGCCAGCCTGGGGCGGTGAAGCCATGCCCGGCCAGGACCTGCACGCCGTAGCCGGAGAGTTGCAGCGGGCCGCCCTCGCCGCGGTCGAACCGGCGGCCACCGTGCACCGGCACGTCCGCCGCCAGGGAGACGTGCTCATCGTCGCCGATCGCCGCTACGACCTGCGCGATTATGAGCGCATCTTCGCCGTCGGCGGTGGCAAGGCCGCCGTGCCAATGGCCATCGCCGTGGCCAGCATCCTGGGCGACCGCCTGACCGCCAGCGCCATCGTCACCAAGTACGGCCACGTTCGGAGCCTCCAGCCCCCAACCTCCAACTTCCAACTTCCAACCTCCAACTTCCAATTTCCAACTTCCAACCTCCAAATCATCGAAGCCGGCCATCCCGTGCCCAACGAGAACTCTATCCGCGGAGCGCAGGCCGTGGCCGACCTGGCCCGCCAGGCGACGGAACGGGACCTGGTCATCTGCCTGATCTCCGGCGGGGGGTCGGCGCTGTGGACGTTGCCCGTACCGGGGCTGTCGTTGGCTGACCTGCAGGCGCTCACCGGGGCACTCCTGCGCTCCGGCGCGACGATCAACGAAATCAACACGGTGCGCAAGCACTGCTCGCGCATCAAGGGGGGCCACCTGGCCCGCCTGGTTGCTCCCGCCACGTTGGTGACTCTGATCCTCTCTGACGTAGTCGGCGATCCCCTCGACGTCATTGCCTCTGGCCCCACGGTGCCCGACTCGACTACGGTGGCGGACGCCCAAGCGGTGCTGGAGCGCTATGGCATCCGACCCCTGGGAGGGGGGGTATTCCAGGAGACGCCCAAGCCGGGCGACCCGGCCTTTGAGCGGGTGCAGCACGTGATCGTCGGCTCCAACCGGCTGGCGGCGTTGGCGGCGGCGGAGCAGGCCCGCCAGTTGGGGTTCCACGCGCTGCTCTTGAGTACCTACATTGAGGGGGAGGCGCGCGAGGTGGCGCGGGTAGCGGCGGCGCTGGCGAAGGGGGTGCGCGCCCACGGCGATCCCCTGCCCCCGCCGGCCTGCCTGGTGTGGGGCGGCGAAACAACGGTGACGGTGCGGGGACACGGGACAGGGGGGCGCAACCAGGAACTGGCACTGGCGGCGGCGCTGGCGCTGGACGGTTGGCCGGGGGTACTGGTGATGGCGCTGGCGACCGACGGCACAGATGGTCCCACCGCCGCCGCCGGTGCGATCGTCACCGGTGAGACCGTGGCCCGCGCCCGGGCGTTGGGACTGGACCCGCGGGCGGCGCTGGAGGCCAACGACAGTTATTCCTTGTTCGATGCGCTGGGCGACCGGCCAAGTGGCCTCATCCGCACCGGGCCGACGGGGACGAACGTAAATGATCTGTTGCTCGTGCTAGTGGGAGAGAATACTGACTGAGGAAAAAACGGGCCCGTCGAGAGCACAATGCGGTGCGTGCCCTCGTCCCTATAAAGCTAAAGCAAGACGTAGCCGTTGATCTACTTGTGCCATGTCTGCCGGAGTCAGAGCGCCGGTACGATGGATCACACGGGCAGGACTGAGTGTGAACAATACCGGCTTGAGCGCCGAGGGATAGCGCAGGCCGGCCGCGCGCCAATTGTTCAACAGGTAGCTCAGTGGACCTGTAGCCGCTGTGACATTGGAGGTAATGGCTACCAGCAGAAGATCCGGTTCATCTGCGTGGTAAAGAGCACTACTCACTACCACTGCCGGCCTCACTTTGGTTGTGCTGAGGTCGCTGAACGGAAATGGTACAAGAACAACGTCACCCCGTTGGAACGTCATATAACTCCCTCCAATTGTCATAAACCGCATCCGCTTCATTTTCCCATACACGCTGTAAAGCAGGCTCAGACAGACACAACCAGCCCTGTTGTTCAGCGTGTTCGTCAAAGAGGTCAGTCAGGCTGAAGAGTATGTCAAGCGCCTTCTCGATGACTTGGTCTTCGCGCATATTGTGGACCTGAGCCAGGCGATCCAGCCGATTAGCGCGTTCTACAGACAACTGGATGTTCTTCTCGACAATGCTCGATATGCTACTCACATCACACCTCCTGTTTGGGCTCCCTATTCCCCGCCGGTCACCTCTATTATAACACGATTTCCCGCAACTTCATGCCCCTCCGTATCTACGCCTGCCGCTGTGAAGGTGTGCATCCCGGCCACCATCGGCCACAACGCCTGGTAGGGTGGGTGGGTCAGCGTCGCCAGGGGCTGGCCATCTACCAGGAGCGTCACCTGGCGCAGTGCGGCGCCATCGGTAGGGCGGGCGGCCACGAGGACCTGCTGGGCCGACGAGGGAATCTGCGGCGACAATCGATACTGGCTGCCCTGGTCGGGGCTGGTCATGATCAAGGGATTAGGGATCGGGGATCGGTGATCAGGGGACTCGCCCAGCCCCTCCTGCTCCTCAATCACCGTTCCGTGTTCCCTGCTCCCTGCTACCTGCTCGCCGGGACACAGTGGGGAATAGGCCGCTGATGGCTGCGGGATGCCCTGCCCGTGAACCCAGTCCTGCGCTTCCGCGGGATAGAGGGTATACCGTACCTGCGTGATGAACTCAGGTGGGCAGCCGGGTCCGGCAAGCAACCCATTCCGCGCATCCAGTGTATACACCCAGTGCCAGTCGTCAGGCCTGATGGGCGGTGTTCCCTCGATAAAGAGCTCCCTGATGCGGTGCGGACAACGTACCGGCTCCCGGCTGTCTGTTCCCTGATCCCTGGCCCCTGGTCCCTGGTCCCTGGTCCCTGCCACTGGCGGCAACCCACTGTCCGCGCACACCTCCACCCGCACTATCCCCGCCGGCTGTGCGAATTCGCGCACGGGGCGGCCCTTGAGCAGCGTTTCCATCAGGTCGTGCCAGATCGGGGCAGCGCCCGCCACGCCGCTCACGTGGCGCATCGGCTCGTTGTTGGCGTTGCCGGCCCACACGCCGACGACCAGGTCAGGCGTATATCCTACTGTCCAGTTGTCGCGCCAGTCGGTGGTCGTGCCGGTCTTGACGGCGGCCGGACGGGAAAGGCGCAACGCGCTCCCTTCACCGAAGGTCGAGGTGCGGGCAAAGTTGTCGGCCAGAATGTCGGTGACGAGATAGGCCACCCGCTCGTCCAACGCACGCGGGCCTGTTCCGGTCTGCCATACTTTCAGCACCCGCCCCTGGCGATCCTCCACGCGCGCGATCGTCACCGGCTCCACCCGGTAGCCGCCGTTGGCGAAGGCCCCGTAGGCGGCCGTCAGTTCCAACAGCCGGACCTCGCCACCGCCCAGCGTGAGCGCCAGGCCGAAGCGGTCGGCGGCGTCGAAGGTGGTGATGCCCACAGCGCGCGCCAGTTTCGTCATCTCTTCGAGGCCCACATAGTCCAACACCTTGACGGCGACCAGGTTATAACTGGAGGCCAGCGCCTGCCGCAAGAGGACCGGCCCGTGCCAGCGGCGGTCATAGTTACGGGGAACGTACGGGTCTCCCTCGCGGGTGACGAAGGCTGTGCGCACGTCTACCATCATCGTCGCCGCGGTCAGCGGGTTGGGACGGGCAGGATCGAACGCAGCAGCATAGGTGATGGGCTTGATAGACGAGCCGGGCTGGCGCGTGGTGATGGCACCGTTGACCGCGCCATCAATGCGCGGGTCGAAGTAATCGGGACTGCCAACCATTGCCAGCACCTCGCCGGTGTGCGGGTCCAGCACGACCACGGCGGCATTGCGGACGTTGCGCGGCGGCTGGTTGGCACGGGTATCGGCCAGTCGCTCCAGCCGGTAGCGGACGATGCGCTCGGCCGTTTCCTGCACGTCCAGGTCAAGCGTGGTGTAGACCTGCAACCCCTGGGTGAACATGGCCTCCAGGCCAAACTCCCGCTCCAGTTGGCCGCGCACCAACATCACCAGGTGGGGTGCGGCGATGGGAAAGGGGATGGAGGCAAACCCCAACTCTTCGCTGGCGGCCAGGTCGGCTTCTGGTTGGGAGAGATAGCCGTGCCTGACCATCAACCCCAGCACGACGTGCTGGCGTGCCCGGGCGGCCTGGGGGTTCTCGAGCGGGTTGTAATGGCCTGGCGATTGGGGCAAGCCTGCCAGCAACGCACATTCCGCCAGGTCGAGTTCGGCAGCCTGTTTGGCAAAGTAGGTGCGGGCGGCCGCCTCGATGCCGTAGGCCAGGTTGCCGTAGTAGGTCTCGTTCAGGTAGAGGGTCAGGATTTCGTTCTTGGTGTATTTCCTGGCCAACCGCCAGGCCAGCATGGACTCGCGCAGTTTGCGCGCCAGGCTGACCTGGGTGCGCTCTTCCGGCGAGAGCAGCAGGTTGCGGGCCAGTTGTTGGGTGATGGTGCTGCCACCGGAGAGGATCTCGCCGCCCTGCAGGTTGATCCACAGCGCGCGGACGATGGCCCACAAGTCCACGCCGGAGTTAGTGTAGAAACTGGCGTCCTCGGTGGCGACGGTGGCGTCAACGCAGGCCTGGGGCACGTCGTCCAGCGACACGGGGGTGTGCGCGCCGCCGTGTGGGTCGAGGATCTCGTAGAGCAAGCGCCCGTGCCGGTCGTAGATGCGGGTGGAAGGGGCGGCGGCTCGCTCGTACAGCCGGTCGGGCGAGGGCAAGTCAACCGACAGCCAGCGGAGCACACCGATAGCGGCCAGTGCCAGCAGAACCACGACGACGGCAGCCACGCGAGCCACCCAGATCAGAGAAACTCGGAGACGGTTCATTCGCGAGGTGAATACAAGTTATTCACGCCCTGAATAACTTGACAGCCTAACGGACCACGCAATACGCACCACGTTTCACGCCTTCACGTTTCATTTATACGGCGCATAGTCCTGCAGGATGGAACCACCAATGAACTCGCGCAGGATGGAGTTGCTTGGGATCATGTCGGGGCCGCAGGGCTCGAACCATTCCAGGAAGGCCAGCAGCCGTCTGGCCTCCACGTGCCGGGGGCTGGCATGTTCGACCTGCAACAGCAGCGGCTCAACCAGCGGTTTGAGTACGGCCAGTTCGTACACCAGCGCCGAGTTGAACATCACGTCCGCGTGCTCCTGGTAAGGGAAGATGTGACGTTTCTCCCCTCGCCGCACACTCTCCCAGCGGTTGAGCGTATCCTCGGCCGTGTAACCCCGGGAGGTGGCATCGCGCACGATGCGACGGATGAGGCGGGTGTCCGTCGTCGGCACCCGGTTGTGCCGGTCGAGGTTGAGTTGCGTCAGCGCTGAGACGAAGATGCGGAAGGTGCGTTCGCGCGGTACCGCAGATGCCAGTCGAGGGTTCAGCCCATGGATGCCCTCGACGATGATGACGTGGTCGGGGCTGAGCTGGACGATCCCACCTTCCTCCCGCTGGCCGGTCTTGAAGTTAAAGTGGGGGAGTTGGACGGCTTCTCCTGCCATCAGCGCCAGGAGGTGCTGGTTAAACAGCGCCAGGTCGAGTGCCTCCAGTACCTCAAAGTTATACTTGCCCAGTTCGTCCCGCGGGGTCATCTCCCGGTTCACGAAATAGTTGTCCAGCTCGAAGGGGAAGGGACGGATGCCATGAGCCAGCAGTTGGATGGAGAGGCGCTTAGAGAACGTAGTCTTGCCGGAAGCGGAGGGACCGGCGATGAGTACCAGGCGCACCTTGTCCTTGCGCCGGACGACCTGCTCTGCGATCTCGGCAATGCGGTCTTCGTGGAGCGCTTCCGAAACGAGGATGATCTCGCGGATGCGGCTGCTGGCGATGGCGTCGTTCAGATCGCTCACCGACTCTACTCCGAGCAGCCGCAGCCATTCGCCGTACTCCTGGAACACCGCTGTCAGTTGGGGATAGTCCTGCACCGGGAGCAGTTTCGCCGGGCGGTGGCGGCGCGGGTACTGGAGCACGAACCCTGGGGGCCAGGGGAGGAGGGCGAAATGGCGCAGATACCCGGTCGAGGGCACCATGTAGCCGTGAAAGTAATCGCGGGTGCCCTGCAGGCTGTAAAGCGAAAGAAAATCCTTGTGGCGATGTGCCAGCAGTTGGACCTTCTCCATTTCGCCGCGCGTGCGGAATATCTCGATGACCTCGCTGATCGGCACAGGCTCGCGCGTGATCGGGATATCTTTGTCCACGAGCTGGCGCATGCGGGCTTCGATCTGGGCCAGTTCCTCGGTGCTGAACGAATCCCGTCCCCGGACCCGGCAGAAAAAGCCGCCAAATGGAAGCGCATAGTCCACGCAAATCTCGGCCTGAGGGAATAGTTCCCGTGCGACGGCTACCAACAGGAAGGAGAGGGAGCGCCGGTAGATGCGCACCCCGTCGGAGTCAGACAGAAACACGGGGTCCACGCGGGCGTCGGACCGCAATGGGTACGTCAGTTCGCGCAGTTCACCGTTGACCAGGGCCGCAATGACGGGCACTGGACTTTCGCCCAGCGCTGCCTCGACGTACTGTTCCACCGGTGTTCCCACAGGGGCTTCGAAGGTTTGTCCATCGGGGAAACGCGCCTGGGCCGTCTGGCGAGGCTTGGCACTCCACACGGATAAAACTCGTCCGTCTTCCATGCCTGCTAGAATGGCAGCATCACCCGCCCGGCCATCACCAGCCCCATGCAGCCGCACAACGCCACGTCCAGGAACAATATCACAGCCAGTACCAGCCGCTTCCACGGTGCCAGGGTGCGGAAGAATTGGACGAGCGAAGGCTTCGGCCCGTATTCCAATACTCCCTCCGACTGGATCATCTGTTCCCGCAGGCTTTCCATCATGTCTGCCGGGGTCGTTTGCTCCTGCGGCTCTTCTGACTCTGCGGCCTGTGCTTGTTCGCCTGGTTGTGGCTGGAGTGGGCTGGCAAACCACTCCGGTATCTGCTGGTCTTCCGCCTGCGCTGGGCTGGCTTGATCCCACTGGTCTTCGGCCGCACGGGGCTGTTCTTTCGGCGGCGAATCGCGCAGGCTGTCGAGCCAGGATGGCAACTCTTGATCTTCCATATTCGCCTGATCCATCTGGCTCTGCTGGCTGTCTGCTGCCTGCAACTGCTTTAGTTGTTGGTCACGCAGGCTCTTGAGCCACGCCGGCAACTCTTGTTCTTCCATCTGCGCAGTCTCCTTCCTGTCCCTACCTGGCATTAGCATACCGCTAAACGGCCCAAAAGTCAACCTGGGATGGAAGCAAAAAGCCCCGGTGGCTTGCACCACCGGGGCTGGAGAGGCTTTTCGCGAGTGCGCCTTTCGATGCTAGGCCTGGCCGGCCTCGTCTCCCGTGTCGAGCCCTATGACGTCCACGGCCTGAGGCCCCTTGGGGGTGTCCTCCACCGTGAACTCGACCCGCTGGCCCTCGCTCAGGTTGCGGTACCCATCGCCGCGGATAGCGGAGTAATGGATGAAGACGTCTTCCTGCTGATCATCAGGGCGGACGAAGCCAAATCCCTTTACGCGGCTGAACCATTGAACGGTTCCCATCACACGACCACTTTCGACCATACTTAACGTTCCTCCTTCTTACTAGAAACTAGGATACTGCCGGCTCCGGCCCGGTCGCTCCTCTGTCCTCTCCATACACCTGGCGCAACGCTCCCGGACACCAAGCAGAAGGCACGATACCACACTTTTGGTAAGTTGTCAAGGCAACGGAATCACCACTGGAACTGCTGGAACTCTCCATCCACCACCTGGTAAATCCAGATCTGCGGGTCCACCAGGTCCCCGTTGGATTGGTAGCGGAGATCGTTCAAGAGAGTCTTGAGCGCGTTCTTGCGCAGTGCGTCGGCGACCCTGGGTGCCTCCAGGGATCCGGCCTGGCGCACACCATCGGCCAGTACCTGCATGGCCACGTAGCCGTTGACCGAGTAGGTGTCTGGATTGCGATACTCTACCGCCTGGTAGGCCTCGATCCAGCGTGCGTCCGCCACGTTGCGGGGGCTGGGAGCAAAGGCGCTGACGTACATTCCTTCGGCGGCCCCGGCCGCCTCGTCTATCGTAGCCCCCAGGAAGGCCCCGTCGCTGGCCAGCATTGGCACCGTCACGCCTGCTCCCACCAGCGCCGCCCGCAGGTAGGGGGTCTCGATCTCGTAGCCGGCGTAGAACACGGCATCGGGATTCGCCTCCTGGATCTGGGCCACCTCGCGCTCGTAATGGCTCTGGCCCTCCTCCACCTCCAGTTGGAGCACCGCTTCGCCCCCTCGCTGCGCCAGTTCCCTGGTCAACGAAGCGGCCAACCCGCGCCCGTACTCGGTGTTGTTAAAGACCACCGCCACCCGCCTGGCGCCCAGTTTTTCTACCAGGAAGCGGGCGTCCACCGCCGCCTGCACCGCGTCGTTAGCGTTGACGCGAAAGAAATTGGTATACCCGCGCTCGGTCAGGCTCTGTTCCGACGAGGTGGGGGTGATCACCACCAGCGGCATGTCCTTGTACAGTTCCATGGCGGCCAGCGTCTGGCCGCTGTTCAGGTGGCCGATCACGGCGATCACCTTTTCTCCCTGGTTGAGCGCCTGCTGGACCTGGTCCACCTGGGCTACCGCCACCTCGCTATCCGCTTCGTCGTCCAGCGGGCGGACGACGACCCGGTATCCCAGGAAGCCTCCGCTGCGGTTGATCTCCTCCGCCGCCAACCGCACGCCCCCCAGAACCGTCTGACCGCCGTTGGCCATAAAGCCGCTCAGCGGGACGGCTACGAAGACCACCACGTCTCCCTTGGAGGGAGTCTCGCCGCCGCCGCAACCGGTGAAGAATAGGCTGGCGACGAGTGCCAGTGTCAGGCTCACAAGCGTGTATTTCCTCATAGGTCAGAACCTTCCCCCCCATTACGCATTACGCATTTCTTCCGATATCTCGTTGATGCTGCCGATCAGATCGTTCAGCCGGTCAACCTGTTCGCGGATGTCGGCCTCCAGGCGATCGGACCGGCTGCTGTCCACGTCCCGGGCGTCAATCAACTGCACCTGGCTGTGGACGGTGGCCAGCGCGGCCATACTCTGTTCCAGTTGTAGCGCGGCCTGCTGCATGCGGGTGTCCAGCGCCCGCAACGTTTGCCACTGTCTGCCCTTGCTTTCCAGCACCTCGTCCAACTCTCTCTGGATAGCCGGATCGCTCTCCACCTTGCGGCGGGCTGCCAGTTTCTCGACCTCGCGGGGTACCGCCTCCCGCTCGCGGGCCAGCAGCTCATCCTGGCGGTAACCGTCCAGCCGCGACGCCAACTTGTAGATGTTGCTGATCCAATCGCTGAGTTGGTTGGCGGTGTCCTCCAGCCGATCCCGCAGCGCGCCCGATCTCTGCCCGCGCGCCTGCGCTTCGATCCGTCGTTGGTACTCCAGCGCGGTCTCCACGTCCTGCCGCAGCGCCGGGTCCTTGATCTTGCGGGGGGCGAACTGCTCCCGGAACAGTCCCAACAACACTTTGGCATTGGCCTCGGCGTCGGTCAGGCTGGTGTAGACCAGGATGGCCAGCCCCACCAGTCCCAGGAGCGGCCAGCCCCACACCGGCCACGACGGGAACGGGCGAGGCAGGAACGCCGTCAGCAGAATTGTACCGGCCAACACCACCGCGCTCTCCCAACGCATGAAGGCATGCTGGAGGATGGCGCTTTGGGCCTTTTTTTGAAGTGTAGATCGGGTAGTAGACATAGGAACGTGAAACGTGAAACGTGATGTGTGTTCCGTGGTGCGTGTTCCGTCCACGGTGATTACGGAACACGCATCACGGGATACTGATCAGCAGTTACGCATTGCGCATTACTAAAAGTACGTTGAGATGATCTTGTACAGTTCCTCGATGTTTGTCTCGTCGGCGCGGCGGAATTGGCCGTTGCCGGCGCGGGTGACGTTTTCCAGGAGCATCTCGTCGGCGTCACTGCCGAAGGCGATGGTAAAGACGACCACCGTCACCGCCTGCTCCTGCTTCAGGTGGTCCAACAGTTCTGGAACAGCGTGGGTGCTGTGGTTCTCCTGGCCATCGGTCATGACCACGATGGCGTTGATCGCTTCCGTGTCGCCCACCGACTGCAAGTGATCGTAGGCTTCCCAAATCGCATCAATCAGCGCCGTCTGGCCATCGGCCTCCATCCCGTAGACCTGCTCGGCCAACTCCGCACGGCGCTGGTCGTCCAGGGGGCGCAATGGCTCGAACTGCTTGATGGCGCTGCCGAATTCGACCAGCGCTACCTGGTCACGGTCGCCCCGGATTTGCTCCAGGAACGCCCACAGCGCCTCCTGCGTGCGCTCCAGTTTGGCCCCTTCCATGCTGCCACTGGTATCCACGACCAGGCAGACGTTGGTGGGCCGCTTGGTGTACCACCAGACGTTCTGCACCACCTCCACCACGGCAGCCGACGGGACCTGGAGTGTTGTCTGCGGCTGGCGCCAGTCCACGGCGTCGGTGTCCGCAAACGGGCTTCCGGCTTCGTCCAGGGACAACCTCATGTCGGCCGGGCGATACCCGGCGGCCAGCAGTTGGCGCTGCACGTCGGTAGAGGCCAGGAACTGGGCGAACGCCTGGAAGGTGCGGCGCTGGTTGTCGGTGACGGGCGTCTCGCCCGCGCCGCCCAACTCCAGGAGCGCCAGGGGATGGTCGGCCCACAGCGTCCCTTCAGCCGGGTAGATGGCCACGAGCCGTTCCCCCTTGTGCGCCTGGTTCCAGGCCACCACGACCTGCTCCTGGGCCACGAAGGCGTCCAGGAAGTTCCGCCCTTCGGCGGCCAGCCGCTCGACGATCACTTCTTCCCCTTCGCCGTAGAAGCGGACGGTGGCCTCAACGGCCCGCACGTATTCCAGCGTCTGCGGAGCGGTGGCTGCTTCGGGCGTCAAGCCCCGGGTCAGCCCGGCCCCGGCGTAGAACTCGGCCAGCGTAGCCAGCAGGCCGCTGGCGTGGCCGGTGCTGGGGTGGTTCCACTTAAAGTTGGGGTTCTCGGTCGCCTGGCGCTGGATCTCCCGCCAGCCCACCGGGCGCTCAGGCCAGCCCAACTCGCGGGCCACGCTCTCCCAGGCCGCGATCACGATCGGGCTGGTAGCGTAGCGCACCGGATTGCTGACCCGCCGGTTCCCGATGGGGATCAGCGGTTGTTGGTCGGCCTCGGTATCCTGGAGCGCAGCCCAACGCTGCTCCAACTGGTTCAGCCACAGGCTGCTATCCGGTGCCAGGGCCTGGAAAGAAGGAGCACCCAGGCTCTCTTCTACCATCTGCTCCGGGGCCACGGCCAGCGTCTGCACCTGCATGCCACGGCCATCGGGGGTGCGTTGTGCCTGGCTGTTGAACTGCCCGGCCAATTCCTGGAAGATGGGGGCCATCCCTGGCGATACGGCGACGGTCAACGCGGCGCTGTCGGGGGACCAGGGGGCAGGCGGGGTCGCTCCGGCCGGGCCGGGAATGCTGTTCCATAGGTTCTTCCCCAGGATGGCGACCAGCAACCCACACGTGCACACCACGACCAGCAGAATGGCCACGACCACCAGCAAGGTCTGCCGATTGGAGGCGTGCGCTGGTGACGACGGACTTGATGGAGAGGACTTGAACCCTGCCATCTTACTCCACCACGTTCAAATCGAACCAGCGCAGGAGGGCCAGCAGGACGTCCCGGCCCGGGCTGCGCATGGCGTCGGCGCGCGGCACGACGGGCTGGACGCCCTGGTCCTGCCACTTGACGAACAGGCTGTCGGGGCTGGCGTTCACCGCCACGTTGGGGTTGGCCGGGCGCAGCCCGTAGGCCAGCGCGGCCTTTTGCTGCTCCTCGCTCAACAGGAAACGCTGGAAGGCCAGGGCGGCGTTCTTTTCCAGCGCGCTGGTCTCCGGCCCCATCCAGACGCTAAAGGGGAACTCGAACCAGGTGACGTAACGGGGGTAGTAGAGCACCAGCGGATCTTCCCACCGCGTGAGGATGCCCTGCATGTTCTGCAACAGGTCGCTCTCCAGCAATTGGCCCCCGTCGCCCACGCTGTATCCGAACAGCGCAAAGTCCTCGGCGGTGTAAGCACTGGCGCTGCTGAAATCGGTCACCGAGCCCATCAGTTCACCCAACCAGGCCTGGAACTCCGGGTTGGTCACGTCCTCCGCGCTGATGTCGGTGCGGCTATAGTACTCGCCGGCAACGGCGACCATGGCCGCCAGGCCTCCCACGTTCTTGCGGGGATTGGGCACCACCAACTTAAAGTAGCCCCAGCCGGGCTCGCCGCCCAACTCGGGCCAGCCCCCCCTGGCGATGGCTGCGTCGTGGATCGTGCGCCAGGTGATCTCACCGAAACGCTCCTTCAATACCTGGGCCCGGCTCTCATAGATGCCCCAGGTGAAGAGGCTGATGGCGATGGGGCGGGCCCGGTATTCTCCGTCGGTCAGGAAGACGTCTCGCCCCAGCCGTTCCTTGTAGGAAGCGTTGGCCAGTTCCACCAGGTAGCGGCTGTCGGGAATCCAGGCCGTCGGGAAGTCTTTCAACCCGGCCCGCTCCGCCTCCGTCAGGTCCTCCGGGCGCTTGTCCGTCTCCAGCGCACCAAAGTCGTTGCGATCCCAGCGGCCCAGCGCGGTCAGCCCGTCCATCGCCACGATCTCGACCTGCACCGGCACGCCCTCTACGGCCGGGTCGGTGTGGTTGAAGGCCTCGGCGGCGCTGCGCACCCACGGCTCCACCGGCAGGCTGGTGAGCACGCGCACGGTGACGGTAGGGGGACGTTCTACGGTGAGGCCCTGCCCGGTGCTCCTGGTTCCGCTCACCGCCCGCCAGACCAGCGAGGCGCCCACGATCAGCAGCGCGACGAGGAGAATGGCTACAAAGATCCAACGCGTACGGTTCATGCGTTTCCCCTCTCACAACGATCAGAAACCCGGTTTTTTCCGGAAAAACCGGGTTTCTTGGCTCATCGGCAGTTATTGGCTCAGTCCCAGTCGCTTCTTACGCTCGGCCAGTTGGCTGTCAATCTTGCCGCGATCCAGCACCTGGTCAATCTGCTCGTCGAGGCTGGTGGCCCGCATCTCGGTGGCCGTGGTGGCCTTGTCTAGCCGGGCGTAGATGCTCTGCGCGATACGGCTGATGTCGGTGTCGCCGGAGCCCATCAGGTCGTCCAGGCCACGCATGGCCCTGACGGCGGTCTCTTTGCTCTTGGCCAGTTCCAGGAGCGCCTGGAGTTCTTCTCGCTGCTGCTTCATCGTCGCCAGGCGGGCCTCCAACTTGACCTTGGCCTCCAGCAACTTTTGGTACTCGGCCTCCAGGCGGACGAGTTGTTCCTGGTAGGTCGCGATCAGTCGCTGGGTGCTGTTCAACTTGCTCTGGGAGGCCGTCGCCGTCGCTTCGTTGCCCTCCGTGAGGAAGGCGTCAATTGCGCGGTCCAGCTCGGTGGATTTCTGCTCCTGGTCCTGCAGTTTGCGCTTGATGGACTTGACCTCTCCGCCGACCGTGGCGGCGGCGTCTTCCAGGTCGGCCAGGTTGTCCTCCACCTGCCGGATGTACTGGTCTATCACGGCCAGGCTGTTGCTCTTCAGGGCCTGGTCCACCAGCGCGTGCAGGTTCGCGGAGATCAACGTCGAGACTTTTTCTAGCAAGGATGCCATGTCTGATTCCTCCTCAAGGTTTGCTTCGCGCTATATTTAAGCGCAAATCGTGGTTGTTGTCAAGGGAACCAACTTGCGGAGAGGTTGTCCCCGGTCAAGTTGTCCTCCTGCTTATAGAATACGCACAAGCCAGGCGAAGGTTGCTCGACAGGGACCATCGCACCGTTGGTCTACTGTCTTGGCGGCCATTCTTCCGGCCAGGCTGCGAGCCCGGCCCGTGGGGCTGCTTCCCATAGCTCTCGGTCGAATGTTGCCAGCACTACGGGGTGCGCGATGTGTTCTTGCCAGAACAATGCCGATGCCAGGTGGATAGCATCATATCCCCGCAGGCCATACTCCCACGCCACTGCCTCAGCCCGCCCAACTAGGCTCTCATCTGCAGCGATGTGGACCCAGGTGGGCCAGACCACTTCTACCAACCGCCTGGCCTCCAATGCCTCCGGCTGTGAAAGAAGACCCCTGCGGGCACCCCGAGCCAGCGCTGCTCCCAGTTCCGCTCGCGTCAGCAGCCCTGTGCCCATGGCCCAGGCCCGGCCAAGCATCGCGCGGGTGGCCTCGGAACTCTCCTCCGTGACGAACAGTTTGACGAGGGCGCTCGTATCGGCATAGACGATCATTGGCGGTCCTCCACCACCAGGTCGCTCAGTAGCCTCGAACCCCTATTGACGGCCGCTGGCTCGGGCAATTGAAATGGTTCACTGCTCCATGTGAGATGTCCCGCAGCGGCCAATTCCCACATCCGCTCTTCCAGTTCTGGTGGTAGGGTCGCCTTCCCTGGCGAGGGAACCGGCACCAGGCGGGCCAGTGGTTTTCCCCGCGCCGTCACCACGATGGTCTCTCCTTGCCGTACAGCACGCAGATAGTGGCCCAGGCGGTTTTTCAGTTCCCGGACACCTACACTTTCCATTGCTCAGCCTCCCTATTGCTAGCCTTGTGGCTACATTATATCGCTTGGGGCCACTTTATGCAAACTGCTAATATCAGCGGCTCGGTAAAGCCGAGCGGATCTGTGCTTGCCTCCGGTACCACAGCAACCAGGGCCGTCAATATGAGCCCCAGGTAGCACAGCAGGAGGGCCTTCCGCTTGAATACCTTTCCACGTCAGCGCATGAACCACCAGGCGATGGGATACCCCCACAGCAGGGCGACGGCCGCACCGACGATGAGGAATGGCCCGTAGGGGATGGGGTCGCGCAGGCTGCGCACGCGGGCGATCAACAGGATCCCGCTGATGATCGCCCCGGCGAAGATGGTCACGATCAGCGCCTCGATGGCCAGCGGAAAGCCGGTGATCAGGCCGACGAGGAGGGCCAGCGTGATGTCCCCCTGGCCCAGCGCCAGCGGTCCAAAAATGCTGGTCCCGATGACGTAGGCCAGCAGGAAGAAGAAGAAGCCAATCCCGCCCCCGATCAACGTGCTCCACCAGGTCGTGTCCGGCAAGACGAAACTGGCGATCAGCGCGATGGCGATGGCGGGGAACGTGACCGCGTTGGGGATCAGCCGCCGCTCGATGTCCGTGACGAGGATGATGGCGAAGGCAATGGTGTATAGGAGATAAAAGGCCAGTTTAACGGACGGTCCGAGCACGATCCACAGATAGGCATAGGCCACCGCCAACCCGATCTCGACCAGCGGGTGGCGCAGGCGGATGGCGGCGCCACACTGCGGACATTTGGCGCGACCGACCAGGTAAGCGGGCAGGCTGAGCCACTGCCACCAGGGACGGGTCTGCCCACAGTAGGGACAATGAGGGCGGGTGGCGCCCCGCCGGGCGGGGAGATCGGAGCCGAGTTGATTGACCAGGCCGCCGACGAGGAGGCCCAGGAGGGCGAAGAGCGCAATCATGGCGAGAGATTATAAATGACAAATGACAAATGAGCAAATGACAAATCTGTAATCCGTGATCCGTAATCTGCAATCCGCAATCCACAATCCGAATTCCGCAATCTACTGGGAGGCGACGGCGGCTGGGGGAGGGGTAAACAGGTTAGCGAGCAGGGTCCGGATTACGCCATTGTCCGGGACCAGGACCTGGGCACCTTCGGGTGTGGTCCAGGGAAGCGTGCAGGCCTGGTCAATCCCCGCCGTGACGATCTGGCCGGCAGGGATGCGGCTGCCGTTGACGGCCAGGTCTACCATCTCTCCCAACGTCAAGTTGGTCTCGAAGGCCTCCCGCAGCGTGGACCAGAGTTTGGGCGAGTCGGCGATGAGGCCCGGGAGCAGGTTGAGCTGCGTGACCCGCTCGCGCATGGCCAGCACGACCTGGCGCTGGCGGGTGCCCCGCTCGAAATCGCCGCCGGGCGTGTAGCGGGTACGGGCATACTTGAGCGCCGTGGCACCATCCAGGTGTTGCGGGCCGGCGGGCAGATAGAAAGGATCGTACCCGTCGCCGCTGTCCGGGTAGGTCGGATCAGAAATCGCGTAGGGCACCTCCACGTCTATGCCCCCGATCGTGTCAACGAGCGTGACGAAGGCCTCAAAGTCGAGCAGGACTGCGTGTTGGACCGGGATGCCGAGTGTGGCGGAGATGGTCTGGCGAGCCAGCGCCAGGCCACCCGTCCCATCCTGCTCGCCCCAGGCATAGGCGGTGTTGATGCGCGCTTGCCCGTGGCCGGGGATCTCGACGTAGAGGTCGCGGGGAATGGAGAGGAGCACCGCGCGCCGGGCATTCGGATCGAGGTGAAACAGGAGCAGCGTGTCGGTGTTATCGGTGCTGCCGTCGGAACCACGCCGGTCGGTGCCGAGCAAAAGCATCGTCGTTGCCTCCGGCGGCACGTGAAACTCTGGTAGCGGCGGGGGCGGGTTCGAGATGATGGGGGTCGGGTAGGCGCTGTAGACGGTGGGCGTCGGCAGGGCCGGAGTACCGGCGGCGCCGCTGCAGGCCGTCAAACCGACCAGTACCAGGAACAGGGGAGTCAAGGGCATCATCTTGCGGATCATTGCTCCCGATGTACCGATGTACTCATTGGGCCTCATCGGCCTTCCTCCAGCAGGTTCTCGATCAGCGCCTCGATCTCGTCTGGTTGCGGCAGCGATACGCGCTCGCCCAGGGGCGTGGTGGACGGAATAGTACAACACTCGTCGAGTGCGGCAGTGGCAACGTCCTCGGCGGTGAGGCCGGTCACCATCAGTGCCAGGTCAATCGCGTCGTTCAAGGAAAGGTCCGTCTCGAGCCCGCCCGCCATGGCCGACCAGAGCGCAGGGGCCTGGGCGATGAGGCCGGGCAGCAAGTCGAGTCGCGTTACCCGCTCGTGCGCGGCCAGAATGAGTTGCCGCTGGCGAAAGGCACGGTCGAAGCCGGGGGCGGGAACGACGCGCGTACGGGCGTAGCGCAGGGCCAGCGTCCCGTCCAGGTGCTGCCGTCCGGCGGGTATGGACAGTGGATCGGTGCCGCCGTGGCCATCGGGGAAGGCCGGGTCTTCGATGGGCTGCGGGACCTCGACGTCCACCCCGCCGATGGCATCCACCAGGGTGACGAAACTGCCCAGGCGCACCAACGCGGCGTGTTGCACGGGGAGACCCAGAGTAGATGAGATCGTCTCCCGGGCCAGCTCCAGCCCGTTGGCGGCCTCGTCCTGCTCGCCCAACCCGTAGACCTGGCCGGCGCGGGCCTGCCCGTGACCAGGCACGTCTACGTACAGGTCGCGCGGGATTGAGAGCAGGAACGCCCGTTTGGCTTCGGCATCCAGGTATAGGAGCAGCAGGGCGTCGGTCTCATCAGCCGCAGTTCCTCCTGCGACCGACGTACGGGAATCGCCATCGGCGCCCAGGACCAGCAGGGCGACAGGCCCCGCCGGGCGGCCGGGATAGGAGCGCGGCAACGGCCCGGGTGGGGGGGATGGGCTGGCCGGAGGTGTGGGGGTGGGGGTCGGCGTCGCCCTGGTCAACGCGGGGCCGGTGACGGCCAGCGTGTGAATCAGGCCGGCCAAGCCGGCGACGATGAACACCAGGATGGCCAGCGTGGCGACGTGGCGCAGGAGTCGGAATGGAAGGATGTCCAGCCTTGGGCGCCGCCTTTCCAGTCGCCGGGCCACCGCCTCCCACGAACGGGCCGGCGCCAGCGGGACCTGCTCCTCCACGGCGTGCAGGGTGGCGGCCAGGTCCGTGGCCGTCCGGGTCAACCGTTCCAGCCGGGCGCGGCAAGCGGGGCAGACGCACAGGTGGGCCTCTACGCGCTGGCGCAGCCGGGGCGAGAGGTCGGCCACAGGGCTGGCTTCGGCCACAGAGCTGGCTGCTTCCAGGTAAGACAATAACTGATGGTCGTGGATATGTTTGCTCACGGCACATCTCCTATGTGGTAGCCGTGGGTACCCAATTCGACGCGTGCACCGGGGTTCAGCAGGCGAGCCAGCACCTGGTGGCCGTAGACGACGCGCGACTTGGCAGTACTGACCGAGCAACCTAGCGCTTGTGCCAGTTCCGGGTACGAAAGGTCGCTGAAATAGCGCAGGATCAGCGCCTGGCGCGACTTACGCGGCACTTGATTCAGCGCCTCCCATACCATCTGCTGCACTCCGACCCACTCGAGCACGACGTCGGGCTGGTGGCCGGGTGTCTCGTCCTCGGGCTCCAACCCGGCCTCCAACATCTCCTGCAGCGAGAGCCACGGGATACGGCGCCGGCGCTGCAAATCTCGACAGCGACTGGCGACGATGACCTTGAGCCAGGTGGTGAAAGCGGACCGCTGGGGGTCGTAGTGTGCCAGGTGTGCGAAGGCGTAGGCGAAGGCATCCTGCGTCGCGTCCTCGGCATCCTGCAGATCTTGCAGCAGCACGTAGGCCAGCCGCAGGACGGCCGGGTAATGGGTATCGTGCAGTTCCCGGGCAGCAGTTTCATCGCCCGCCGTCGCGCGCTTGATCAGGTCGTGGATGAGTACATCCATTGGATCATCGGGTCGGCCTCGCTTCGCCGCCTCAGCCTGTACCAGAGTTCACAGTATCTTATACGTCAGAAGGGCAGCAAAAGTCTGGTTTTCAGTACACGGAGATGACGGAGGGCACCGGAACGAGGGAATCGGCGGTGAGTACACTGGCGGTGAGTACACCGGGCGGTGTACTCACCGCCGACAGCGCTGGATCGCCCGCCTTCAGCCACAGTCCCGTGGAGAAACCTCCGTCCAGGTTGAGCGCCACGTTCAGGTCGAGGTCGGACTCTGCCAGGAAGCGTGCCAGTTCGTGGAGGCTGAGATAGCCGCGGGGGGCGACGATGATCAGAATGCGCCCCTGCAAGTCCTGGGCCACGACGGAACGGCGGGCAGGGCGACCATCGTCAGCGTCGGCGGGGAAGCCCATCACGCCACCCGGCTTGACCAATACCGGGAACGATTGCAGCGCCTCCAGCAGAGGCTCAGCAGGGTCGTAGGGCCAATCGCGGAGCCAGCGCACGCTCACCACTTCTGCCCCAGCGGGGGAGGGACTCACGGCAAACATCCCCGCGAACTCTCCGTAGGGGGTGCCCCAGGCTCTCCCCTCACTGATGAGCAGGCCCGTGGTCTCGTTCTCGGGCGTAAAGTAACCGCCGTTGACGACCAGCAACGGCTGGAGATGCTCGGCCCAACCGCTCACCGTGCGCGGCACCACTGGGTCGTAGTAGACGCGAAAACGCACGGTGGCAGGATCGAGCCGGACGATGGCCAACCGCTCGACGGCTGTGCCGGTTCCCACCAGGACCTGGCGCACCTCGACGCCCGGCTGCAGCAGTTGCCAGCCGGTATCGGGCGGTTCAGGGGTGGAGGTCGCGGTGGGTACACCGGGCGCGGTGAGTACACCGTAGGGAGTGGGGTAAGGCGTCGGCGTGGGTGCCGGCGTGGGAGTCGGCGGAGGTGTCGGCGTGGGGGTAGGGGGGGAAAGCAGAGGGAACCAGGCGCAGCCTGACGCGACAAGCAGGGTCAGGCCAGGCAGTAGCCAGGGTGGTATACGGCGCATGACCGGGCTTGCCTGGCGACGCCGGGTGAGCCCGGTGTTACGGGCGGCCGTTCGCGGTCCTCTCGGCCGCGACCCGTTGCGCGCCCTCCGCCAGTTCGCGCAGCCGCTGCGTTTCCACAGACAGGCCACGCGCGCGGCGCATGTGTTCGAAGGCCCGCTTGTATAGCGTGGCTGCATTCTCCCACTCGTCGGTGAACTCGGCGATGCGGGCCGCATGTTCGAGCGCCATGGCCGCCAGTTCCCATTTGCCTTCGCCGGCGTACTGGCTGGCCGCCTGCTCCAGTTCTGCCGGGCGGCGTTTGGGCTGTGGATGCTCCGGCTCCGCCAGGACACGCTTGATGGTCGGCAGCAGCAGGTTGTACCAGTTCGACTTGGGCAGGTACTCGTAAAAGTCCAACTGCAGCGCGCGTGCCTCCGTCTCCAACGAGGCATACCCGGTGAAGATGATCACCCGCAGTTCAGGCTGCAACTGGCGTAGCATCGCCGCTACCTGGAATCCGTCCATCTCCGGCATCTTCATGTCCAGCAGGGCCACGTCGCAGCGGGTCTCCCGGACCCGCTCGATCGCCTCGCGGGCACTGTTGGCTGTCACGACGTCGTAGCCGGCCTGCTTGAGATAATTCTCCAGGCTCTCTAGCGCGAGTAGATCGTCGTCCATCACCAAGATTGTTGCTGGCATCGTCCTTAAACCTCCCAAAGGTTCTGGGTTCGGAAACCCAATCGAAACCTGACCGTTCTAATCCTGTTTGGGCGCCTGACCTGGAGCAGGGACGGGGATGGCGCCTGCGGCCTGAATCGGCAAATGGACGGCCACCATAGTCCCTGCACCTGGGGCGCTGATCACCTCGATGCGCCCACCGTGGTTTTCGACGTTCTTGCGGGCCACGTTTAGCCCCAGGCCACTGCCCTTGATCCCATTCCCCCAGTCCGAGAAGCCGATGCGGAAGATTTTTTCCTGCGCCTGCAGGGGAATACCGACGCCCGTGTCCTTGACCTCTACGATGATCCAGGCTCCCCCTTCCCGCCGCGTGCGCAGCGTGAGCGTTCCGCCGCCACGCATGGCCCGTCCGGCGTTGGTCAGCAAGTTGTGAAAAGCCCGTTCCAATTGGGCACGGCTGCCGTGGATGGGTGGGATATCGTCGCCCCATTCTCGCACAATGGTTACGGCGCTGTGGGCGTAGTGAAACTCCTGCAGCAGCCGCTCCAGCAGGCGATGGAGGTCGAGCGTCTCCCAGCGCCAGGCCTCGCTGCTATCCAGCGCCACCGCCAGGTGGCCAAGGTCCTCCGCCAGCCGCTTGATCCGCTCCAGGATCTGCCGGATGACCTCGATCGAGCGCTCCCCTTCTGGATTCTCCGCCACAAGAGTGGCCAGGGCCTCCACCCGTTGCGTGAGCACGAAATAGGTCGTGCCACCGATGTCGTGGCCTACCTCGCGTGCCAGCAGGCGCAAATCTTCCTCTACCTGTTGTTTGCGATGGCGTAGTTCCTGCCACTCGAAGCCGCGCTCGATACGGACGATCCATTGATCCAACGGTTCGGACTTGTTGACAAAGTCCTTGGCCCCTCCGCGCATCGCCGCGACCACGTTCTCGTATACGCCGTAGGCGCTAAGCATGATGACGTAGGTCTGTTCCAGCAAGTGCCGTTCGTGCATCCGATGCAGTACTTGCATTCCATCCAGTCCCGGCATGTTGATGTCCAGCAGCACGACGTCGCAGGGGTCCTGCTCCAGCCGGGCCAACGCCTCCTCCCCGCTCGCTGTGGCTTCCACTCTCCAGCCCCGCGCTGCAAAGGTGGGGCTGCACAGGAAAGCGACCACCTCCTCGCGGAAGAAGGGCTCGTCGTCCACTGTGAGAATGGTTTTCTGGTCCGTCGCCACGTCAGTTTTCCTCACCTTTCCTTCACCGGTAGTTCGAGCACGAATCGTACCTGGCTGTGATCCGCGTTAGTCTCCCAGGAGAGGCTGCCCCTGTACTGGATCTCCACGGTCTCCTGCGCCAGCGCCCACTCGAAGCGCAAGGGCAACCATTCTTCAGGCACGTTTGCCACCGACTCGAGGATGCCCGCGAGATTTCCGGCCAGCGGGGCAACGGGTGCGTGAATCTCTGTACGCACCTGCTGGCCGTCGGCGGACATGGAAGTACGCACCTCGACGAGGTCCCCCTCGGGACCGAGGGCGTCCATCGTCAGGCGCAGGACGGTGACCAGCACGCCGAAAAGTTCGTTGGGTTCGATGGACAAGGGGGGCAGGTCACCATAGATGACGCGCATCTCTACCCCGCGCCGCTGGCGCTCCGCTGCCAGCCAGATCAACACCTCCCGCACCACGCCGTTCCAATCGGTGGCCGTACGGGCGAAGCCTACACGCTGTGAAAAGTTGAGCAGGTTCAGCAGTTTGCTGCTGACCTTGTCCAGGCTGCTCTCAACGACGTCCAGCCGCCGGGCGATGTGAGCGGAACGCTCGCGAGCGTTCCGCTCGGCAGCGTTTAGATCTGTGGCTGCGCCTTCGGCCCCTGGGGGAGCGAGGGGGTTCCTCAATTCCTGGAGGTCCCGTTGCAGGTTGGCCGCCGCCAGGCGGGCCACCGCCAAGGGATTGGCCGTCTCGTGGAGGATCCGCTGCGCCAGCGTGCCGAAGAAAGCGATCTGCTGCATGCGTATGGTCGTCACGCTCACTTCGTTCAGGGCCTTGAGGTAGCGCGCCCCCTCCAGGACACCACCGATGGCCGTGGACAGCAGGCGCATATACTCTTCGTCGTCGTCCGTAAACCAATCACGGTGACCGGGAGCGCTGGGGATCTTGTTGACTAACTCCAGTGTGCCCAGGACCTCGTCGCCCAACCGCAGGGGAACGCCCAGGAAGGAACGACAAACCTCCGAGGGAAGATGGGAGGCAATCTCCGCGATGTGGGGATCGTGCCAGGCGTCCAGCAGGGTGGCTTCGCGGATCTGGATCGCTTCTCCCGTACGCACGATGTGGCCTGTCAGCCCCTCCCCCTCCATGTACCTCATCTTGCCGATCAACGCTGCGGGGAGACCGCAGGCGGCTCGCAGCACCACCTGGTGGACGTCCTCCTCAGCGCGCAGGTAAATCTGGCAAGCCTCGGTGCGAAAGCCCTGCACGACCTGGTCCACCACAGCCTGGAGCATTTCGACGATGGGGCGCCGTGGGTCCAACTTGCTGCTGATGTCCAGCAGTAACTGGAAGTAACGGGCACGGCGTTTCTCCCGCTCGTAGCGCTGCGAGTTTTCGATGGCGATGCCCACCATGGCGGCCACCTGGCTCAGCAGCGCTTCGCCCTGCTCGTCGAACTGCTCTCCTTCTTGGGTCCTGGAGGCCCGCAGCACGCCGAGCACGGTGCTGCCATCCCTGGAGAGGATCGGCACGCCCAGGTAGGCCAGCCCTGACTTGGTGCTAACCTCGGAGTATTTCTTGCTCCAGACCAGGTCCGCGGCGATGTGCCGCAGTTCATGGCCGTCCATGGGGTTGGCAATGCGCAGTGGCCGGCCATGTTTGGCGACCCAGCCGGTCAGCCCTTCTCCAGGCTCGTACTCGATCCGCTCGGCAGGCATTGAGGTGTCGTCCAGGATGCCGGTGGTGCCGCGCAGGACGTAACGGCCGGTGATGTCGTCGCGCAGGAAGATGGAGGAACCGCCGGCGTCGAGCCGGTCGCGGGCATACCGTACGACCAACTCCATCAGCCGGTCGCGGTTCAGCTCACCATAGACTTCTAATAGGTCCTGGTCAAATCCTGCTGTTTGGCTCATGGTAGAGGTAGGAAGATTTTACCCTGGCAACAGGAAAAGTCAAATTTGATTCTTCCTCCCAATCGGATATACTAGGTAAAGGCTGCCTCTGCTTCGGTGGGAGAGGCAGGAGAATGGAGAATGGAGAATGGAGATAGCGGTATGGGGGGAGTGACAGAGCGATGAACAAGATCGAAAACTTGACCTTCGAGCAGGCCTTTGCCGAGTTGGAGGAGACCGTCCGCAAACTGGAGGCGGGAGGGCTGACGCTCGAGGAGAGCCTGGCCCTGTTCGAGCGCGGGCAGGCGCTGGCCGCACATTGCAACGCCCACCTGGACCAGGCCGAACTCAAAGTCCGCCAACTGTCGCCAGAGGGCCTCTCTCCGTTTGAGCCGGAGGGGTAACCTGTACAGGGAATCGCCCCTCACCCCAGCCCTCTCCCCGCAGGGTAGAGGGTGCATTCTCCCCTCTCCCTCCCGGGGAGAGGGGCCGGGGGTGAGGGTGGCTCCCCTCTCCCCGCAGGGTAGAGGGTGCATTCTCCCCTCTCCCTTTCAGGGAGAGGGGCCGGGGGTGAGGGTGGCTCCCCTCTCCCTCCCGGGGAGAGGGGCCGGGGGTGAGGGTTAGTCACCGTCGGCCGCGGACACCCGCTGGCAACAGCCCCGCCACCACCCGCATCTCCTCCGCCCGTAGCAGAAATGCGACGCCCAGGTAGGTTGCCACGCCCAATACGACGCCCGCGCCACCCAGCACGAGCGCGCTCGCGTGCGGCAGTGCGATCTGCCATCCCACCAGCGCAGCCCCCATCGCCAGCGCTGCCAGTACGCTCCTGGCGCAGGCCCTCAGCGTCCGCCGGTCTTCCAGCCCCCCTAGCCGCCGCCGGATCAACACGGATAGCGCCGCCAGTTCCAGCAGCGTGGCGGCCGAATTGGCCAGCGCCAGCCCGGCGTGAGGCGGCCAGCCCGCCGTCCTGAACACCTCCGGCAGCGTCAGGCTCAACGCCACGTTGAGCCCCATCGCCAGCCCCCCCACCCACACGGGCGTCGCCGTGTCGTGCAGTGCATAGAAAGCGCGGGCCACGATCTCCAGCCCGGCGTGCCCTACCAGCCCCAGTGCGTAAAAGCCCAGTGCCCAGGCTACTGCCTCCGTCGAGGTCGCCTCGAACGCTCCCCGTTCGAACAGTAACCCCACCAGCGGCCGGGCCAGCACTACCAATCCCACCGTAGCCGGGAGGCTGAGAAAAAAGACCGCGCGCAGTGTGGCAGCCAGCGTGCTGCGCATCTCGGCTCGTTCCCCCCGGGCGGCCTGCCCAGCGAAAGTCGGGAAGGCCGCGATCCCCACGGCCTGGGCAAAGATCCCCTGGGGCAGGAGCATCAGCAGCCAGGCGTAATTGATGGCCGAAACTGCCCCCTCGCCCATGGTCGAGGCCAGGCTGTTGTTGACGACAAAGTTCAGTTGCGTGATGGCCGTGCCCAGCACGCGCGGGGCCATCAGCCGCCCTACCTCGCGCACGCTGGGATCACGTAGCCCCAGGGTGGGGACGTAACGTGCGCCATGGCGCAGGAGCCCTGGCACCTGGACCAGCAGGTGCAGCACGGCCCCCACGACCGTGCCGAGCGCCATGCCGGATACACCCAGCCGTGGCCCCAGCAAGAGCGCCCCGCCGATGATCGAGAGGTTATAGACGGAGGGAGCCAGGGCCGGCAGGAGAAAGTGCTGGTGGGCGTTCAAGGCCCCCATCACGATGCCGCTCACGCCGAAGATGATCGGGGTGACTAACATCAGCCGCAGGAGGCTCGCGGTGAATGCCTGTTGGAGTGGGGCGAAGCCGGGGGCGAGGACCGTACGCACCAGCGCCGGCGCTAAGAGCGCCGTCAGCCCCGCCACGGCCGTCACCACGATCAGCGCCAGATTGATCGCGGCCGAGGCCAGCCGCCAGGCCCCGGCGCGGTCCTTCCTGGCCAGGTGATCGGCGAACGCGGGGATGAAGGCCGAGCCCAACGCTCCACCCGTGATGACCAGGAAGATCATCTCTGGGATGCGAGCGGCGGCCAGGTAGGTATCGAGGTTGCCGCTGGTGCCGAACATGGCGCCGATGACCATCTGGCGCACCAGTCCCAGCACGCGGCTGACGATGGTGAGCACCATCACCAGCGTCGCTGCCTTGGCGATTTGCTGCCCGCTCCTGTTCACCTGGCCTCCAGGGCGGGGATTATAGCACTGGGAGCCGTTCGTGCCAACCGTAGCATTGTGGGGAGATCCATCTACTGCGCGTTCTTCGTCTTCCCATTCGCCGTTCGCACATGCGCGTAGCGCCGCAGCACCGTCAGGGGATTTTCCACTGGATGCAATCGGTCTATCATGGCACGGGATGATATGCGCCGCACGATCTGCCGTCTCTTGGCGAACATGCGAGGAACCCCGCCCAACGCCTGTATCCGCCCTTGCACTGCGTCGGGTCCGCGCCCGGCGGCTATCGCGTATCCCACTGACATGAGATCGTATGCCAGAACCAGCAGCACGTACCAGAGCAGAAGTGGATAGTCCTTACACAACAGCCATATCTTGTTGCGGCCGAGGTGGTAGTTCTTGAAATGAGAGCCTTCTTGGCCTGTCGCAGAGTGAACGTGATAGACGACGGCTTGGGGCACATAGGCGCACCGCCACCCCGCCCACTGGGCTCGCCAGGCCAGGTCCACGTCTTCCAGGTAGGCGAAGAAGTCCTCATCAAAGAGGCCCACGTCGTCCAGCATGGCCCGCCGGTACAATGCTGCCCCGGCGGATGGGCCGAAGACCGGAATGGGGGCTGTTGCTCCAGGGCCGTTGACCGTGCCGGCGTCCCGATTCCAGGCGACACCTGCCCTATCCACGGCGATCCCGGCTGCTTCAATGACGTCCCGCTCATAGGCCAACAGCATCTTCGAGGCGCACATCCCAACCTGGGAATCGGCCTCTATCGCCTGCACGAGTACTCCCAACCAGCCGGGGGCTACCTCTGTATCGTTGTTCAGCGTGGCGACAAATTCCGATGCAGATGCCAGGATAGCCTGGTTGTTGGCCGCGGCGAACCCCCGGTTTTCATGGTTCTCGATGATGTGGACCTGGGGAAAACAGGTCCGCGCCAGATCAACGGAGCCGTCCGTCGAGCCGTTGTCTACGAGAATTACAGAAAAGTCGCGAAACTGTTGGGCGAACACGGAGCGCAGGCAGTGTTCCAGGTATTTCCTGCCATTCCAGTTGGGGATCACAATCGCAACCTGAGGAGTCTTGACCATGCTGTTATGCTATGCTAAAATACCTATAAAGTCAAGCGGTGGTCCCTGATCTCCAGAAGCAAGGCCAGGATGAACATCCTCTATCACCTCATGATTTTGCCTCCAGAGAGGCCAGAGTTCGACGCTGTCGTGCAGGAAGTCGAGGCTCTGCGGCGTTCTTTCGGTGGCCAAGTCGTTTATCTGCATCCTGGCTGTCACCCTCGCTTGCGCTTACCCAGAATCGTTTTTGGTTTCCACAGACTGAGGCAGATAAGGGCCTGGGAGGCGGACACCCAGATTACCAGAAGGTCTATGAACGCATCCTGGAACTACGAGAACTGTCATAACGCCTCCAGCCGGAGAGCAGGTCGAGAGGCGATTGAGGCCGCCGCACTTTTGCTCCTGCTGTTGGCGATTTTCTTCTGGCCTGCCGTGGTCGGCGGGCGCGTGCTGTCGCCCGCCGATCTGATCTTCGACATTGATTCCCTGTGGCAGCCCCTTGCTCCAGAAGGGTACACCCACCCGGCCAATCAGATTCTGTCCGATCAGGTATACTTGTACTTCCCATGGAAGATTTTTACCTTACGCTCGTTTACACAAGGTTACCTGCCATTGTGGAACCCACACATCAGCGGAGGGCTACCGTTTGTAGGAAACGCGCAGTCGGCGATTTTCAGCCCCTTCAATCTTTTGAGCTATCTCCTCCCTTTGTATTCCTCGTATGTCATCACGGCTATCCTCCGCCTGTTCGTGGCCGGGTTTTTCACTTTCCTGTTTGCCCGCGAGATTGGTCTGGGCAAGCCTGGGTCACTGTTGGCCATGGTGGTTTTCGTCTTCAGTGGCCCCATGGTAGCATGGGTAGGTTATCCGCTCTCTCCGGTCATCGCGTGGTTGCCAGCAATGTTGTTTACCGTGGAAAGGGCACTCACTCGAAGGAGTGGACTGTACGTGATCGCGTGTAGCCTGACTATCGCAGCCCAGTTCCTGGGCGGTCATCCAGAGACTTCCTTCCATGTGATGCTGGCCTGGGGAGCGTACGCCCTGTATCGTGTCATCGTCCTGGAGGGCTGGCGGCTGCCGAGGATATTCCCTCAGCTCTTGAGAATCACTGCCGCGGCCGTCCTCGGCACGCTGTTGGCAGCGGTACAACTGCTACCCTTCGTGGAAGCCCTTCTCCAGAGCGCTACCCTGTCTATGAAAATGGTCAGAGCACCCGGCAGCCTGTCTTCCTTCGTCGCTCGCCTCTTTTTCGACTGGCATACCTGGCCGACGGCGATCGCCGCTCTTCTACCCCAGTTCTTTGGCAGTGACCTCAACCGTAGTTACTGGTTTCCTTACAGCAATTCAGTGGAACAGAACATGTATATGGGCGTGCTGCCGCTGGCCCTGGCAGCCGCAGTAGCTGTTTACAGCATCAGGCACCGCTCCCTCACCCATAGAAGTCCGGTGCTGTTTTTCGTTCTGCTGGCCGTGATCTCTGCGGGTATTGCGCTTCGCTTGCCATTGTTGAACGCTGTCAACTATCTGCCGCTTCTCAACATGGCGGCGAATGGGAGGATGCGCTTGATTTACGCTTTCGCCGTTGCCGTCCTGGCCGGTCTGGGACTGGACGAGATTGTCCGAGGAAATGCACTCTGCCGCCGCACTATTCTGCGTATCCTGCTCATACTGGCGCTGATCAGCCTGTTTCTGATCGTGTCTACCTATGTAGGCTTTGTTCTCTTTAGGGACGAGATCATCCATTATGGGCGCGCCTTCGTGGAGGCGAATTGGGGCACACCCTATCTCCCACAGTCTCTGGAATATTACCATGCCTTGGTGGAAGAGCGGTACGAACAGAAATTGGCCATGTCTCGGCCCGCCAACGTGGTGATGTACTTGCCGGTGTCTATTGCACTTGCCTGGTTTGCGCTGCATTGGTGGAGACAGAGGAGGTGTACTGGTGAAAAGACTTGGGTCTATGCTGCTTTGGGTCTGACTCTGCTCGACGCCTTCCTAGTCGGCATGCCGTTCAACCCCACCATTGCTGCTGAACACGTGTTCCCCACGCCAGAGGCCATCCGTTTCCTGCAGCAGGACCTCGACGTCTACCGGATCAACGCCACTGGCCTGGCTCTGCACCCGAACAGTTGCATGGTCTTTGGCATGTCTGACATACGGGGATATGAAGCGGTCGTTCCACGGCGATACACTGACCTGATTGAGCGCCTGGAAGGTCACTATCGCCACCGTTTCCATTCGCTGTTTACGCAAGTTAATTCTCCTCTCCTCGATTTGCTGAACGTCAAGTACGTTCTCACAGAGCAGGAGCTTGGCGGAAAGTGGGAATTGGTTTATCAGGGTGCAGGCAGCGTGAAGGTCTACCGCAACCGGGAGGTATTGCCGCGTGTTTTCGTCGTCTACCGTGCCGAAGTCGTGCGCAGTGCTGCCCAGTCTCTGGAGCGCATCCTGGATAGCACTTTCGATTTTCGTAACAGCGCTGTGCTGGAGAGTACCCCGGCTGGCTGGGCAGAACCGCCGGAGTCCCTCGTGCTCGAAAATACCGTCCGTATCGTGGAGTATGTACCGAATCGCGTTCGGGTGGAGGTCGTGACCCCAGCGGATGGCCTGCTCGTTCTGACCGATACGTTTGCGCCGGGCTGGAAAGCCCGGCTGGATGGAATTTCCACGCCGGTGTACATCGCTGATCACGCATTTCGCGCCGTCGTAGTGCCTGCTGGCAACCACCAGATCGAATTCGTATACCAACCATTGTCCTTCTGGGTCGGGGTGGTGGTCAGCCTGTTCGCTACCGCAATGGCAGTTGGTGTCGTGTCCGTCCAATTGCGATCCTTATCAAAACATGTTGAAGGCTCAGGTCAATGAAGATTTATCCTGGCTCGCCAGATGGGCTTCTGGCAATCGTCATCCTCAACTGGAATAACGCTTCTGACACGATCGCTACGGTCCAGTTGATCCAGGCCTGGCGCACGTTGACCCCCGCTATCTGGGTGGTGGACAATGGCTCCGCCGATGGAAGCGTGGAGATCATCTCCCGTGAATGTCCCAACATCCACCTGATCTGCAACCTGACCAACCTGGGCTTTGCTGGCGGAAACAACCGGGGGATCGTCCAGGCGCTTCGCGCAGGCGATGCGCCGATCCTGTTGTTGAACAACGATGCCTCCATTGGCGAGGAAGACGTCATTCGGCTTATGAGTACGCTGCAGGCGGACGAACGGTTGGGGCTCATCGGACCGCTGTTGTTCGATGGAGATGGGCAAGGTGGGTTGTTGTCGGCAGGCGGGAGAGATATCGCGCGGCATGTCACCTCACACAACCGTAAAGTGACTGCCGGCAAGCCCGTCTGCCAGGTGGACTATGTGCCAGGGACAGTGATCGTGGTCCGGCCCGAGGTCTTTCGGACTGTTGGACTCTTTGACGAAGACTACTTTTTCGGCGGCGAAGTCGCAGACCTGTGTGAACGGGCCAGGGAGCATGGGTATCTCAGCGCCGTGGACACACGCGCGCGCGCTTTCCACTTCCTGAGCCATTCGTCCGGCCTGCGAGAGACGTTGCACATCTACTATGCCTTCCGGAACCGTTTCCTGTTCATCCGCAAGTTCCATAGTAATGGGAAAATTCCCCTTTACACTTTCTGGGCACTTTACGGTCTTGGGATGTCTTTGAAAGCGAGGCTGTGCGGCAAGCCAGCCAAAGCACGGGCTATCCGTCTGGGGCTGCTCGACGGGCTGCAAGGGCGCTTCGGCGGGCAAAACGAGCGCGTGCTGTCCGCGGTGTCCGGTGCAGTTGGCAGGGCAGGTCTACACCGACGATGAACATTCTCTACCATCTCACCATTTCTCCGCCCACTATGCCCGAGTGTGACGCCGTCGTTCAGGAGATTGGCGCCCTGCGTGGCCATTTTGGCGGCAGCCTGGTTTACCTGAACATCAACCATCGCCTTCCCATAGGCCTGCCGAGAGCTGCTTTCGGGTTGCACGAGCTGGGTCACATCCGTGCCCAAGAGATAGATTTGCAGGTCCATCACCTGTTCAATCCCGATCCATTCCCCTTCCCTGTTCTGCAGGCGCTGCGACGCCCCATCGTCTACTCGCTGACTGGCGGAGTGAAAGATAGGCGGCCCGCCCTGCGCTTTTTTGGCTCCCTGGCTGCTATCACGGTAGCCGACGAGCGGAGCCTGGAGCGCCTCAGATCGTGGGGACTGGACAACGTCATGCTGGTTCAGCCGGGTATTGATACGGCTCGCTTCACCTGCTCCCACCTGCCGCTGCAATCGGAGATCAGGCTGATGGTTGGATCGGCTCCCTGGAACCACGGCCAGTTTCGGCGGAAAGGGGTCGAGGCCCTGCTGCTGGCTGCACGGCGCTGTTCTCGGCTGCGTCTGGTGTTCCTATGGCGCGGCGTGCTGGCCGATGAGATGGAACGACGCGTGCGCCGCATAGGCCTGGAGGGAAGGGTGCAGGTATTGAACAGAAAGGTGGACGTCAATCAAGTACTGGCCAGTGTGCACGCCAGCATTGCACTGGCGACGGATATGTCCATCATCCGTCCCTATCCGCACTCGTTGATGGAGTCTCTGGCCGCCGGAAAACCTGTGATCATCAGCCGGTGCATCCCCATGGCGGACTATGTGGAGCGGACGGGTTGTGGCAAGGTGGTGGATAGTGTAGACCCGGATAGCGTCCTGGCCGCCCTCGAAGCACTGGTGGATGTGTATGGGGACTTGCAAGCGGCTGCCCAACAAGTGGGACAGAGAGACTTTTCGCAACGGGCAATGATCGCCTCCTTTCAGAAGGTTTATGAACGTGTCCTGGGGTCAGGGAAGCCACTATAGCCTGAGAAACCAGAGGGCAGGTAGAGACGCTGCAGAGGCCGCCGTGCTCCTGCTTCTGCTGGCGGCGGTTTTCCTCTGGCCTGCCATCTTCAGCGGGCGTGTACTACTGCCCGCGGACCTGGTCTTCGACGTTGATCCTCTCTGGCAGCCCCTCGTCCCAGAAGGGTACACCCGCCCGGCAAACCAGATTCTTTCCGACCAGGTGTATATGTATTTGCCCTGGAAGGTCTTTACCCAGCACTCGTTCACCCAAGGGCGTCTGCCGCTGTGGAATCCTTATGTCAGCGGCGGGTTGCCGTTCGTGGGGAACGCCCAGTCGGCGCTCTTTAGCCCGTTCAATATTCTAGGATATCTCCTCCCCCTCTATTCCTCCTACGTCGTTACCGCCATCCTGCGCCTGCTTGTCGCCGGTTTCTTCACCTTCCTGTTCGCCCGCGAGATCGGCCTTAGCAAGCCGGGGGCGATGCTGACCATGGTGGTCTTCACCTTCAGCGGACCGATGGTGGTGTGGCTCGGCTATCCGCTCTCTCCGGTCATCGTCTGGCTGCCAGCCGCGCTGTTGACGGTCGAAAGAGCGCTCACCAGAAGAAGCGGGCCATACGTAGTGGCATGTGGCCTGACCGTCGCTGCCCAGTTCCTGGGGGGCCATCCGGAGACCTCCTTCCACGTAATGCTGACGTGGGCGGCGTACGCCGTGTACCGCGCCGTTGCTCTCGAGGGTTGGCGGCCGTCGAGGCTACTCCCTCAACTGCTGAGAATCGCCACCGCGGCTGTCATCGGGGTGCTGCTGGCAGCAGTTGCACTGTTGCCTTTTGCAGAGGCTCTTTTCAATAGCGCTACCCCAGCTATGAAAGCGACCAGGTTGTCTGGTAGTGTTTCTTCCCTCGTTGCGCGTCTGTTCTTTGACTGGCACACCTGGCCCACGGCGGCCACGGCTCTTTTGCCTCAATTCTTCGGCACTGATCTCAATCGCAGCTATTGGTTTCCTTACAGTAATTCAGTGGAACAGAACATGTACGTAGGTGTGTTACCACTGGCGCTGGCAGCAACAGGGGTGCTTTACATTATCAGGGGACGATCCTCGCCTCGGCGGAGCCTGTTCCGGTTTTTCGTACTGCTGACCATTGTCGCCGTGGGCATTGCGCTGCGCCTGCCGTTGCTGAACGTTGCCAATTATCTGCCCCTTCTCAACTTGGCAGCGAACGGGAGGATGCGTCTCATCTACGCCTTCGCTGCTGCCGTCCTGGCCGGCCTGGGACTGGACGAGATTGCCCAAGGGAACGGAACCTGCCGACGCACCCTGCTGCGCATCCTGGCAGTGCTGGCGCTGGCTGACCTATTTCTGGTCGCCCTCAGCTACGCAGGTTTCGCCCTGTTCAAGGATGAGATCATCAACTCCGGGCGCGCCTTTGCGGAGGCAAACTGGGGCACACCCTATCTTCCGCACTCCCTGGAGTACTACTATGTTCTGGTAGAGGAGCGGTACGAACAGAAATTGGCCATGTCCCGCCCCACCAACATCGTGATGTACTTGCCGGTGCTCGTCACACTCACATGGCTGATAGTGCACCGCTCAGGACAAAAGGGGTGTACTGGCACAAAGATGTGGTCATACGCTGCTTTGGGCCTGACCGTGTTCGATGCATTTCTGATCCACATGCCGTTCAACCCTACTATGGCACCCCAGCAGGTGTTCCCGACCCCGGCTGCTATCGAGTTTCTGCAGCAGGATCGCAGTGTCTACCGGGTCAGCGGCACGGGCCTGATTCTGCACCCCAACAGCAGCATGGTCTTTGGCATCGCTGACATACGAGGGTACGATATGGTCGTTCCACGGCGATACATGGAACTGGTGGAACACCTGGAAGGTTACTATCGCCATCACTTTTATTCGCTGTTCGTACAAGCCAATTCCCCGCTCCTTGATCTGCTCAACGTCAAGTATGTCCTCACGAATCAGGAACTCGGTGGAAGGTGGGAACTGGCCCATCAGGATGAGGGCCAGGTGAAAGTTTACCGCAACCGGGATGTCCTGCCACGGGCCTTTCTCGTCTACCGGGCTGATATTGTGGACAGCGCTGCCCGCTCTCTGGAGCGTGTGCTGGACAGCAGCTTCAACTTTCGCGAGGTGGTCGTGCTGGAGGAGGTACCCGTAGGCTGGACGCCGTCACCAGACATACCTTCGTCTGCTGGCGTTATTCAAATTGTGAGTTACGAGCCCAATCGGGTTGGCGTAGAGGTCGAGACCATGGCCGACAGTTTGCTCGTCCTGACCGATACGTATGCGCCGGGTTGGAGAGCCCTGCTGGACGGACGGCCCACCCCGGTGCTCGTCGCCAATCATGCGTTCCGCGCCGTTGTGGTGCCGGCCGGTGCCCATCGGATTGAGTTTGTATACGAGCCACTGAGCTTCTGGATTGGGGGGGGCATCAGCCTGCTCACGGCCGTGACTCTGGCGTTTCTCCCTCTCCTGTCCAGAATCAGGTTTGTCGCACACGCAGGCCGGTGATGAGAGCCCTCCACGTGGTTCATGGCTACCCCCCCTCTGTAGGGGGTTGCCAATGGTTGACGAAGAACCTGTCCGAGCAATTTGTCTCCCGTTATCACGATAAAGTCACTGTATTCACTACTGTTGCCTATCACACGGAGTACTTTTGGCGCTCCGATGAGCCCGGGATGCCTGCCGGCGTGGAAGAAGTGAACGGGGTAGTGGTACGCCGCTTCGCTGTCTTCAACCGTCTCAACGTACTGCGTATGCTGCTCGCCGGCGTGGCATACAGACTGCGCCTCCCTTACAACGACTGGTTGCGCACGATCTACAACGGTCCGTTGATCCGCGGCATGGCCCAGGCGGTCGCCAGCAGTGGGGCCGATGTTGTGTTCGCTACCGCTTTTCCCCTCATGCATATGTACGATGCGCTGGCGGGCGCCCGGCGTGCTGGCATTCCGATCGTCTTTCTGGGCGCCATTCACACAGCCGACACGTGGGGATTCGACCGGAAAATGATCTATCGCGCAATCCAGCAGGCCGACGCCTACATCGCACTTACGGCGTTTGAACGTGACTACCTGGTCGGGCGTGGCATTCAGGCAGACAAGATTACAGTAATTGGAGCAGGTGTGGATGCTGAGGCTTTTGTCAAGGCCGATGGTGTGCTGTTGAGACGCCAGCATGGCTGGGGAAGTGACCCGGTGGTCGCGATTGTAGCCAATCAGAACGCACGCAAGCGGTTCGACGTCCTGTTGAAGGCCATGTGCTGTGTATGGACCGTGCGGTCCGACGCCCGATTGCTGATTGCGGGCTCACGAACTTCCTATTCCTGCCAGATTGAAGAAATGATCAGCGCGCTTCCACCGGAACAACAGGCCCGTGTCACCGTGGTCAGTGATTTTGGGGAAGGGGAGAAGCCCCATTTGCTGGCCGCATGTGACGTCTTCGTACTTCCTTCCGGTTTTGAATCGTTCGGCATCGCCTTTCTGGAGGCCTGGGCCTGTGGCAAGCCGGTCATCGGGGCCCGCGTTGGGGCCATCCCATCGGTGATTGATGAGGGATGCGACGGCCTGTTAGCCGCGTATGGAGATGCCGACGACCTGGCACGGGCCATCCTGCAACTGCTGGCGAATCCCCAGCGACGAGCACAGATGGGAGAGGCAGGGCGGAGAAAGGTGATGAAGAACCACACCTGGGACATCGTGGCCGACCGGGTGCGCGCGGTATACAGCGAGGCCATCGGTCAGCACCAGGCTCAACCGTTCCGCACGACGCGCGGCAGATAGACGCGGCTGACGTCGCCGACGTAAACGTACACCACCGCGGTGATGGGGCTGCCGTCAATCGCCTTGCCGCCGTCAGTGCCGGTGACGGTCACCGTCCCCAACGTGTTCCAGCCGGTCGCAAGGCCGGCGGTCGTGACTACGAACTGCACTGGCGTCGTGCTCGCGACCGTACCGGCAGAAGGGAGCACCTGGAGGCCGGCGATGGCGTGGGTGATGCTCCAGTCGAACTGGCCCTCCCCTTCATTTTGCACCAGCGCGTACGTGCTCTCTGTGTCGCCTGACCCGGCCTGATGCCACAGGCGAATCTCGCCTGGAAAGCCCAGCCTGGGCGGCGATGCGCAGCGGCCAGTGCGGGCCACGTTGTAGTGAAACATCGGCCAGGGGAGCGCCGCGGTGGCCGAGCCGTGCTCGTTCCAGATCTGGATACCGCCTCGGTTGATGTTTAGGTTCTTGACGTCGGCGCCCGCCGCGACGACTTCCGGCTTGGAGTCGTTGTCTACGTCGTCCACCAGCACAGAGGTGATCAAACCACCCCACATGGAATGGCTCCGGTCGCTGGTGACCCCGTTGGGCTCCACCACCGAGAATCCCCACGAGGCGCGGTGCACCACCAGGATCTCGGTAGTGCCGTCGCTGTCATAGTCAGCCAGGATGGGAGTGTACGGTAGATCTATTTGGACCTCCGGAGAGCCATCGGGCCGGGCAGGCTGTGTCGGGAACCCGCTGACACTGCTTCCATCGGCGTTCCAGGCGTACAGATAGCCACAACCCGGGTCATAGTGGCTGCCGCACCCGATCACCACCTCCGGCAAGCCATCTCCATCTATGTCACCCAAGGCGGGTGGCGCGGACGTGGCCCCCGCTGTCTCCCGCGGCCAATTGGGTAGTGGCGTGCCGTCGTGATTCCAGGCGTAGACCAGGTTCTCCCGGCCCGAGGAGCCCCAACCGACGCCGACGACGATTTCCAGTTGTTTGTCGTTGTCAATGTCTCCCAGCGCTGGCGAGGAGTGGATGTACTGTTCCGTGGTGATGGGGAAGCCGGGCACGTTCGTACTGTCGCCGTTGATCGCCCACAGGGTACCTTTGCTGTAGTCAGGCGCATTCCGGCCATCCCAGGGCGGGCTCATGGTGCCCACGATCACCTCCGGCAAGCCGTCGCCATCAATGTCCCCCAGGGCGGGCGACGACAATCCTCCACGCAGCAGGTTGTCCCCATTGTAGCGGTAAATGGGCCATCCGGCGACCACTTCCCCGGTATGATGCCAGGCGTGGATGCGGCGATCAATCCCCAGGACGACGATTTCGAGATCGCCGTCGCCGTCCAGGTCACCCAGGGCGGGCGTGGTCACGATGCCGTCCCAAAAGCCATCTTGATCGCCGTACCCTGGAGGGGGCCAACCTACCTGGTCAATGCGCGGTTGAGGCCATCCGCGCGCCCCGTTTGCCGAAAGGGGCTCGATCAGCGAGAAACTCCAGGGGGCACTGCCGTCGTAGCGATAGACCAGGACCCCACCGTTGTGGTGCTTCCCCAGGTCTGGGTCGTGGACGTCCCCACCCACGGCGATCACAATGTCCAGATGCCCATCGTTGTCCAGGTCGGCAATGGCCGGCGACGAGCGGATGTCGTTGTCCGCAGTGGGAGTGGGAGGATTGGCGGCACTGATGTCCAGGTTGGTCTGCCGCGACCACACCTCAGACCAGGTAGCCCCATTGAATGAGGCGACGTGCAGAATGCCGTCGCTGCCTCCGACGATGATCTCCTTGAACCCGTCACCGTTGAAGTCTGCCGTGGCAGGAGAGGACTCGGTGATGCGAGCCCCATTCAGAGGGATCTGGACCAGGTTTGCCCCAGCAGACGCAGAAGGGGCCCTTCCGCTCAGGGAAAGGCCCACGACCAGAAAAATCACCAGTGTCAGCGCCGATGGTATCCGTTGGATCTTGTTCATAGTGGTTGCGATTATACCAAACCTTTCGTCAGCCTGGCAATAGGCAAAATGTCCCATCTGCTCGCCGGCCAGGCCTCAGCCGCCTGCCCGGCAGCGGCTGTGCTTGAAAGCCGGCACGCTATCTCCGGGGGCGCACCAACCAACGAATGTATTGGCGTACCTCGCGGAACAAGGGACCCAATCCTTCGGCAAACACAATGTAGAAGCCCAGGGCCAGACGTCTGCGCCACTCCGGCATCGCCTGGTCTTCGAATACAACTCCCTGGCGTAGTTCTCGATCCACGGATGTAGCGGATGGGTACATCCGGCTCATCCGCAACGATCTCCCTGCGATGCTTGTGCCCAGGCGCGGTGGCATGGCCAAAATCCGCATATAGAAATCCCACGTCTGTTCGGCGGCCGCGCTCCAGGTAAAGTGCGCCAAAGAATCCCGCATGGCGGCCACTTGCCTGGCCGCCACGGTAGGGTCCGAGAGCAACGACCAGGCCACGCCGGCTCCCTCAGCCGGGTCGAAAGTGTCCAGGTAAAGCACTTTGTCCCCCAGTGCCTCACCCAAGGACGCCATGCGCGTGGTCAACGCGGGGGTGCCAACCACCGCCGCTTCAAACGGCACCAGGCCAAAGCCCTCGTAGGTGGATGGGTAGAGCAGTAGCGCGGCGTTCTTCAGCAGCCATTGCTTCTCCGCCTGGCCGACTGCGCCCAGGTAGCAGACGTGGGAGCGCAGTTCTGGGCTCTGCTGGAGCAGCAGTGCTTCCTCTGCTTCAGAGCCGCCACACGTGACGTTGGGGCCGGCGAAGACCAGCCTCCCATCCCAATTGTGTTTTCTGACCAGCGCTTGAAAGAGTTTGAGGGCATAGACTCGATTCTTGTGCCGAAAATTGGTTCCCAGCAGCAGGATGAAGGGTGGCTCAGGCAAACGGCTGTCGTCTGCTACCGGTGTGTCGGCAGTCACCGCGTGTAGCAAATGGTCAACGCCGGGGAAGACGACGCAACTGCGTCCAGCGTCTACGTACATGCCCTGGTGGGCTGCGTCTTGTGCTCCATCGTGGCTGATGAAGATGATCCCATCGGCTACACCGCAGACCGAGCGGGTCAAACGCCGGTAGCGCTCCCATTCTTCTGGCTGGGAGGCATAGCCGGGGTTAGAAAACGCAATCAGGTCCAGTTGCGAGACGACGAGCCGCCAGGCAATCTTATGCAAGAACGCCAGTTCCTCAGGTGTGCGGATCTGAAATGGCCGATGCACCAAGTGAAAACGGGGTTGGGTCAGGCTCCGTAACGCCGAGAGCGGCACGATTTCATCCACCAGCGCATCTACCCCCAGCAAGGCCGTTCTATCTACCTTATCGAGGACAATCACAGACAAGTGCGCCTGGCGCCCAGGTGTCGTGGCCAGGGCGCGGACGAGTTCCAGGGTCAGTACCTGGGTGCCCGTGACTGGTGCGCCGATACAGGTGGCGTCAATGGCAACGTGGTACCCAAGCAGGGCTGCCTGTGCCCGCTCGATGGCCTGGGCCAGTGGGCTGTGGGTGTCTGTAGCAGCGGATTCTTTCCAGCCCACATACCAGGGGTAACGCTGGCGGATCAGCCGCTCGTGGGCGGCCTGGACGCGAGACTTGGCCTCCCGGTCACGACCCTCGAAGGAGCGTGATCCTTTGTGGTATACGAAGAGGTCGTCGGCCAGCACGTGAGAAAAGCCGGCCAGGACGGCCCGCTGGGAAAAGTCTACCTCCTCTCCGTATCCCGGGGCCAGCGCCTCGTCGAAATACCCTACCACGTCCAGCGCAGCGCGTTTGAAGTAGATGCAGTGCCCCACGGCCGTCGGGAGCAGCGGATACAACCGCAAGGAGGTCTCCCGGATGCGGGCGTCCATCTCCTGCACCGTCAGCCCTCCCACCAGGTCGTTGACCGGCTGGTTGCGATATGGCACAGAGACGATGGTGCCGTGGTTCGTGAAGGGGGTGGCCGTGGCGATCGTGGAACGGTAATATGCCGCAGCCTGCAATCGCTCCAGCCATCCCGGTGGAACCACGACGTCGCTATTCACGGCGACGACGTCGCGCGGGGCACTCCAGGCCAGGGCCAGGTTCACTGTGCCGACAAATCCGCTGTTGGCCGACTTGCGCACGTACAGGAACCGTCTGTCGGTGGAAAGCGCCGGCAACGAAGAGGGCATGCGTGCATCAGTGCTGGCATCGTCCAGGACCAGGATCGGCACGTCGGGTGGCGTCGTCGCCAGCAAACTCTCGACACACTCCAGCACGTCTTCGTAAGCGTTGAACACCGGAACGGCCACCACTGGCACAGCGGCAGGGAAAGAACGAAGCCAGACTTGCACCTGTGGCCGCAATTCTGCCTCAACCCCTTGAGACCCTGCGCTGTCTGTAGCATAGTTCGCTTGCTGAATCCAGGTCATGGTTCACGTCCGAGCAGGGTGTTGATGGCGCGCACGAAGCGCATCACGCGCCCTCGTTTGATCGCTTCGATGTGGTTCTGCAATTCCGTCACTCGTCCCTCCAGCGTGCAGACGCGCTGCTCCAGACTCTGGATGTACCCAATCGTCCGCAGGGTCTGGGCTGTACGTCGAGCTGCCTCCAGAGCATCTGGCGCAAAGGCCGCCCGTTTCAGGAAGGTGGAGATCGGCTCCACGACTCGCGGCCAGGCCAGTTCCCGGCGGAGTGGCTCAGCCGCCTGGCCGACGCGCTGGCGCAATCCCGCGTCCCCCAGCATCTCCAGGATGGCCTGCGCCAACGGCTCGGGACACCCAGGAGGCACGACGCGTCCCAGCCCACGTTGCACCACCAGTTCGGACAGGGGGTCGCCGGCCGTGACGATGCTCGGCAAGCCGGCCCAGATGCAGTCGAGCAGGCGCGTGCGCGAGGCAAAGCGACTCTCCACAGTCGGCTGGTGGACGCTCACCCCCAAATCGGCTTCCAGCAGATAGTCGCTGCGTTCATCGTAGGGAATCCAATCCCCGAAAAAGACGTGCCGGTCCAGCAATCCCAGTTCCCGGCAGCGCGCGACCGTCTGGGCGTAGACTGGCATTTCCGGCACTCTGGCCGGGTCAAAGTGGTGCCCCGCCGCGAAGAATATCTTGACGTCGTCCCGTGTTTGAAGCACTTGCACCAGAGCGTCCACCAGCGTCAGCGGGTCGAACCACTGCCACAGCCCGCCATTCCACAGCAGTACCTTGTCCTCTGACCCAATCCCCGGATGAACCCCTTTCAGTACAGCCCGTCGTTTCTGGGGCAATGCGGCCGGAATGCCGAAAGGCACCACGTCAATCAAGGTTCGTAGGGTGGGGTCTTGAGCATACGTGGTCGTGTTGACCCGCCCGGCGGCCAGGAGCGCGCCCAGCCAGAAGTCGCGCTGCCGCTCGCTGGCGCAGATGAAGAAATCCCCCAGGGTGCTTTCCAGGCCTACGTACGTGATGCTCTCCGCATCCAACCGCAGATGGGACTGTGGCTCCCTCATCACAACGGACTGGGCGAGCTTTTCGAGCTCAAAGGGGTCGTAGAGGTCCACGATGACGGGCTTGTTCAGGTTCTGCAGTGGCGGTATCATCGAGAAGAGTGGGCCCATGGCCATTACGACGTCCGCACTGTGGATGCAGGGTGCCAAACTTCGGTAATAGGGGTCGCCGTCATCGTAGCCCACCACGCGCAAGCCAGGGTGGCTGCGAGCCGGTTCGCCCGGCGCGGCTAGCGTCACCTCGAATCGTTCGGAAAGTGCGCAGGCCATCTCCCAGGCCCGGACGCCTGGTCCAGCCATCTTGGGCCCAATGGCCTCGTGCGTGACGATCAACAGCCGTGAACCGTGATGGGGCCGTAGTGCGTCCGGCACATGGAGCGCTGTCGCCAACTGATCTTGTACCACGGTATACTGCCTCCAGGGGAAAAGCGGATTGTCAGGTCGTAAAGGGAAACGGGTAAAGATCTCCTCGTCGCTGCGCACGCGGGCGGACTGGACCTGTTGCCGCTTCGCCATCAGGCGCGGCATCTCTTCCGCAATCTGGTCCATCGCGACCAGAAAAGACGTCGCCACGCGGGTCATGCGCGGCTCTGGTTCCACAACGCCGCTCTGGGCATCCCCAGGCCGTGGGTATCCAAACGTATACTCCATGCGGTCCAGTTTCGCCTGGTCCAGAGAGCGTTTGACACCCAGGAACAGGCTGAGGGGCAATACGCGCCACAGGTTCTGCTCCTCATAGTTCTTGATCAC
>Ga0315284_10000820_pt1 | contig 42571 bp, 29 predicted proteins | sample YL17G09_16_MG_FD_203696 | JGI IMG/M metagenome (GOLD analysis project Ga0315284, IMG submission 203696) | Sediment microbial communities from Yellowstone Lake, YNP, Wyoming, USA - YL17G09_16 | ecosystem: Environmental > Aquatic > Freshwater > Lake > Sediment | place: USA: Wyoming | collected...
TGACGGCTTTGCCTGTCTCACGGGGTAAACGCGGAAGAAAAGAAAAAATCGTAAATCGCAAGTCGTAAACCTGTCCCTTCAACTCCGTTCAGGGCAGGCTCTGAGCAAGGTCGAATGGAGCGTAAATAGCAAAATCTTCTGCATTCTGTCTCCTGTATTCTGTATTCTATTTGTTATCTATTATACGAATATTAACACAAAAGGTCGAGCATATTCCAAATAAATCTCCGTGAGACGGTGTTCCCTTCGACTGGGCTCAGGGCAGGCTTTGTTCGTATTGCGTATTGCGTGCTATGGATAATCAATCCATACAAAATCTGCGTAAATACCGTAGATCTTGTCTAAAAAGTCGGCTGGAATTGGCGTGAACGTCCCTTCGACAAGATCAGGCAGGCTTGGCAATGGCTAAGCAAGTGTGGTGTCAAGAAAAGAATAGGTCGCTGTCCCTAGTATTTCCCCTAGTATTTATCCGCGTTTATGGCATTGTTAGCCTATTAGATCATGCATATACTTTCGCCCTTAGCACAACTGACTAATTGAACATGAGAGCGCGAACGTTCTTTTCTCCAAACCAGGAGCGAAGGGTATCTAAAGCTGCCTCCGAAAGCTCCTGAGTGAATAGCAAAGCCAATCGTTTTTTCGGGCGCGAACAGACGACGTAAAAAAGATTACGATTCCGCTCGTAGAAATCAGATTTGCTGGCCGGAAACTTGTTCGGAAACCATTCAAGAAATTGATTCCAATTGTAATGGTTCCAGCCTCTCCCTAGAACTACCAATACGTTCTCGAATTCTGCACCCTTAACTCCGTGTTTGGTGGAGAAAGGTGTACGGTCGTTAATGAATAGAGCAAGGGATATGAGTTCCCTGTAAGGGATCTCACGGAGTTTGCTGATCTCGCTCAATGTACGAGATTCTTCTATCTCCTCTGGACTAGCGTTTGCTAACTCGGTCTCAGTTCTTTGCACTTTGTCCGGCAATCTGGGACGATGAGTTTTTTTCAGAATGTCTAAGACTTTGCCTATTGTCCCATTCTCGCGACTCTCAATCAATTCTCGCATATCCCTTGCCCATGTCCGCTTGTCCTTATGGCTTCGGATACAATCTGAACGAGCGCCAATCGTAGCAAACATCTCGCCATAGCGACCATTCTCGAAAGCCTCGCACACAGGTTCGACGGTATCGACAAGGAATTCAATATGAGGGTCTTCCTTCTTGATGAATGACTCGTTGTAGGGGTATGCACTGGCGATTTGGGAGTAGTTCTGCTCTTTCGCCAAAACGGTATGCGTAAGCATCAGTATCTTTGTCTTATTGGGTGCAAAATCCCACCCCTCATCATCAGACAATTGTTGTCGTAGCCCTTCAAGAAACCTATGGGCATCTTCAGCCGGAAGGTCACCTGCCCAATGGCTTCCTCCCCGCCGTGTCCCGGCCCATTTATTTGAATGGAAGACTGCTATGTAGCCGGTTGCATCAGGGTCTTTAACCTCCTGGGGAAGCTCCGGGCGAATCCTGTTCAGCACTTCTACAACATCTTTGACTGAACGGAAATTCGCCTCTTTACCGATATGCCTAAGATTCTCGTGCTTGATGAGCCCAATTCCATCACCATATATTTTCTGCCAACTGTCCCCAAATAGGCCAATCAGAGGCCCAACGCGAGGAATGATGAAGTGCTGCAAGATGCTGTTTGCAAAATCTGCGTTGGTGTCCTGATACTCGTCGATGAAGATAATCGGAAAGCGAGCGCTAAGGATTTGTCGGAACTTCCTTTGCTCCATCAGTGCCACAGCCAGAGTAAGGACGTCATCATGGTGCAACAGCAGGTGGGTATCGTTTATGCTTCGATGCCCGAGGTCATAATCGATCCTTCGTGTTCCAACGCCACCCGCTTCTTCCAGTTTTTCAGACCAACCAGCAATCTCAGATACCTTTGCTCTCAGGTGCGGCTGGAATCCTTTGATTAGGTCCCAGCAAAAGGAGTGGATTGTTGATACGTGGACAACGGGATGTCCGTCAGCTTTTTTGATGATCTCATCAATCGCCACATTGGTGTAGGTTATACAGGCAACCCTTTGACTTTTCTGCAGAAGTGAAGCCCCTTGTTCATCGATGATTAGCCTAAGGGCCTTATCAAGGGAATATGTCTTTCCTGCGCCAGCGCCTGCTTCCATCCTGAAGTTCTGTCGTGCCCGGATGCACTCGTACATCTCGTCGAGTGCTTTTTGGGCAGCGATTTCTGCCGGGTTGGTTTGCCGTGTCTCAGTCATCGGCGTTCCCCTCTGCTGCTGCTTCTGTTGGAGTTGCCGCTTCTTCACCAGAAGATGCTGTGGAAGAAGCTTTAACTGCGAGCCACCGCAAGCCCTCCTCAATGTAGCGTGGCGTTATCCAGTCGGTCTTCTCAATGGCATATTCCAAGGCAAAATCCGTCTTATCAATACCCGCTGCTGAATCCCAAGATTGTGCTTCCCGCTCGTTGGGATCCTTTCCGGTGATTCCAAATTTATCTGAATTCGCCAACATGAAAGCGTCTTCAAAGCTTCGACCACATGCGTCTCCGTCAACATGAGGGATTTGGAAAGCCAAACGTAGATTTCCCACAACTTTATCGCTTTCGCTTTTTCCCATGAGTTCGTCTTTCGTGGGGCTCTCTTTCTCCCTGTACCAACTATTAATGCAAGCATTACTTGAATGGGTGCCTAAAGACACTTTGCACTTTTTCCCGTGGTGATTCTCATCAATAGTATCCAAGTCAGTAATGACCAGCGTTTTCAGGTTCAGGAAATCAAGGAGTTTGAAGAAACGGTGCGCATAAGCACCTCCGACTTCCATAATTGTGAGATACTTGTTTCCAAGCTTTGGATCAGTATCTATTATTGCACCATCAGATTTGCGGATCATCTCAGGGAGAAGAAGACGTTCCGTTGTTCCCTCAATCAGGATAGCTCTATCCGCAAAAAGCAGGTCACAACGAGTGAGAGTCATATATTTGTGAAGAAACTCCCGATTCCCCTCATCCTCGCCACTCAGTCCGGTACAGAGATCCTTAATCTCTGTCTTATGCAAGTCTGATCCTGCTTGGCGCTCTTTCGTCAGGAAATACCGCATGGAGTCAAAAGTTGCCTCATTCGCGATATGGGGCGAGTGGGTTGTTACCACAAATTGAACCGGCCACGGATTTCCGTTGTTGTAACGAGTAGCAAATAACTCGCGTATCTCTTCGAGTTTCCGAATGAATACGCTCTGCATCTGAGGATGTAGATGTGCTTCCGGCTCCTCGATAAAAATCAGGTGAACGCCCGAAGCCGGCTGTCGGTTCGCGAACTCCTTGAAGAACTCGAAGAGTTTAAGCAGGATGAAGATCAGGTTGCGCGGCCCTAATCCGTTGTATGATTCGGGGAGGTTTACTCCATTCACTCCTATATACCCTACCGTTGTATGGTTTGAAAATAGCTGTTCCACCTTCAGGACAGTTTCGGTCCGGAGTTTTGGATCGGTCAATCCTGGATACCCAAAGAGATCAAATGTAGGTGCAAGGTTTTTCAACTGTTCATTGAAGCCCTCATTGATCTGTTCCTGTACTTTATCTGCTGCAGATGTCAGAGCAGCGGCGGTGGCCTGATCGTCGGTGTTCGCTGCCTCAGATGATGCCGCGGTGAACAGCTTCTCAAAGACTTTTCCGAGGACGGCTTTCTCCTTGTTTGACGCATCATCAAGTGCGCGTTGCGCGTTGATGAAAGCAAATTGAAGGACTGCTCGTAGATTTGCAACCCCTAAGGATTTCCGATTGGTTGGATCGTTGGGATCCTGCGCTTCTATCGTTGCCTCGAAGAACTTTGGAATCCGCTCCTTGAGAGCTTTGAAGAAGGCGGTCTTATCTTCATCCAAGTCTGCGAAGATTTGATCTATCTTTCCTGGAGCGAGAGCATAGCGGATATTTATTTGGGCGGAAGTGCACTCTTCGTCTAAATCGATTACAAAATCAGCGAGCGGACCGAGCTCTTCATTCTTCCCATATTCAACGTTCAATGTTGTTGAAATTAGTGGCAGACCTTTTCGGATGTCAGCCTCTTCCTCTTCTTTTCGGTACAGCTCATATGCATCCCAGAACTGTTCATACACGCCTAACGAAAAATCCTCAAGGTTGAATCTTGGAGATTTCTCATCAAGGAGCCGTCGGAAAAGTTCGGTCAATGAAGTCTTGCCACTGTTATTCCGCCCGACGATGACCGTGGCGCCATCTTCCAGGCACAGTTCGACGTCCTCAAGAAGGCGAAAGTTCTTAATCGATATTCGAGTTATCCTCATCGTTCTTGGCTTCTTTCAATCGTGCTGCATGTTAAGTCGGGCTTATCTGGCGAACTTCTGTCTATATGGTTTCCAGATATACCCGCTTTCGGGTCTTGCTTCTAGATAACACGCCGTCGCCGCATTGCGATACTCCATGTGATTTCAACGGTTTACCATCAATGTTGCCAAAAGTCGGCGTCTTATATGGTTTCCGCATAACACGCATCGCTTTCTTACTCATAGGCGGTCACACGTCAGATTCCGTCGCTCGTGGTGGAATTATAGAGTATGGGGTGGGAAGTGTCAAACATGAAAAAGCTGCCGGCAGTCAGTTTTCAGCTAAATGGCTGTAATTCAATGAGTTGTGGGGGAATTCTTCGGCCTCTTTTTTGGACGGAATTCTTGCAAACGGCCGGGGATTGGGTATAATGTGCGTAGGGGCAACCCTGTGTGGTTGCCCAGGGCAGGCACATGGGCCTGCCCCTACACGGTTGTGATGTCAAATGGTTGTTTTTCCCGGATTCAGGGAATCCGGGGCTTACTATATGAGGAGTTGAATCATGGCATCGACCCTGAGAATGATGTTTGCTGCGCTGGCACTGTGTGCTGCGACGGCGTGGGGTCAGTCGAATACGAGAGAACCTCATATCGGCTACCTTTACCCGGGCGGCGGGCAGCAGGGGACTGTCATTCAGATTACTGCCGGAGGCCAGTACCTCGCCGGGGCAACCGATGTGTACATTTCCGGCCAGGGCGTGCATGGCTCGGTTATTAAATACATCAAACCCCTTAGAAACATCCAAAAGGAACAGCGGCAGTTAATCCAGACGCGTCTGAAAGAAGTGCGGGATATGCGCCTGGCCGAACTGCCGAACCATCCCTTCGACCTTGCTCAGGACAGGCTCCATCCGGATAAAAGCAATCCGGATGAGGCTGCCACCCCATCTAAAAAGGAAAACGATGCTAAGGCCGAAGAAGTGGAAATGCCGGACCATCCGCTATTGTACGACCTGGAGAATAAGAGCCTTCGAGAGCTGGCCCATATTTCGAGCGTTCTCTTTTTCCCGAGGGATAAATTACAGATGAACCGGCAGCTTGCCGAGTCGGTGCTGATCGAAATTACCATCGATCCCGATGCGCAGCCCGGCAGCCGTGAACTCCGGCTTGCAACCAAGACCGGTCTGACCAATCCGATGGTCTTCCATGTGGGATTGCTGCCGGAAATATGCGAACTTGAGCCTAACAACCGGCAGGCGTACCCCGAACGTGTCGCGGTCATCCTGCCCGCGATTCGAGGGCGGGACGCCCTCGACACGGCCCGCGACACGGACGCCCTCGACACGGCTGAGCCGCTCGAACTACCCGTGCTGTTGAACGGGCAAATCATGCCGGGAGACGTCGACCGTTTCCGATTTCGTGCGAACAAGGAACAACAGCTCGTAATAGAGGTTCAGGCACGGAGCCTGATTCCGTATCTGGCCGATGCCGTTCCCGGCTGGTTTCAGGCTGTGCTGGCCCTTTTTGATGCCGGGGGCAGGGAAGTGGCCTTCGCGGATGATTATCGTTTCAACCCGGACCCGGTCCTCTTCTATAAGATTCCTGAAAATGGCGAATACGAGCTGGAGATTCGTGATTCGATCTATCGCGGACGGGAGGATTTTGTTTATCGCATCGCCGTGAGCGAGCAGCCTTTCATAACGCAGATGTTCCCGTTGGGCGGCAGGGCGGGCGTTGAGACCGTCGCCTCCATCAACGGCTGGAACCTCCCCGGGACCGAGCTGCCTTTGGACACCCGGCCTGACGTCAACAATTTCCGAAAGACGGCTTACTATGATGAAAAATGCCTTTCCAATTCCGTTACATATGCCGTCGATACACTGCCTGAATGCAATGAAACCGAATCCAATAACACCCACGAGGAAGCGCAGCTAATCGAGCTTCCGAAAATCATCAACGGGCGAATCGCCGAGAGCAGCGACGTTGACATGTTCCGCTTTGATGGTCATGCCGGCGATAAAATCGTTGCTGAGGTCTATGGCCGGCGGTTGAATTCTCCGCTGGACTCGCTCCTGCGGCTGACTGATTCATCCGGCAACGTGCTGGAATGGAACGATGACCACGTGCTTAAGGATAGTTACCTGCACAGGGATATGATGGGATTGATTACGCACCACGCCGATTCGTATATGCCGGCCGAGCTGCCGAAGGACGGCACTTACTACGTTCAGCTTACCGATGCGCAGCATCATGGAGGCGGGGCGTATGGCTATCGGCTGCGCATTGCCCCGGCGCATGGCGATTTCGTATTGCGCGTGACACCTTCGAGCATCGGAATGCGTGCAGGCGGCACCGCTGCGATCTGGGTGCACGCGTTGAGAAAAGACGGCTTCGACGGTGAGATCGACGTGCTATTGAAGGATGCACCGGCAGGCTTCGAACTTTGCGGCGGGCGAATACCCGCCGGACGCGATCGTATACGTGTCACCCTGACGGCGCCTCCTGATGCGCCCGCTGAGACGGTCCCTCTTCAATTGGAAGGCCGCGCCAGTATCGGCGGGCATACCGTCAACCGGCTTGCCGTTCCAGCGGATGATGTCATGCAGGCGTACCTGTACCGGCATTTGGTCCCGGCACAGGAGTTCCTGGTCTTAATCCAGAAAAGCAGGTGGGTGGTGCCGCCGGTTGAGCTGGCCGGCAATAGTCCGGTCCGGATTCCCGCGGGCGGTTCGGCCCAGGTTCGAATCGAGACCGCCGGACGCGCGAACTTTAAAGGCGTGCAACTGCAACTTAACGAACCGCCTGAGGGATTGACTATGCACGATGTGACCGTTGTGCCCAATGGTCTGGCGTTCCAACTGAAGGCCGACGAAAATGTTATGCCGAACGGCTTCTCGGATAACCTGATCATCGAGGCTTTCAGGGAGTCTGCTCCCAAAAAGAAAGACGGCAAAACCGCAAATCAGAAAAGCCGTTATTCGATGGGTGTCTTCCCGGCGATTCCGATTGAAATTGTGCAGCGATAGCATTGGAAAAGAAGGAGATTCAATTATGGGTAAACATAGCCTGGCAGCTTTAGCGGCGTTCGTTTTATTATTTCTCGCTCCGGAATTTAGCCGGGCGGCACAGCAGAAGGTCGAAACGCTGGAAATCGGCCGACAGGCGCCTGATTTTAATCTTCCCGGCGTGAACGGGCGCAATTACCGACTGGCGGATTTTGCCGACGCGAAGATTCTCGTGGTCGTTTTTACCTGTAACCACTGTCCCACCGCACAGGCATACGAGGACAGGATCAAGAAGCTGACCTCCGATTACAAAAGCAAAGGCGTTACCGTGGTTGCCATTTCGCCGAATGACCCGGAAGCAGTGCGTCTCGATGAACTTGGCTATTCGGATATGAGCGACACATTTGAAGAAATGCAAATTCGTGCCAGGGATAAAGGCTATAATTTTCCATATCTTTATGACGGAAAGACGCAGGCGGTTACCCTGGCTTATGGGGCGGTTGCGACGCCGCACTTGTTCATCTTTGACAACCAGCGGAAACTGCGCTACGCTGGTCGGTTCGACGATTCGGAAAAATCCAAACAGGTTAAATCCAACGATGCGATTAATGCAATCGAGGCGATATTGGCAGGTAGAAATGTACCTGTCGAGAAGACCATGGCATTTGGCTGTTCGATTAAATGGGCCGACAAACGAGAATCGGCGAAAGCCGCTCTTGTATCCTGGGCGAGGGAAGAAGTCACCCTAACGACGATAAATGCAAAAGATGTCAGCGAGCTTGTAAAAAACAATACGTCAAAACTAAGGCTGATCTATATCTGGGCGACCTGGAGCGAACCGAGCGTCAAGCAAATAGAGCAGTTCGTTATTACGAACCGGATGTATCGCCGGCGTGATTTCGAGCTGATTACCATAAGTGCCGATTCACCCGCAAAAGAGCAGCAGGTTCTTTCCGCTTTGCAAAAACAGCAGGCATCCTGTAAAAACTATTTATTTGCCCAGAGTGACATTTACCAGCTCATGGAAGCATTGGACAAGGATCTGCCTGGCGGTGTCCCCTGTACACTTTTGATAGAGCCGGGCGGCAAAGTCATTTATCGCAGGCTGGGATTGATAGAGCCGCTCGAACTTAGAAAGACCATTGTTGAATACGTCGGGCGCTATTACAAATAGCGTCTGTCGTATCCAAAATTATGTTTTAATCGGATTTTGCTATTTTTGCTCCTCAAGGATGCCCATGCCGCTGCGATCCGGGTAAGGCGGTCGTTTGGCCGGAACGTAGGGATTTCTCTCGATCTCATCGAGCATGTGTTTTATGGCGGCATCGAGCTGCGGATCGCCCCCGTCGGCCATTAACGCCGGGTCGTCGATAACCTCTATATCCGGGTCCACGCCGTGACCTTCCATTGTGAGCGTGCCGTCGGTTTCGTAGAAGGTGATAAACGGTACAGTTAATCGCGCGCCGTCAATCAGCGGTGGATTTTTTGCGATGCCGATTACGCCGCCCCAAGTTCGCATACCAATGAGCTTTCCAAGGCCGGCCTTGCGGAACAGATATGGAAAGATATCTCCGCCGGAGCCGGACTCGCCGTTGATTAACATGCATTTGGGGCCCTGGTGGCTAAGGGTCGGGATGCGCCAGTCGTTTTCATAACGCTCGAACAAGTGCAGATATATGGGACGATTCAGAAGTTCGATGAAGCGGTCCGCAATATCCCCGCCCCCGTTCCATCGCTCATCGATGATTAGCGCGTCCTTGTTCATCTGGCCGTAGAACTGACGGAAAAGTTCGCGTTGTCCCTGGTCCCCGGTATCCGGTACATATATGTATCCGATCCGGCCGCCGGATTCTTTTTCGACATGCTGACGATTACTCTCAACCCAGTGACGATAACGCAGATCGTATTCAGAGTCCGCCAGCTTCACTACCACGCTGATGGCCTGCTCGGGGTTGGGAGTAGCGCCTACGGTCAGTGTCACGGTTTGGCCGGCCAGGCCTTCGAAAGCAGCCCAGGGCGCCTTGGATGTATCGACCGGGATACCGTTGACTTTGAATAGATATTTACACTGCTCGCGCTGCTTCTGGTCCAGATCGTGCAGCACGGAGCGGGCGTCGGTGTCCCAGATGCCGCCCTCGTATAACTTGCTAATGCGATAGTATCCCTGGTCGAGCTCGAAATCCACTCCGAGATATCCGATCGATTGGGATGGGCCGGAGTCAACATCGCCGCCGCCGTAATAGGTGTGCCCTGCATTGACCTCGCTGATCATCTCGGCAATGACATACCCGACGTCGCTGCGAGACACGCAGTCATCCAACATGCTCTCGTACTGTTTTCGCACGGCGGGCCAGTCCACCCGATGCATGTGGGGGTCGTAAAAATAGTCACGCATAAAACGCCACGCGTCAGCGAAGATTTGCCGCCACTCCTGGCGAGGTTCAATTACAACTTCCATCGGCTTAGCCACAACAAGATTTTCAAGTTTTTGATCGGGTTTGGCGTCGATTATGCCTGTCTTACCCTCACTGCGAACGAGCAGCTTCTTGCCGTCCGGCGTCATTTGCACGAAGTCTACCTTTTTGAGAATCGTTTTCTCCTCGCGTTTTTCGTCGTTAGGATCAAAGGACTGGAGTGTGTTCTCCTCTCCGTGGCGCAGATAAATCACATGGTTTTTGTCGTTGACCTCGAGGTAGGAAAAACGTCCGCGATTGATGGGCAAGCGGAAAGCACGCGCCTCCATACCCTCCAGATCGATGTCAACCGGCTTGATTTTCTCCTTCTCCTTCTCCTTGTCCTCTTTGGCGTCGGGCTTTTCGTCGTCCTTTTTAACAGATTCATCACTCTGTGCTTTGTCCCCGGATTCCTTGCTGCACGTATCATTGGCATCTTCACACTCGGATTTCCTGTCCTCCGTACTCTTCTCGTCTTTGTCTTTCTTGTCGTCGTCCTTCTTGGCCTTCTTCTCTTTATCCGTCTCTTCTTCGTCACTCTTTGCCTTGAATGGATTCGAGACATCCTTTCGCAAGGCAATCGCGTGCAATACTGCCGTGTCTTGGAATGTAAAGGTCAGGCCCACATCTGCATATTTTGGTTCTGAGATTTCTCGTTGACTGAAGAAGTACAGGAAGTCTCCCTTACGATCGAACGTAGGCAGATAGTCCACGAACATACCACTGGTTGCCTGGTGAAGCTCGTCTTTCAGGACATTATATAGCATGACCACATTCATATTGTCTATGTTGGGTTTGGTGTAGGTCAGCCATTGTGAGTCGGATGACCAGTTGAACGGACTGGGAACATCCGAGCCCCATCCCGTTATATTCACACGGTCGAAATAACGGACTTGCCGCTTTTCGACATCGAAGAGATAAAACTTGCTTTCATGATCGACCAGAAGCATCCACTTCGAATCGGGTGACCAGATTGGTTGATAGCGGTAGCCGGGTCCCATAGACGTGACGGTTTCCGGTTTGCCTTGTCCATCGGCTGGCCGGATAACGAGTTCGTTTTCACCGGATTCATCCGACAAGTATGTAATCCATTTTCCATCGGGACTCCACGAAGGCTCGCGTTCGGCGATACCGCTCGTGCGTGTGAGGTTTCGAGGAGTGCCGTTCTTGGCTGGCAGCGACCAGATATCGCCGCGGCTTTGGACCAGAGCGCGCTTGGCGTTGGGGGAGACATGCCAATCCGAAAGGCGTCCACTCACGTCCTTGCGAATCGGACGGAGTTTCGGACGGGCGCCGGGAATCGAGATATTAACGGGGATCGCCTGCTCGCCGGCGAGGTTCAGCAGGTAGAGTTTGGCATTGTATTCAAAGATAATCTCACCCTCGCCGTTCGGTCCGGGGCCGTTGGAAGGCCATTTTATATCGTAATCCTTGAAATTTGTAACCTGTTTTCTCTCGTTTGTCTCCAGGTTATAACACCAAATATTAAGACGATGATTCGGTCCGGCATCAGAAAGATAATAGATTTTTTTGCCGTGCCACATTGGAATGGTATCGGTGCCTTCCCAGTCAGTGATTTTTTTGGAGGTGTGATTGGTTAAGTGGAAAAGCCAGATGTCCGAAGCCCAGCCGCCGCGATAACGTTTCCATGTCCTGAAATCGGTATTGCGCGGCGTGTAAGCGAGCCACTGACCGTCTGGCGAGATGACCCCATAACCACCGTAAGGAATCGGCAACTGATTCGGAAGACCGCCGGCCTGCTGCACAGTGAACAATTGGGCCTGCCTCCCCAGCCCTCCCAGCCCGTTCATTGCGAACAGGAGTTGGTTGTCGAAAGACCAGTCGCACAGACGCTCACCGCTGGAATGATAAGTCACCCGTTGCGGGATTCCTCCATCTATAGCTACCGTGTAGATATCGAAGTTACCGTCATAGTTGCCGCTGAATGCAATAGTGCGTCCATCCGGACTGAATCGCGGGAAGGCTTCTCCGCCGGGAGGACTTGCCAATGGGGAGGCTGTTCCGCCCGATCGCGGAACCACCCAGATATCGTCTGCATAGACGAATACGATATGCGTCGAGCTGACGTCCGGGTAACGCATCATGCCGCCATGGGGCTGAACATCGGCACCGGCAGTGAAAGGGCAAAAAATCGACAACATTAAGAACATGCAGAACAAGGGAAATTTTATGAATACGATCATCATAATAATCCTTTATTAATTGGGTATTGAATAGCTTTGCATTTATTATGCCGGATAAATTTCATTTTGGACAGAATAAAGAAAGAACGCCGGAAAATTTCCTCAGCAGTTCACCGATCAATCAGCCTTATTGAACCGGGTAATATGGAAGAATACAAATTCCGAGGCTTATACAGCAGCACGTCGGCGGCAGCTTCAGGCGACAACGAGTTGATATTTTGGCACGCACCTGGCACGCACCCAAATTTCCGGGGGGGGGAAAGGCCGTCAACTGCAAATTCTTGACAGCTCAAGAGTTATCAAATATCCCCGGTGCGACTCGAACGCACAACCTTTGGCTCCGGAGGCCAACGCTCTATCCAATTGAGCTACGGGGACGGCAAAATTAAATCTTTTATTTATATATACTTACGTTCTATTTGTGGAGTCCGTTTGTCCGGATTAGACTCCAAATCGTCCAAAAAGGTCATTTTAAGGTCAGTCGTCTCTGTGTCAAGTTTATTCGCTTCCTTTTCTAATAGGTAATTCATGGTCTCAGTTGCCTTGTCGAAATGATCTTCATCTACTGTACTGTAAAACTTCTCAGTCGTCTCAATAGATGAATGGCCCATAAATTCTTTGACCACGTTCATCGGCAATGTATTGGCCCAATTTTGACCGCAGCATTTTCTCAGGACGTGAACCGTTAACTCTTTACCGTTTGGTTCTATCCCCGCCCATAGTACCCGCCGATGAAAGTTTCGTATGACATTGTTTGACCAATAACGATTAAGCCACGGACGGCCTTGCTTACAACACTTTTCCCACTTGGTACGGATACGCTGGCAGCCCCCTTTGTCCATAAGCACAAAAGGCACATTGTCGGGAGATTCTAATTGCAGTTGGGTAAGCAAATCCAATGTCAGCTTCGGCAATGGTATAATCCGGGTATCGGTGTCTTTAACATCGAAAGGGGGGTACTCTTTAGTCGCCAGCCTGTTTGTGATATGTACTCTGCCTTTGTCAAAGTCAATATCAGTCCAGTACAAGGCAAGAGCCTCGCTCTCTCTCAGTCCGGCGGTATAAGCCAAAGCGTATAAAACCTTTTCTCTCAGCTTCGGTGTGGCCTCGATCAATTTATGAAATCCATCCGATTTTAGATAGTACCATTTCGTCGTTGTGCAGTTTGGTTTCCCGATTTTATCAAACGGATTGACATTGGCTGCGCCGTCTTCAACTGCATCTTTGAATAATGTTTTACATTGTCTCAATACCCGCCATCAGCTCCAGTTTCCCAATGCCTTTTCACTATTAGAAATCGGTGTCAATTCAGCCAGAAATGTTTTAGCCGCCCGTCTGTCGATCTTACGCATTAACACGCCCGGCCCGAAGTGATCGTAAAGCCGCCTGAGCGTCAATTCATATAGCAGAACCGTTGCAGGACGAAGGCTGTCATTTATGGTTTTGTTATGCAGCCAGCAGTCAGCGTATTCTTTTAGTGTCTCGTTCGATGGGTCTCTCGGTGTTCCCTTATCGTGTTCCTTCTCTTTTTGCTTTTGAAATCTCTCGGCGTCCTTTTTTAAGGTAAATGTCTTACTGTATCTTTTCGGCTTTCCTGCGTTTGGATCGTATCGGCCGTACCACCTTACCCGCCATTGTACCCCGCTACCGATTTTGCAGCGGTAAAGTCCTATTTTCTTAGTCATAATGTCACCTCGTATAAAAAAGGTGCCCCGGAGCTATGCAGGAACTTAGTAGAACCTGTCCGGCCATTGCTGGTTCGGAACTCCGGAGCATTATTGATTCATACGAGATGTTACTAAGTATTTTCATACTATTAAAGTATCACGGTTTCCTCTATTTGTCAATAAAATTTTTCTCATTTTTCAATAACATTTCGTATCTGATATTTTTGTGACGTTTTTATTTAGCGAATTGTGTCAGGATGGCCTGTGCTACCCACTGGCCAAATTCGCATACTTCTATCGCCTTACGGTTCTGCCCCACAATGCTCCCAGAATTTGCCAGAGTGCGTCTGAGAGCCTGCCTGGTGGGCAAAGTCCTCTCAATCGTTCTATCACAAGAGGGTTCAATTTTCCACACAAAAGCGTTACGCCACGGCCCTGCCAAGACGGCGTTTCATTCGGTGGCGTCGTTGGCGTTGTTGATTCGCTTGTCGTTGTCGGCTTTGTCTGCACTTCGAGCAGTAGGTACGCCCTGGCTTTCGCCCCCCTCCGCATTGCCGACAGCATAGGGTATCCGTCCTGCGCCTGAACCGGGGAACATCCTTCTTTTCCGCTGGCTTTGGAAATCCTACGGGCCTTCTGAAGCCGAACACCTCAAATAGATCGAAGCTGTCCTTTTCGTCTTTGTGCCGGCACCAGTGGTGTTCGCAGATTTGCTGGCCTATCCGTTCGGTCAGTGGCCGCCAGCATAAATAAGGCAAGCCTTTACAGTCTTTCACGTCGCATATTCCATTATTCATTTCGAGGACTCATTCATTCAATAATTTCTTGAAATTGAAGCCATCTTCATATTCCAGCGATAGCACTTTTGTCCGCAGCCATTCCTCGCCCTTAGCATCTTTCAGAATCTCGTCCTTGAGCTTTTTCAGGGAGTCAGGGCCCGGACTGAGTTTATCAGGATCGATGGCCGGCAGCAATTTGAGGCCCTTTTCCAGCCGGGTTTCGGCTGACTCCCACGGTTTTTGCTCCTCCCTGAGTTCCTCCAGCCGTATGTTGTAAAGGGCAATGAATGCGCCAAGCCGTATGTACGGATTTGCGAGCATACCGCCCTTATCGGGTATGTCCAGCCCGACGGCGTCTGCTGCCGCATCAAGGATCGCCTTGACGGTTAGGAACAACCGAATATTCTGCTCGGCTGTATCGAGTCTATCCCTGAGTTCTGCCCCCACGCTCTGTATAGACTTTCTTGCCCTATCATTGTGGTTGATCAGCCCCAGGTTCAGTTCTGTGCTCCGGGTAATCCATTCGCTCGGCTTCGGCGGTCCCTTATAGCAATCCTGCTCATCCACCCAGACCCCCGAGTAACCCTCCAGAACCGCATAGACATGCCGGAATCGCTCATCCTCATCACCAAACAAGTATTGATGATACCTTTCCAGATAGTCTTTCCATTCCGGCAATTCGTCATAGTTGTAGAGCTGCTGACCAGTGACGTAGAGCATATCCACGAGCTTCATGGTGTCCTGTGCCGAAAGCTGGTCCTCCTTCCATTTGGCCAAGAGCGGCTCGGCCTTCTTCGTATCTTCTTTGTGGCAAACCGCTGGCAGCTTGCCGCTGGTGTGCAGATTGCGAATCTCATCGATGGCCTGCTTGCAGAAATCCTTGTACTTCTCAGGGACAGCAGATACGAAATCTTCGACAGACTCTATATCTGGGCAGAGTTCGTCTATCTCCTCTCTGGCCTCCGGCGGTGCTATCGCGTAAAACCGCTCCTCGATCACGTAGCCCAGACTGTACTCGAATTCCAGTTTCTTCTCTCTCTGGGCGGCCACGATGTCCTCGTACTGTGTTTGGGTGACCACGCGCGGACCGCATGACTCGAATAGCTCGACAGTCCGACGTTTCTCGGCATCCCGGAAAAGCCATTCAAAATACGTGATTTGCAGACAGGCGTCAGCGCACGTCCATTCTCCAAGCATATGCCCCACGTGAAAGCCCCGGCATAGAGCCATGAACATGTTGTAGTCCCGGACATCAGCCCCTGCCATCGGCATATTCCGAATAGCCGCTATATCAGATTCTGTGAGGACGGAGTCCCTGCCATAATAGGAGTCGATCATGTCCTGTAGATCAAGCTTCCCAGCCTCCCAGCCAGTCAGCCCCTTGGTGATGATCCTTTTAATAGCTTTTGCCGTAACTGTATGTGTCATGCAATTATCTCCTTGATTGTACTATCGCTTCCAGACGTTCCAGTTTGGCCGCCAATTCCGTTTGCTCGATGCCATTGAGCATGGATTGGAGCACTGTCTGTTCCAATTTGGCCTGAGATTCGTCGATCTCGCCCGCCTTGTACCGTTCCAAGACCACTTGGAGTTGCTCAGCTATCTTTTTACTGTCCAGTTTTATGCCAGTTTTGTTTTCCACCGTAGTCGCCACGTATTCTGTTTTAAGCTCGTCGAAGTATCTGAGTTGGAGTTCCATCAGCTTTTCTGTACTTATCTTTGAGAGATCACGACCGCTGATTTCCTCTTGGATGGTCTTCAGTTGCCCCCCGAGTAGTCTAATCCGGCCCTCTTTGAGCATGAAATACTCTTCCTGGAGTGCCTCCAGCTCCAAGGCCTTCGCTTGTGCTATCTGGTCGAGAAGCTCTTGGTTCCAGTTGCTTAGCGTACTCGTAGAGACTTTTAATTCCTTGGCTATCTTGGTATAACTAAGACCTCTGGCCCTCAGATGAATGAACCTGCTTTTCTGCTCTTCCTTGCCCAGGTCGTCCGTCTCGTTATCTGCATCTATAGGATTACCTTCTTGGGAATCAATGTCATCAATTGTCACTGTCTGCATCAATCGCTCTCCTTAGCATGGGTCTGCACGAGGGCTTTGATTGCCGCTTCGCCCCGGTTTGAACTGATGCTCTTTAGGTGGATGCTTATCGCCCACCTTATATTCTCGCTGTCGCATAGGGAGTTTTTGCTTTTTACCTTTTTCTTTGTTTCCACTTAAATTCCGTTCCTACTATAAGTGACGTTCCAGTAGTTCCAGCGACCGGCTGACCTTTTACTGACCTTTTGACCTGTTTTTCCCATTATCTTATCACCTTAATTCCCTACTAATTCATAACTTATCGACACAATGACTAACGGCTACAGAGGTCGTTGCTCTTACTTTTTGCCACTTTTTGAGCTAAAAACCGCATCACCTCATCGAGCGGATAACGCACTTTCCGGCCTATCCGAACGCCGCAAAGCATACCCTCATCTCGGTAATACTTCAGTGCCCGTTCCGGATGGTTACCGTCCAAGCGAAGCAGTTCTATTGTCTCATCAGCCGTCAATATTGCTGGAGCCGGACGACCATCAGGCAAGAACACTACCGAGTATTTCTGCTCAACAATGTCCATCAGCGATTTCTGAATTCCATTTTACTTGCACAATCCTTTGTGTCCCGTGTGTCCCATGTTTCTCCTATCTTCATTCTTATTTATTACCCTTGTTCACATGCGCATTGAAATAGAGATTTAATAGGACACATGGGACACCAAACCATCATATACGTATTCTCTGTTCCTTCGAGGGCCGATTTTTCGCCGTATAATGTGCGGAAAAATCCTATTTACGTGCTTACCAAACGGACTTTCGCTCATCGGTTTATACCCGTTCGTTTCACAATAACTCTTGTACTCACTGTAAACTTCGGCGCATGAGACGTATGTTCCATTTAATGAATCTTCGTAGTGATCCAACAAGAATGCCCTGGCCGGGTCAGCATCACGCCGATATTCCTCCATAAGTTCCTTCTGGCCGTCTGGGATAGTGAAACCCTTTTCGTTTAGCCGTTTAAGTCCCTGCAAGGCCCAATTGAGTATCCCAGGTAACTCCTTCTTCAGTAATTCAGCTTTATTCTTGATTTGCAGCTTTTCTTCAATAACCAGACCGAAAGGCACGAGTTCTATTCGCCGCCAGATAGCTTGAGTCTTATCACCGAAACGTGGCAGACTGTTAGTTGCGATCATCAATTTAGCTGTAGGCTTGATTTCGACAGGGTCCCGGTTTTTACGATCCACAGTCAGACGGTCTCCTGCAACATAGCTTTTAAGCATATTCTCTGCTTCATCCTCAAGAATGCGGCTTGACTCGTGTGTTAGGTTCACCACTTTGCCTATGGTGCTGTATAGAGCAAAACGCTCACCAAAACGCATTAAAGGCACCTGGGAACAATTCTCGACTCCAACAAGGCTCTGAACGATATCGAAGAGTACACCCTTGCCGTTAGCGCCTTCGCCAACGCACAAAAGAAACTTTTGCTCTCTGAGGTCTGGTCGGAACAGGTAGCCGACAAATTCCTGCAATAAATCGACATAGCCCTGCCGGCCTAACATAATGTCCTGCAGGAAAAGCTCGAATCCCGGGCATGGCGCATTGGGATCGTATTGATAAGGAAGTTGAACGAGGCTAAAATAATTCGGCGTGTGCGGGATCAATTCGAGTGTTTGAAGGTTTAAGAGTCCGTTATCCATGCACAAGAACCGTCCCCTGTCCTTGCGGTCCAGAAATGTATTAAGCTCCTGCGTTTCCCTGATATGGACTTTCGTTTGCAAGTTAAGAATAACGTTATTCAAGAGACCCGCCTTTACCGGGATATGGAGCTTTTCTCTATAAAATATATCACTCACATATTCCTGAAGGAACTGTGTAACCCTCTGCTTAACAGTATCGTCTGAGATTCTAATATATCTGCCTTCTTGCCAAATATAGTATTCTTCCCGCCACCTGCGCAATGTATAGAAGGCTTCTTCCGGGGCAGGATCATCCAAGTCTACTGCCCAGCAGTAGCTATTCAGAAACTCCCATGCGAGCAGAGTTGGATCTGAAAATGTTTCTATCTTTTCTGCTTTTTTCATACTATATTGTGCCTAAATTTGCGTGGTTGCATCTAATTCACTCAGAACATCATCAGCAGATTTTCGTCTCAGCACCCAAGAGGCACGCTGAATATCCTCTGATCCCCAAAGAAATGCGCCGCCGGGGCCTTTTGGCGGCGCGGTGATCCTATCCTCCCATACGGCACGTGTCAGACTGCTAATGTTAACGTTCAACAGCCGAGCTACTTGTTTCGTCCCTAAGCACACCATAATATTCACCTTTCACTGATTCACATACTTTCAAAAAAATACTCATCTATTGTCCATATCACTTTATATTTGACTGTATTTTCATTCTGCATCCTTATCGTCACTTTGGGGGGTTTTTACTTTAATTACCCGCGGCATAGTTTTTTAATGTCACCTTGTGATTACTCCTTTTCCATAATAGGCTTTTCTCAAAACACTGTATTTTCGATTATCTAAACACTCACGATGAGCGTTTTCAAAAACAACCGTTTCTTCGTCTTTTTGACTGCAATTTCATTTCGGGTTGAACACTTACAATTTTGAATGGTCGGATTATTCTTTATGAGCCAATAGTCCGATTTTTAGGAAATGGCCGTTTGACTGCGTTCTTTTCGCTTTATACGGCTTTTAGAAATGGAAAAAAATATTTTTATAAAAGTGTGATTTTGCGCTTTGATTCAACATCAACTCGGAAATAATCTCACGCATTTGCAACTTATATTCGTGTTTCGCTTATCTTTATAAGACCACCGTTTCGTTTCAACTAAACCTTTATCTTCTAAGCTTCGAATTGCTCTATAGGTAGCAGAAAGTTCAGGGGATGATATATAAGCAATTCCAGTAGAGGGATAAATCTCATTTACTAAATCTTTGCATAATACCCAGCGGCCGCGTTTCTTTTTCAGATGTTCTAAAATTGCCCTTTGTGTCTTGCCTAATCCTCTGCTCATAAATATTTCCCAAAAGGGTTGGCTGATGCGGAAACCAGCCCCGTGTCGATTAATCCATTTTCAATTCTTCACAGCCGGCCTTAACTTCTGATACTTCTTGGCGGCTTTGTATGAACATTTCTTACACAATTCGTTTAAACCATCTCTGGCTGATTTATTATTATAAAACGCACTCTCAGCCTTCCACTTACTTTCTTTCTCTACGGTTGTTCTATTGGCCAGCCGTGTGTAATAAATCTATTTCCTTTTTTTCTCTTTACGGTTATTAAGTTCACTAAAGATAGACCGTTGAGATTCCTGAATAAAAAAGCCGGTCCTTTTGAGCAGCTCTTCGTACTCAACTTTCGACAAAGGTACAAATTCATTCAAATGTGCCGTTACATCATCATCCCAGTAATTATCATAATCAAGCTCTTCCGCATTCAGGTCTTTTACAAGCAACGGCCCGCTGGTGGATAATACTTTGCCGGTGTCATCGATCTCGATGGCAAATAGGTCGCCGCTCCTTTTGTGTCGATATAGAGCCTTTTTACTCATTCTATTGGCCAGCCGGTAATCGACTTTCAAGTCCTCATAAATGCTACTAAACAGTTCTAATACTGCTTCGAAGTTCTCAGTGATATCTTGAGCGAGTACTTCCAGGCTGGGCAGATTATCAGAGTCCTCAGGGCTCTCGTCTTTGAGCCAGAAGGTGCCCACAATCACCTTATCCCGCTGGACCAGCTTCTCATAGCTAAATGCCCTGGAAACACTCCCTCCTATCGTCCAATTGGGCGCACAGCCCATCTGGGATCATTGAGGGCTGCGTCCAGTTCGCTGCCAAGCAGCCTTGCCATCCTTTGTCCTTTGGTCAGCCCGGCGTGGAAGGATTCAAGCTCTCTACACTGTACAGGGCTCCAATCGGGATAGCTGTCCAGCCGGTTTCTACACAGTTCAAGCCGATGAGCACCTTCTATGTCGCGCGTCATCTGCCTGTAAAATGTCTTGTTGAGGTCCGCAGCCGATCCTTCGATGCACACGAGATACCGGCCAAGCTCCTTGATGAGCCGTTGCTTGCAGGCATCAAGCTGGCGGTGCAGGGCAACTGCTTCTCGTTGGGCAGCCAGTTTGGAGCGGCGTCGGACTTCTGCGGCAGCCTCGCGAACAGCAGCATCCTAGGCCTTACGCCAGTGCTCCGGATCCGGATAGCTGCCATCCCATTTCTCAGCGAGGGCGGAGAGGTCGCTGAGTGTCTTGACGGAAACCATCTCCAATTTCCCCACCCAGACGGCGACTGAAGAGCGGAACGGTCCTTCCTGGGATGAGCCAATGACCAAAGGCAACCTCTCACCAGTTCGGACTAAACGACCAGCCAGATCCCACAACTGAGCAACGAGAGGCGACATGGGAATGGCAGAACGGTCTGCTTCCAAGGCTTCCACATCGGGGCCAAAGGAGGCTTTCGTTGCCAATCCACGTACCTCAACACACCGCTTGCCTTTCCGCCGGATCGCCCGAGGCCCAAAGTCGCCAGATAGGAACGCGAACGCTGCTTCGACTTCATCGCGACGAACAGCGGCTCTGATTTGCTCCACTGCCGAAGCGGCGCCCTCCAGATACATCTCCCTCATCAGGTTGTCCTGCTCGACCTCGCTGGCCTGCGCTGTCAGGATTTCTGGATTCACCGGCTCTTGACCCATCAGCATCCGACGTGCTCTGGCCAGCACCGGTTGCATTGAGCCGACGAAGTGCTCAAAAAGCCGACATCGCTGCCGAAGAACCGCGTAGACCTGCTCGTCCACGCTGTCTGTCAGAAAGAGGTTGACCACTCGTACATCAGCGTACTTCTGCCCGATTCGGTCGATTCTGCCAATCCGTTGTTCGACCTTGCTCGGATTCCACGGCAAGTCGTAGTTGATGACCGCCCCGGCAGCCTGAAGGTTGAGACCCTCGCTGGCGGCGTCAGTACAGATCAGGACCGACAGTTGCCCTTCCGAAAGAGCACGCGTAATAGCATCCTTTGTGACGATCTTCCACTCCATACCATTCCAGATGGCTCCGCCAGCACCACTGTAGCACCCCAATCGCTGGTCATAGTGGCCTACCAGAGACTCCCGGAGGTACATCATGGTATCTGTGTATTGCGTGAAGACGAGTGCCGGCCGGCCGTCATCTGTAGCGTGACGTAGAATCGTGAAAAAGGCGTCCCGTTTACTGTCGCAAGCACCCAGGGCTCTCAGACTGCCCGAAAGGGAATCAACCTCATCCCGCTCCCGTCGTGCCACTTCCGGATCATCGGGCAAAGCAGCGGAAATGCGGCCCTCAATATCACCCTCTGGCAAATCGTCAAAATCCATGTCCTCTGGAGTGTCGCCCCTGTTGACATCCCATAGACATGCCCGTTGACGAATCACGAGTTCCAGGCCCTCGCGCCGCCGGCGCAGGCTTTCTCTCAGGGCAAACGGCGAACTGGCTGCCCGGCGACGGTAGACCGTCATGACAAAGCCCTTGCCGGCCTTCTCACCTTCCAGTTCCTCGAATCGCTTGTCGATGTAGCCAGTTATCGCGTCGTAAGCCTCCCGCTCGCGAGCATCCCGATAATCGTACTTGATGTCACTGACTTGTCGGTGGGGTGGCGGGCTCTTCAACAGGCCCGCCTGATGATACCGTCGCAGCGTTGTTCGAGTATTTCGGTGCATCCTTCGTGCAAGCGGTGAGGCCTGGCGCAACCAGTCCGCAACCTCTTCACGGTTGCCGGGCCGTGTGAATGCGAGCTGATTGGCTAACGACCGTTGGTCCATCATCGTGCCGAGACGACCCTGCAGATCGGGAAACTCCTTGTCCCCTACAATCACAGCGGCTGCCGTACTGGCAGTCTCCATGCTGCATTGACCACTGCGAATGGAGGCGATGGCTTCGTAATAGCTGCGGACGGCCGAGAAGTCCGCCAGCCAGGCGCCGCCTTCCCCGAGCACTCCTAATAGGTCCCACGGTTCCCATGGGTGAGTCTGCATGGGCGTTGCACTGAGGAACAGAATCCCTCGTGCGCGGCGGCGAAGCTGAAGTTGCCGAAGCAAGTTCAGCAGCAGGTTCCCGGTGTTGAACTCGCCTTCTTCCTGTTTCCGCCGGCGGGCCGCATGGGCTTCATCCAGAAGCACAATGTCCCATGGCTCGGTCTCAAGCATGGTCGGCAGATTTCGCTCTGTCCGGGCTGTCTCTCGGCTGAGCAAGAGCACGTCCTCTTTCAGCGCATCAGCCAATCCCTCGACCCTTTGCTCGCTTTCGTCCGGCCAAACCAATTTGTTGATCCCCTCCAGCCGTGGCACGATCAGACCGCCTTTTTCCCGCAGTTCCCCTTGCCATTGCTTCGACAGACCGGCAGGCACCAGCACAAGTGCCCGTCGTACACCACGGCCTGCCATCAGCCGCCGCAAGACAAGGATGGCTTCAATTGTCTTACCCATACCGACTTCATCGCACAGCAGCCGGCCATCCGGCCAGGCGTTGGCTATCTCCTCAACGACATGCCGCTGATGCGGCCACAAATCGACCATCGCCGTTGCATCGCATGTGTCGCCTCCATCCGGGAAGAAAGGAGCCTCCACGATGTACTGCCAGATCATCGCTGCCTTTTGTCGGTCAAGGGCGTTGGACGGTTCAACTACCGGCGGCTCTTTGGGGGCGAACTTAATGAGCTTCAGCCGCAGGGCTTCTGGCAACGTCACAGTGTGCACATCGGCGTGGTTGTCCTTCCAGAGCAGGTCGAACTCCTTGCGGTAGTTCTCGTACCGCTCAGCATCGCCCCAGGAAGTCGATACCTCCAACTGCTCGTAGTTGCCTACGAGTCCTTGTGTGGATTCGTTTCCGCTGCCGGCGAAGACTATGGCATCGCCAACGGGGTCAGTCATAATGCCGTACTTGCCGTGGACGATCCCGGTTCCGTGTCGCATCACGCCCACACGGACCGAGAGCAAACCTTCCTTTACAAGCCACCCCAGCATCGCCAGCCGCTGTCGCTCCAAGACATCCTTTGGGTTCTTGAAATGCTTCTTGAGTGTTTCCTCCAAGCGGCGGGTATCACCCGTCTCGACCATTGTCCTCACATCCTCACGCGAAAGCTCTTCATTGACGATCAGCCGTACCGCCGGTTTCGGTGCATCATTCCCCATCGCGATCAGTCGCTGAATAAGTCTGCCGAATCCTCGCGCCGCCGCAGCCAGGACCGTGCTGGAGAAGTATGCGCAGCATCGGTCGTATCTGACCGCCTCAGTCAGTCCGGGCACGTACAATTCATCCAGCAACAGCGGGTCTGGACCCTGTAGAAACCGCGTCCATACCCTCGAACGCAGTCCGGCTGTTGACGGCATCTCTGCCATGGGGTGCTGGTCACTCTTCTGAGAGCCCATTGTCCTCTCCCTCATCTTTCTCTTCAGCTTCCAGTCCTTCATCCTGGCTGTCCTCTGCTTCCTCTTCGGGAAACGCGAGCATCCCTTGAGGAAGCTGCTTTTCCTTCCACTCCGGCGGCTCGATACCAAATAGCGGCTTGAGCATCTCATGCCATGCCCGGAACTCCGGAAACATTGCTGCCGTTGATTTCTTGCCTTTCTCGAACTTCACGGCCTCCGGTGCCGCTCTTGCCAGTGCATCCATGAGTTTGGCAATAGCCGAATCCGGCCCCCATCCCTGCTGCCTCATTAACGCTTTGGCCGAGCCGATCCCACCGGTGCCGCCCTTGGCCTCGATGTACCGAAGAGCCGCTGCATGACAGGCGTCGAGGGCCGTGAGAAACTGCGGGTCGTTCGGGTGGACCTTGCGGATGTCCTTTTTCGTTCGCCTTTTCTGCTTGACCACAGTCCCGAAGAGCAATTCCTCCATTTCGTTCGGCTCCAAAGCCCGCTCGCGACGGCGGTCCTTGGCTGGCAGAATCTTGATCTTCTCGCCGCTCTTGCTGACCAGACCGGCTGTGATGAGTTGGTCCACGTCCATGCCGACAGCCTTGCCGAGCAAGTTGGCTTCGTTGTACCGGAACTCGGCCGCTCCCAGTACATCCCAGCAGAGCAAATAGAATTGGCCTTCCGGCTCCACACCTTCCAAACCCTTAGCGGCTAATTGCTCAATGCGCCACCGGCTAACTGCGTCGGAGGCTTCGTCAATGGCCTTGGCTACGCCGACTTCTTCGCCGACGTCCGTGCGGACCTCGTCGTACCGGCTGTAAACCTCCATCGCAGGGCCAAACGAACCAACGAGTTGGTCAATAGGATTCAAGCCTTCATTTTTGAGCCGCTCCGCAGATTTACGAGCCACCTGCCGAATCTCCTCGCGCATCTGGGCGTCGAAGTAACCGACGCCTGCCCCGGCAGGGCGTTTGCGGGAGACTAGGATTACTGTGCTCTGAGCAGCGTTCTTCCTGGCCTGGTGCAGGCTGTGTTCACTTTCGGTCTTGACGGGCCAGGTCGCCTCGATCATAAAGCCGGCCCGGATGAGCGACTCGAAAAGCGCCTCCCACGCCTCCTGCTTCTTGTGGGTGAACATCACCGTCAGCACTCCATCGTCACGCAGGATGCGGCGACACTCGGCGAAGGATTCCGCCATCAATTTGCGGTAGAAGACACGAGCCTCGGTCTTGGCGTCCTTGGTCTTGGCGTGGTTCTTCTTGAACCGTGAGGCATTGACCACCGCCTCCTGGTCGTGGTCGCATAGGTAGGTGCTGAACCACTCCGGCCGACGATGGCCCTGCGTCCGCTTGAGCCAGACGTAGAAGAAATTCGCCAGCTCCGAATACTGCACGTTGTCGTCGTAGGGCGGATCGACGACGATGGCCGTAATGCTTTTGTCTGACAGGAATGGAAGAGCCGTCGCGCTGCCAGCCGTGATCTCAACAGTTCTCCCGTCATCGGCACGAGGTAATTCCGCAATCTTTCGGTAAGCATCAACAACGTTATCGACCGCCCACTCAAAGCCAACACCCGCGCCGCAGGGGGCCATCTCAGCGAAAGTGACTTTGAAGGAGAAGTCATGGCGGTCAAACGTGTTTGCCATGCCTCCGCGCAGGGCGTGCCAAAAGGACGACGCACTATTGTAGTTGGCGAACTTGTCGATCACGAACGCCAGCAGATGCACGACTGCCTCGCCAGCGTCGGTTCCTTCGGCCTTGGCGATCTCAGCGCGGAGGCGGTTCAATTCCTCGACGAGCGTGCCGAAGCAGAGCAACTGGCGCGGCGCGAACATATCAGCCCAACGAGGCATACCGTAAAGACGAGGGCGATCGTCGCTGGACACCTCCGGGTACATCTCCGTCGGGATAACGTTGTTCTTCTCCCAAGCGAGGCGGAGCTTGTTTACCTCCTTCTCGGCGGCGACCAATGCATCCAGGTCAACCTGCTCGGGCGGTTGGAACCTCAGGCCCTTCGTCTCCTTGATCGCCACGGCATACAGGGCGCTTCGCATCCGGCCCTGCTGCGCCATGGATTTGATGTAGTCGGCCGGGATGGGTCGGCCGGTGAACACGGAGATGCCCTTGCCATCGCCATAGCTGGGCGGGGGCGGGTCCTTGATCTGCCCGTCCGCCTTGCCTATCTCTTTGATCTGCACCCACCAAGTTCCCTTCTTCTCGTCCACCACCGGCACTGCCACCACGCGTTTGCCCTCACCCTTGGGCTTGAGCAGATACCAGTCCGGCACCAGCGGCGTGTCGAACCCGGTATCGGGGCAGGGCACCGTGCGGGCGAAGATGTAGGCATGCACTGACGCGAATCGGTGCTCGGGATAGAACCGTGCGAGCCGCTTGTCGATACGTTCGAGCCATACCTTGGCCCACTTGCGTGTCTTTGATGCCAGTTGCGGACCAAAACGAATCGGGTAGTCTACGGTCGCCTCCAGCACGGAGCAAGCGACCGGATTGTATTCGTTGGCGAGTGTCTTGAAACCCAGGCGAGCGGCTTCCAGCGGGATCGAGCCGCCGCCGGCCATTGGGTCGATGACGATGATGTTGTCGCCCCAGAGATTGCACACCGCAGCATGTGCAGCGTCGAGGTCTTTGGGTGATACGTTGGCCTTGAAGGCACGGTCACAATTGAATCCGCCCTTAACACGGTAGCCTGTGTCCATCAGTTGGCGGATCTGGACGAGTTCCTGCGAACTGTGGCCAAAGCCCAGTAGCCGCTCAAATACGTCGCGCGGGAAATCCGCCGGCAAGAGCGATCCCAACACCGCCGCCCGGCTGGCTACAAGCGGTCGCCGCGCCCACCAGACGTGAAGGTAGGTGTGCGGCGCCAGAGCGCTGGCACTGCCGCGTTCGCGCATGCACTCCACGCCAATAGCCGCCGCCGGCAACCATTCTTCAATAAGAAGTCTGGGACGATTGTTCTTTACAGCCATTTAGATTCATCCTCTATCAAGGTTGGATTTGCAGCGAATTTCTCGAATGAAAGTTTCGTCCAGCGAACCTTATTCTTCTGCCTGAAAAACCGCATGTAGCGGTCTCTCTCGATCTCTCGCTCCTGTTTCTTTTTGCCTTTGTGTTCGTTGACGATGAACACCTCAGGCGCCTCACCTGTACGATTCACCTCAGCCCGCTTGAGCAGGTATTTGACGTGCATGTCCGCATCTGGGAACGAGTACCCACAAAAGATAATTCGTCCGGCCTGCTTCAGTTCTTCTTCCGCTCGCTTCCATATCTGCTGAAGGTAGAAATTCGACATCACCTTGAAGAACGTCGGTGGAACGACGACGGGCATCTGAAGCTGATGACACTCTTGGCACCGGATATGCGCTGGCGCGCTGGGTAACTCCGCAACCACCTTATGGCCCGGAAAGAGCGACAGGGTGTTGCACGCGGGGCAGGAGAGCCAGTTTAGGGACCCGTGCAGCTTCAGCAATAGGCTGGCGACAGGAAACAGTCGGCTGTCACTGTGAGGTGTTGGTGTGAAATCAACACCGTAGTCCGGCAGTCTCTGGGTTCCCCCGTCGATTGAAACTCGCTCAATGGCGTTGTCGATGATGATATCGTAGTTGAGGCTGATGAAGGTTGTCCGGCAGAGTCGGCCGAGTTCCTGAAGATGGTTCACGAGCTCAATGTGACGGGGACAGTGTTGGCGTAACCTCTCTTGGAGAATCAAAGCGATTAGGGCAGTCAGATGGTTTCGCAGTTCTTGCGTACCTGTCGCGTGCGGGTCATCACCCATACCTCGAAATAACTCTTTCCGGCTATCCGCAATGTCAAGGATACCCAGAGCCTCCTCAAAGGTGGGGAGTTCGACGCCTGCCAAGCTGCCACGTACGTCGATGCCCCACAATTGCCGGAAGTACCGTTCCAGGGCGGCCCTCATATCTGGATCGACGCGGTTCTGGATCTCCGCACTCTGAAAGTACGCCCAAAATAACTCTGCCTGCAACGGCGCCCCATCGGCCTTGGATGCCCCCGCGCCCAGGAAAATGACGGTCCTTGGATGGCCCGCGTCACGTGGAGTCATGCCTTACCATCCTTTCTGGGCTTCAATCCCTCTCGCCCCATACTCTCGATAAGCCCGGCTGCCTTCATAACGCATTCCAGGCTGATCGGCGGCGTTTGCTTCTGCTGGCCCATGTAGCCGGCAAGGTACTGCTCCGAGGGGTTGCTGATGCCCAGCCGGGTGCAGACCATGTACGCCACAGACTCGGCCTCGAACTCTCTCACGTGGTGTTCGAGCCCACGCCTGTCCGGCCACCACTTGTCGTTTGGGGTGCCCAGATGCCCACAGTACAGATGCGCCAGCTCGTGAGCCAGGGTTGTATAGCAGGATTCTTCACTGGCATTTGCACTAAGCTCCAATTCATAGCGAACGGGCACGGTCGTCTCGCCAAATCTCAACATCTTCGCCGGCACACTGGCTGGAGCAATCGACCCTCCTTGTTGTGAGCCGAGCTTGGCGGTATGGATGGCAATCCCATCCCGCTTGGCGTTCTCAATCGTCCTGGGAAATCGCTTGCCGATCTTGCCTGCTCGGACCTCAAACGGTTTCTCTACCTCGGGTGGCAAAGGATCGCCCTCGGTGTCAGAGACATCAAAGACGAACATCACTGGCCCCATGGGCTGAAGAATGACCAAGGGCCTTGCACCCGGATTGACATGCCGGCCGTATTTGTTGAGCCAGCGGTGCGGCGGAGCTACGAAGCTTGCTCCGGGCATTTGAATGTGAACGAGCATCGCGTTGAAAGGCGAATAGAATCGAAAACGAGCAACAAATTGCAGGAGTTCATGGTATGCCGTGCCGTCGCGATACTGGTGGGTCAGATTGAATAGGTCATCCAAAGCCCGCTTGGCTGCATCCTGGTCCCATGCGGCAGCCGGCGTATTCTCAGCCCCGATCTCGTCCGGGAAGTCGAAGACCACTTGTAACTGATCTTCCCGTGGTCCCGCAGACTTTACGTCGTCATACATAGTCTCCCTCACTTCACAGCTTCTACGAGAATACGAAGTGCTCGGATCGCTCGCTTACCAGCTTGTCTATTCATAATTCCAAACCACCACGCCGCCTCCGTGCCGTCAGCGTGTCGCAGATTCTCCGCTGCCTTGTGTAATCGACCCGCGTTCCTAAGCCCGACCGCAACCAGGGCATAACATGCCACACGAGCACCCCAGTCCGGATCGAGCGGATGAAACGGCCCATAAGATAGCTTGGTCGGCTCATTGGTCGATTTGCGGACCGCCTCGCGCAGCAAACCCGCCCCGGCTGAGAACGCCAAAGGTGAAATCGCCGCAATGCGGGTCAGTCGCTCTTCCTGGTTTTCTGTGAGTGATCGTCGGTATAGAATCGCCGCGTCCCCGGTATTCCGGCGGACCACTCGTAACGCAAAACTGGCCTTGCGAATTGTCATTTGCCACCATCCATAGGTTTGTCTAAAGTTGCTCTTACAGACAGCGCGTCCGGCGCTGTATCACGGGCCTGCTGGAGCAAATCCTTCATCCCTGTTCGGCCTGATGAGCCGAAGGTGAGCTTCAAGTCTGCTTCAAAACCGCCGCCTTCCGCGAGAGAATTGAATACCGTTTGTGCAATGGTCAATGGCTTCGCGGGGTGGGCTGGCCTCACATCATCGGCGCGGAAATGCATCGCACCACCGTCTCGCAGGTTGCCACCCGTCACGATGGTAAGCAGAAGCTGCTCGGCACCTAACGGCTGCGCCACGCTCAGCAATGAGCCAGCGTCGCTGGGTGTGCCGGCAATCAGGTGCAATTCCAGCAGCGGGCGGTCCTGGGCATATTCCAGAACCCTGTCCCAGCCTTCCGGCGTGACTTTGGTCGGACTTGGTGTTGTAACAGTGGTTGAGCCGCCTCCAGGGCCTCCACCCGACCCACCACTTGGTGGTGAAACAGCATCTTCGTTCAACCATTCCTTTGCGCAGTCGCTGTTCGCGGCCGTAATCCAGATGGTGTCATCCAACGTAAGGCTTTGGAGTGTATCCGGCACGCGGCGGCGGCGCCCCAGCAGTCCCTGGACGTGCCCCGTAGCGTCATAAGCACGGCCATCGGACAGGCGGATGACGATCTTGCCTTCACCCACGGCTTTCAGGAGCGTTGCCCGCACGACGGAGCCGTCCGGGATCAGCCGCAGGCCAGGAGCAGACAGGAAACGCTCGTGGACATGCTTAGCGGTGTATACGCCGGGCTTATCGGGCAACGGCGTCGTGCCAGGCAGGACATGCTTCATAAAGCGGTCCACATCGAGCGCCTGCCCGTGTTCGTAAATCATGTGCTTGTCTTCGAGAAACTTTCTCAGACAACTCTGACCGAGAGCCTTGGCGAGTATCTGTTCTTCAGGCACCTGGTGTGTCTCGTCCATGTGCCGATCAATTCCACCGGTGAGCACTACTTGGTCAAAGGCACGGCGGGTCTGTATTTGGAACTGCTTGGTGAGTTCCGGCATAATGCGTTTGAGTTGCTCCGCTACGAGCTTCGCCGAACTACTCGTCCTGTCGCCGCGAGCATCCCGCTGGCTCTCTCTCTGGATAGCGTCCGCCGCCAACAATCGCTTGGCTCGTTGAACAGCCTCGTTCAGGGCCACATTCGTGGGAGCGACTGCGACTATGGCGTTTAGAAAGCCGCGAGGCATTGGGGCAGCCGGATCGGAGTCGTCACAATACGCAACCACCGCCTTGGCAATCTTCTCGTCCTCACAGAGAGCCAATTGTAAATCGGCTGATTCGGTCACCTGCTTTGCTGCTGTAGGCCAAGCACAGAGCTTGAACGTTATGCCCTGGAAATAGCCTTGGGCCTCTGACAAAACGTGGCCGCGTGCGTCCTCAGCAAGGACCTGTGTCGCGCGCTCCTCAACCTGCTTCAACACATTTGGCTCATATCGGAACTGGCAACCGCGTCCGCTTGATGTCGGGTAGGTGTGCCAGCACACACCCATTAGACGCTCTGTTGCTTCGGCAGGTTCCGGGCCCGCTTCGTCGGGCCGAAGGACGGCGAGCGCCAAATCAGCCGGCTCCATCCCGCTATTGGCCGTCATGGGAATGCTTTCGAGTAGCACTGCCGACGCTGCACGGGTATGGATGCCTCTCTGGCCACCATCAAGCTCCAGCGCGTGCTTCTCCACGTCGGCGGAGATAGCCGCCTTGAATTCTGGTCTATGGAGCCGGTCCAGAAGGTCAGCCTGAATACGTGGACTTGTCCAGTCGATGTCGCCAGCCGTAATCAGTTCCAGATCGGTCTTCCTTTCCCATACGTCGCGCACGATCCTCGCGAATAGTCGGAGCACGCCACGACTCTTCTGGAAGTCGCCCAAGGCGCCGAGATGATCTGTGGCGGTCACGAGCAGTCTGGGGTGGAATGGATAACAGTGGACGATTTCCTCAGCATATCTGGCACCTGCTGCATCGGGGGACAGTGTGCCCGGCAACTCTTGTACAACACGTTCATAGAGACTGTGGTAGATGGCTGACGCCGCTTGGGCAGACGCTTGGTCAATATGTCTGAAGAGACGCCGCGTAATGACTTGGGCAGACTCTTTGCCAATGGGATCGAAGTCGCTAACCTTTCGGTCAAATATAGTGTTGAGTGTCTGGGCGACGGCTTGCTGTTTGCTCAATTCCTTGGCAAGGTCTGCTGATTGTGGGGCGTAGGCCGCCTGTCCTGCTGGGTCGGTGACGATGAGGACGGTCTTCGGTCTCCGACCCACAACCGACGCGAGTGAATTCAGGAAGCCCAGCATGTTACCCCGGCCGCACTCTGAAAGCTTGGCCATGTAGACGACCAGTTCATCGAGGAGGATCAAAACGGGGCCTTTCGGAAAGACCTTCTCAATCTGACCTTCGTTCGGCGATGCTTCTGGGTCATCGGCTTTGCCTAAGGCTTTGAGTGCTGCGTCACCGCCGAATTTGTAGAAGACCTCGCCCCATAGGCTATGGGTCTTCACCTTGCCGTGTGAGTTGAATTCAGGCACGCCTGCTTTTCCTGCGTCTACGGCTATCGGCGTGACATCCTTTGGACGTCCAGCCGCAGGCAGTAAATCAGTCCCCATCGTCGGATCGGTGATGTTGTTGGCCAAATGCCAGAGGGCCATAAGAGTGTGAGTCTTGCCGCCGCCGAAACCTGTGCTCAATCGGATGGTAGCGCCACCCTCCTTCGTTTCCGTGAGACGGGCGAACACCGCTTGCACAACCTTGCGCAGCTCGCTGGCGGGATGGGTATTCTGGAAGAACGTTTTAGGGTCCCCGTACACCTTCGGCGCTTTCCTTGCGACTAAGTTGCCAAAGTCGGCCGCGAAAATCGCATCATCCAGATCACCCTTCAGCACCTCCTCGCGGGGTTTGCACGCATCCATTACACCCATTATACTATCCTTCCAGTATATCCACAGGGCTTCTCATTTTAGCCTGTCCGTGAGACCAGGCACAACCTTAACAAAGCGAATTATCCTCTATCGGCGACACAATTTCAAGGCAGCAGTCAGATTGGGGAAAGACTTAGTACGGAAAGCAAGGGGATATCCTCGGGCATATCACTATCTCCCGGAGTATCACTTCGCAATACCGATCTCCCGAAACCCAAATTTAGCACTCCAGACAAAGAAAATCAACCATATTCTCCATGAAACCACCATAATAACTCACAAACTCCCAGCCCTCATAATACACAGCGTTTCTCAAACCGAAATTGTTGATAGTCTTTATCATATTTTTTAAGTTTTTTTAAGAATATTTTATGATTTACCCTTATTTTTAGCCTAGAAATGAGCATCGTATTGTACATATTATTACATATATATTTACAATATTTTGTTGACATGCCCAAAAATGACGATATAATATGTATAGAACTTGTTATAACATGTACAATATCTGGAAAGGGCTAAATTATGGTCATAGACAGAAACAAGTATATGGACATGAAGGAAGCAAAGACGCTTAGGACGGTAACAGAGGCCCGGTCAATCGTGGATTTGAGGGCTGGCCGGGTAGGCGGCGTGATAGCCTGGATGCTGGTTGATCTGGCATTATCAACAGGGCTCAGGGTTAGTGAAATGGCAGACTTGCAGATAAAGGATATAGACTTAAAACGAGGCTGCCTATCAGTGATCCGCCTGAAACGCAAGAAGAAGGTCAGGGATGCCCTGGCGCTCGGCAAGGACATTGCCCAGCATCTGAAAGAGTACATTGCCTGGACTGATCGCAAAAAAGGCCCACTTTTTCTTGGTAGCAGAGGCCCTCTGACCGCTCAGGGCTTACAGCGGATATGGAAGCGGTCGGTAAAACTGGCCGGATTGCCGAAAGAGCTGTCCATCCATTCGGCCCGACACACCATAGCTGTGGCACTGTTGAGGAAGACCGGAAACCTTAGGCAGGTCCAGAAGCAGCTCGGCCACGCCTCACCGGCTACGACGGCTAATATGTACGCCGACATCAGCTTTGAAGATATGCAGAACGGAGTGAACGGACTCTATCAGTAGAGAGTATCTCACTGAGTAGCCCTTTCTTTTTTCAACGATGAAATTAATCCGCTCTCAATCCGCCTATACATCATTCAGGAGTCTATCGAGCCCTCTTTCCGGGCGATTTGGGGATTCTGTTTGTAAGTAGCCATGATTGAAGGGAAAGTCAGTGCAGCAATACAAAACATTCAGAGCTCACACCAAATATGATGTCAATGGGCGCATCAAAACCAGCCAGCAATGTGCGGGTTAAAACCAGCCAGTAATTTATTCCCTTATATACCGAATTCCATTCACAGTCCAAAACAATTTGGAGTTCTTTATCCTTCGATTCCAGAGGGATCGAGGTCTGTATCGCTCGGACCGGCGGCGGAGCGAGAATGGGCCCCCAACAAGCTCGTCGGAGCCTCGCCGCCACAAGCCGAGCGGGACAGACCGGCTCGCTACTAATCTGGCTTACTCTTTTTGCGAGCATTTTCATTGCTGTCCTTGTCTTTTTTGGCTTTATCTTCTTTGGTATTGCTTTCTCCAGCTCTGTCTTTGAGCCGGTAGCTTCGGCCGGTAATGGTAATTATCTCGGCGTGGTGAAGGAACCTGTCCAGGATCGCTGTGGCAGAGGGAACATCGCCGAGCAGCTTTCCCCAGTCTTCCAAAGGCCTGTTTGAAGTCATTATCGTGGGTTTTGTCTCGTATCGCCGCATGATTATTTCAAACAGGTATTCGCCGGAATGCTTGGGCAATTGTTTGATTGTCTTTATAGAGTTCTACCAGTTGTGTTCTTCTTCCTAAGATCTACTTCCTAAAGCCCACAAGGGGTGGCACCAGAAAGTCCAATAAGATTTGGGCAGGGCGGATTGGGATTTCTTTCTGGTTTCACACACACTTTTCCATTATTGAAGATTTTAAACCGAATGGTCCCATGAAATTTTGTTGAATTATCTGGACAGTCACTCCACCGTCCCCTTACATCGTCATCTGCGAGTATGTCACTCTTACGGTCTATCAATTTTGCATAACGTAAACAATTAGTACAAAATAATGTGGGCTTTGAACTTGGAATTCCGTAAATGTCATTGATGGTTTCTTGATCCGGATGCTGATAGCCTCTGTGAGCACCTGCAGAAAACGCAACAAAACCATTTTTCTTCAGAATTTTCTGCCATAGTTCTAGTGATGAACCCGTCTTTGATCCATGATGTGATGCTTTCACAATATCACAGTCTATTTCTTTTTTAATTAGCGTCTTGTGATTAAATTCATATTCATTGATCGCATCAAGAAGTGCTTCGGCCGTGGCATCACCAGTCAACAAAGATTGTACCTTATTCGTAACTATCCATAAGACAGAAGATATTTCATTGGCTGAATCAGTTCCTAAAGGCTTACTACTAATCCAGGCCTTTATTATGTCCTTCCAAACCTGATCGTGGTGCTTTTGGACCGTTTCACTCGTGGGACCAAGGATAAATACTCTGGCTTTGCCGAAATCTTTGAAATGTGCAAATCCATTTGCCGTTTGATATTTACCTTTAGGACTCTTTTTAATGTCTTTTCTGATCTTTGCAAACTTTTTGTAAAGTCCAACCAGAGCTTTATTCTTCTGAAGGAGCTCTGCTAAAGGCGCAGGTAACTCTGCGTCCTCTGAAGGCGGTTTTTTTCGCAGTTTTTCCCATTCTTTCTTTACAAGACCTCCCAAGCTCTTGGGTGAAACTCCTGGAATAATAAGGTTTTTTATTTGTCCTCTAATCTTTTTTGGACCCTTATTCTTTTTCACCCAATCGATTAGTGAATCCATGCCTCTGTAATGATCGATATCAGGATGGGTCAGGCAGAGCAAATCAATATCAAACCCATTTTTTGTGTCTGGGATAATTTTTTCAATACAGTCTTTTATGACCGATGTATTAAAGTCGTCTTGTACATTACAATCTATAATCAAGATTTCACCTGTTGCGAGATGAAATACAAGACTATCTCCCTGGCCCACGTTCAGGACATAGAGGTCCGCCAAATGTTTACCTTTTCTGTTACTCTTCATCATCGAGCGCCTCCAGATCTTCGGCAGAGAGAGACACAGGTTCTTGAGACAGTAGCTTTGCTCGCGGAGGACCATCATAGGACAGCTTTGAAACATTGGTGGCGCCTACCTGAAACATCTCATATTTGATCTTTGCGCTTGGAAACGCCGCTTTGACCTTTGCAAGGCGTTCCCTTGGAAACAGACTCACTGTTTCCCTATCACCTCGATTGAACCTGATTTGCCCCACATCTATACCGTTTGTTCGAGTTAATTCCTCCACTATTCCCAGATACTTACCAACTTTCTTATATTGAGTAGCATCGCCAAAAAAGAGCTTGTAGTTCTTAAGTTTTTTAGCCTCATCTTTTATAAGTTCGGTGATGACCTGAGCAACAATTCTGATACCAATGAGCTTGTTGATCATCCAAACTGGATGAGCTTTAAATTTAAGGGCGGACTCGACAGTGCCGCCACGACTACGTACGACAATCTCGTATGTCTTAGACTCCTTGCTGGTGGGATTCTTGCGTAAACTTGACACGATTTCCTTATAAGCATCCTTAGGCAACAGATTTTCGAATTTCTTTCCGATCACATCACTCGCCCTGCATCCAATAACTGTTTCCGTCTTCGCATTAAGTGAACTTATGTTTCTGTTGGTATCAACCGAATAGATCACTTCGTTGGTACCTTCCCATTGGAGTCGATGGTTGTGAGTGCTCATTTCTATAGCTACCTTTAACTCATCATTAGACGCTGCTTTCGAGAGATAACCGAATATCTCGGTTTCTGTCTGCTCTCTGACACGTTCAAAGACATCAGCCTCCGAGTGTGCAGTATGATAAACAACCGGTTTATCGTAAAGCAACTGAATAGCACGCGCGGCCTCAATACCGTGCATGTCGTCACCATTCGTGCCATCTTCAAATCGTAAATCCATCAAGACAATCGTCGGCGAAAAATCCCTCACAGTTTTCAAGACATCGCGAATGTTGTATACACATTCCACGGACTCATACCCTATTGAGTTTAATCTACCTTCAATTTCTGTACAAACAACTGGTTCATCATCTACAACTAATATACTGGTAGCTGGCTTAATGTTTTCTGTGCATGAATCAATTATCATTTGGAATCGCCTTTCGAATTCTTTTTTATATTGAATGTGATCATGAAGTTTGTTCCGCCTGTACGGTTAATTTGTAGCTTACCATGTAGTTTTTTAACAAAGCTATTAACTAATATCAGACCAGTTGTTGTTGACTTCTTAACATTGATGTTTTCTGGCAATCCAATACCGTTATCAGACACAACCAGTGAATACGTACCTCGTTTCTGGATTCGTTTCAAAGTAATTGCAATCCTTCCTGATGCTCTGCCGGGAAAAGCATGCTTCATTGAGTTCGATATCAAGTCATTTATAATAAAAGCGCAAGCCTGTGCTGTACTGGAGCCCATAGTAATGTCGTCAACCTTGACATATCTTTCAATTTTGAGGGTTTTCCGCTTGTATGACTGCACGAGATTCTCCGTTAGTTTGTCAATAAAATCTCGCATGGATATTTTATAGTTCTTAGCCTCCAAGAGAACTTCATGGACCAACTTCATTGCTCTAATCCTCTCTTCTGTCTCTTGAAGCACTTCTTCGGCTACGCCTTCTGTTCTGCCTTTTGAAACCAGTTTATTCCTCCCAATTCGAATCAAACCTCCCATGTTGAGCAAGATATTTCTTACACGATGCTGCATTTCTCGCAGCAATTCATCTTTTTCCTCAAGAGCGTGCCTAATGATATCTTCATCTTGCTTTCTTTTCGTGATATCCTGGATGAATCCCTCCAAATACCTGATGTTATGGTTGTCGTCTTTGATGATACGTGCAGATTCCGAAATCCAAATCTTCGTACCATCCTTTCTTCGAATTTCATATTCTAAGTTCCGCACTTCGTTATCGGGACCACATATTTTTTGGATGAATTCCTCTCTATCTTTCGGATTAATGTAAATCTCGCGACCTATATCTTTGACGCTCAAAAGGTCTTCTGGTGAATCGTAACCCAACATTGAGACCAATGCTGGATTTACGCCAATAAATCTTCCTTCCAGAGTAGATTGGAATATGCCTTCGACAGCATTATTGACAATGTGACGATAATCTTCTTGTGCCTTCTTTAATGCGTCATTGAGTGCAGACATGGCCAACTCGTTATCTTCTGGCTTCCAAAATATCCCCTGGAGTCCTGTAATCCTGCCTTGGGAATTTCGCACCGGAAATTTAAGAACATGCACCACGAACGATTGTTTCCCACGAGGCAGTGGATGTAACTCAATCCGCTCGACGACTGCTTCATCGTGTTCAGTGACGATTCGATCGATCCGCTGGTATTCTCGTCCGATCTTTGGTCCATATAGATCAATATCGGTTTTTCCAATCACATCTTCTCGATTGGAAGCACCACAATCAGCTAGAAAGGCATCGTTTACGAAGGTAAATTTCCCCGATTTGCGATCCTTACAGAAGACCGGGAACTGAAGCTCTTTGATATGTGCAAGGTAGCGGGGATCCGGATTTTGAAGTGCCTGCGCAATTTCGATCCCTGGGCCAATCTTCTCCACCGCTGTCAGCAACCCTGTGATCCGGCCTTCCGAGTCCCGTAGGATGTGGTGGTTCGCGAGTACGGGAACAGTTGTTTTGTCCTTTCTCTGTAAATTCAGAGCGTAGGCTTCTTGTGGTGCCGTTTGGTCGGAAAGCAAGTCGAGCACGATTTTTTTCGTGACATTCCTTTCGTCCTTCGGTACAAAATTCCAAAAATGTTTTGAATGCATTTCTTCGAATGAGAAGCCCAGCATTTCCTGCTCAGTTTGGTTTACATGAATGAATTTGCCTTCTCTATCTATTTCATGATATCCGATAGGTGCCTCTTCAAACAACTTACGAAATGTATCATTGTTTACATCAAGGAACATCCCCTGGGTTCCGATTATTTTCCCCAGTTGATCATATAGAGGTATCTTGATGACATGGATGAAGTGAACCTCTCCGCTTGGCAATGGGAATGGTTCAGAATCATCCTCGAATATTTTCTTTTTCTTCTTTATAATCTGTTCGTCCCCTTTTCGGAAACGGTCGGCAAATACTTTCGTGAATAAATCATAGTCAGTCTTGCCTATTATATCCTTTTTATTTTTCTCTATTGTTTTACAGAAAAGTCCATTTACGTATGTAAAACGAAACTGAAGATCTTTTCGCCACATAACTACAGGAATATTCCTCACCAAAGACCGATAAAGATCTTGAGATTCTTTCAGTTCCATTTCTGTCTCGGCTTGTTGTCGCTGAAGGATGATTTGCGAAATCAATCCTCCGAGGTCGGTAAGAATTTGGATGCTGTGTTTGGTAATTGGCTTCTTAGTATAAGCATTATCAGCCACAATCTGACCACAGAGAGTGCTCCCAATAACGATTGGCACTACTGCCCAAGGCAAGTCAAGCGGTTTTCCGAATTTTTTCGCGTTTGCGTCCGGGCCATATAGTGTAGGATCCGTCGGATCGTATAATCTTGCTTCAAGCCTGTGAATATTACCCTTCAAAGCCATAGCATAAGGGCTGCTATCGACACGAAACTTCACATTGTGGTACTCATTTGGATCTTCTCCATAGGATATCTGACATACAAAACTATCATTTTTTCGATCATACTTGAATACCCGTGCGCGCTCGAAACCGGCCGCTTGGATACCAATCCAGATCAACCTTAGGTAACGAGTTTCCAGAAAACCGGCTGTCTCTGCACTGGAATTCTGGTTGATCATGTTTAACTCGGTTAACAGTTTATTACCTATCTCTGCCGACTGTCCTCGCGCAATATGAATTGCCGCCAGACGTGCAAATGGCTTTAGCCGTTCGATATGATCTCGAGTCGGGCCTGGATTGTCATGATTCCAGACGATTAATACGCCAACAATAGCCCCTTCAAAAACCAGAGGCCAACCAGCCAGTGATCCGTGGATATTGAAAAATTCCAATTCTGCCTGAGCAAAAGCACTGTCTTTCCTAACGTTGCGACTGAAGAAAGGTTTGTGGGAGTGAAATATTTGAGTGGCTACTGATTTTTTTTGGAATTTGAAGATAAAGTTATGATAATCTCCCTCAACCTTTTGAGAATCGCGATAGGCAACGCACTTGAGGGTTTCGGCTTCATAGTCAGCTAAATATATGAGCCCTGCTTCCAAACCGTACAGTTCCAGTGCGTTTTCCAAAATGACGTCTAGGATTTCTTCGGATGGCAACAAAGACCTTAACCGAAAATCCAATTCATCCAGAAGCCGTGATTGCTCACCGATGGCCTGAATCGCAATAGATGCGTTCTGCTCAAGCATGCGCAAAGTCCATTGGTCCAGGTCATCGAAACCATCGACTCGAAAAGACTCGAGGTTCAAAACGCCGATTCGTGTTCCATGGGCACGTAATAAAATGGCCAAAACACTAAGCGTCTTTGGGCTGCATTTGTAACTCGTCTTTGCTACGTTGGGAATGAAGCAGATGTCATCATTCGATTCAGTTCGTCTCTCCTTCACACTCGTCTTCGCGGAGTGCCACACATTGTAGATCACACTCTGCTTTGGGACCGCGATCCATTTCCTTGGTCGAATTTCTGATACAGCTTTCTTCTTACCCTCCATCACGAGCTGTCCTTTTATTCTGCTCCATAGAGCGATATTGACCCGATCGGCTCGAAGAAGTACTTTGGCACGTGTCTGAATTGCTGTTAGTGCTTCTTTAAGGTTTCGTGCTGCTTGAATATCTTCAATTAAACATTGGAAAATCTCATATGCACGCTTGTTCTCAAGTAGAACAACCACTTTGTTTGCTAATAACTCTGCGATCTCTTGGTCTAATTTGGAAAAACCTATGCCTTTATCTGGTTTTCCTTGGGCATTCTTCTTATTGTGATTATTCAGCAGACCAATCAGGCGTCCTTTTCGGTCCTTTAGTGGAATGGCTAAAATTGAAGTGCAAAATCCTGAAGTCAAGAAATCACATTTCTTGTTCTTCACATAAGGATTGTTTAACAACTCATCTCCATGGATTCGCACAATCTTTCCTTGTTTAGCTATGTGCCCGGTTAGACCTGCTCCTTTTACACTTTGAATCTTTAGCCGAACATCTCTTCGGCCCTCCTGTAGATCTTGATCAGCATGGTTAGCCTCTTTGATAAGGAAACGGTGATCATGTTCATCAACAAGAAAAAGAGTAACGGCTTCACAATCAAAGAATTCATGGACATATTTCACGGTTGTTTCTAAGACTTGTTTACGGTCATAGAGATAAAAGCTTGTATAAAGTTTGTCGATGAAACTCAACAAGGATACAAGTTTCTCAAATTGTCCACCTGCTTCTTCGTCACAACTACTAATTTGCTTTGGTGTTTTAGAAATGCTCTTAGATATTTGTCCGTTCTTGCTCATATTTCACTCTATGAGGTATATGAAATTTCGATTAAAAGGACATATAGTATTCTGCGATGAATATAATAATAACACCTTATGTAAAATAGCAAAGCCATGTTAAACGGATTAACTTCTTAAACTCAACCTCTAAAAAACATAATAAATCACACCTCTACCCTTCGTCAAGACAGAAAATTCTGGCGATGAGCCTTTTTTCCCCCATGAGTAAAGCATAAGAATAGTCTTTCCGCACAATTTCCATTTTCGATTCTCCTTACCGATCCGGCAAATCTGACCATTGGGCGCCGGTTCGCAGAATCCAGAGAATTCCATTGAGTACATCCCGCGGATTTTGGGGCGGCCTGCCTGACTTTCCCGGCTGTGCTTTGGGCTTTGGAATGAACTGTGCAATCCGTTGCCATTGTTCGTTTGTAATATCCATGAACCATATATCGGCTCACATTAACCCAATAATTGAGGTTTTGGGATAAGTTCTAGTAGTTCCGAACAATATAACATTCAGCTTTCGTAAGAAACCTGAATCTTCTTAACGAAACAGGAGAAATGCCTAATCTTGAATACCATCTGATATATCTTAACGCTGGCGTCATTCCAGCGTCAGTTTGCTTGTCCTATGCAGCCATCGGCGTCACCAGACTCCTACGGCGTCATTTTTTTACGCAGATACTCCATAACATCAAGCTTTTCTATGCTTCTTGAGCGATTCGGAATTGTACAGATAATCAACATATTATGTACAAAATCAGCTAATTCCAGGAAAACTGAGCGACATCACCTTTGAAATTGAGCTAAAAACCAGGGTGTATATAAGCCCTGCTAATAAGAGTTTTAGCACGTTTTAGGAAATGAGTCGGACTGGCCTGTAAATATTGACACCGATCGAGCTACAAAATTACGTAGTCACCACAATAGACAGCGCTTGTGTAAATACATTAAGCTTATGGTAGTGTTCACTATCTTAGCCTCTGCTCTCAAACATTCCCTCCGCGGGCAGGGGCTTTTTTCTAAAAAAATGTAGTTTTAACACTTGACACATTTGGATTTGGGTATTAAATATCAATCAAAAGCAGAAATCCTTTGACGAAAACATCAGCATTTGGCGGCTCAGAATATCCGTATAGTTTGAAATAAGTTTGTTCTGACGTTATCCACTGAACCTGGGTGGATTAGGGAAAGGAGTTATCAGATGAGAAAAAAGATACTATCGAAGAATGCCAAAGTTTATTGCGTAATGCTCCTGGTTTTGCTCAGCCCCCGTATCGGGATAGGTGTAGAAAGGGTGTTTTTCGGAAACATCCACAGCCACACATCATACAGCGACGGAACGGGAACGCCCGAAGACGCTTACAGGTATGCACGGCATACGGGCCATCTCGACTTTCTTGCGATTACTGACCACAACCACAAGTCTGCTGAGAATGGAGCTGATGACCGACGAGACGGAATTATGATTGCTACGAATACAAGCCTCTATACAAACAACACGATTAACGCAGCTCAACAATGGACCCAAGATGGGGCTTTTGTCGCACTCTATGGCCAAGAGTACTCATCGATAAACTCAGGCAATCATACAAACGTCTATGACATTAGCCAAGTGATCGACGTTAACAATCAGGGCTACCGCATCTAATTTATTTGTGATTCAAGAGATCGTCAGTGGCAGTCCGATAACTGCTGTATAGGTTGTTATGTTATTACTATACAGGAGGTTACGAATGACCATGAGATTGTTAGATT
>Ga0315284_10000822_pt1 | contig 42497 bp, 42 predicted proteins | sample YL17G09_16_MG_FD_203696 | JGI IMG/M metagenome (GOLD analysis project Ga0315284, IMG submission 203696) | Sediment microbial communities from Yellowstone Lake, YNP, Wyoming, USA - YL17G09_16 | ecosystem: Environmental > Aquatic > Freshwater > Lake > Sediment | place: USA: Wyoming | collected...
CGGTATAGTTGTATATGCCGGGGTGGATTACCAGAGGATTCTGGAAATGGCTGAAGGTGAGGCTCAGGTCATAATCTGGGATGGGGGCAACAATGACTTCTCCTTTCTCAGACCTGATCTAAATATAGTGGTTGTCGATCCGCTCAGGCCTGGTAACGAGATCAGCTATTATCCTGGGGAGATGAATCTGAGGACGGCAGATGTAATAGTGATAAACAAGGTTGACAGCGCCAGGCCACAGGATCTGGAGACGGTAAAAAATAATATTGCCGGCGTTAACCCGAATGCAGTTGTCATTGAGGCAACGTCCCCGATATTTGTACCGGATGGTGAGAAAATAAAGGGCAGAAAGGTACTGGTGGTTGAGGATGGCCCAACATTAACGCATGGTGAGATGAAGTTCGGGGCAGGGGTCGTGGCAGCCATGAAGTTTGGTGCTGAAGAGATAGTTGACCCCAGGCCATTTCTATCAGGTAGCCTGATTGATACGTTCAGGGATTACCCGGATATAGGTGCGCTTTTGCCCTGTATGGGTTACGGATCAAAACAGATACACGACCTTGAGGAGACCATAAACAGGTCAGATGCGGAGGTTGTTATAATCGCCACACCGATAGACTTAAACAAGCTCATAAGAATCAATAAGGAGACCGTCCGCGTGCGGTATGAGCTGGGCGAGGAAGCCTCCGAAAAGTTAAGGTCTGTAGTAAAGAAATTTATACTTTCGTAAGCCAGTTTGAATATTTTTTTATCTTCCCGCGGACAACGTCAAAATAGAGCTGCATGATATTTTTCGTCAGCTTTCCGATCTTGCCGCTGCCAACGCTTCTGTGATCAACCTCCAATATCGGGGAGACCTGAGCCCCTGTTCCCACAAAGAACATCTCGTCTGCTGTGTAGAGTTCTGTGCGGTCTATCTTTCTTTCCACCGTTTCTATCCCTAATTCGTTCTGGCAGAGCTCAATTATTGTCCTTCGGGTAATGCCCTCCAGTATGTCATCAGTAGTTAGCGGTGTGTGTAATTTATTATCCTTGACAAGGAAGAGGTTCATAGCACTTCCCTCTGACACGTGGCCGTCCTGGGTCAGGACTATTGCTTCGTCATAGCCATTGAGGATCGCTTCTGTCTTTTGCAGGGCTGAGTTGACATAAGATCCAGCGATTTTACCGCGCGCCGGCAAAGCATTATCCGAAACACGTTGCCAGGAAGAGACGCATACCTTTATCCCGTTCTCGGTGTCTATGTAGTCTCCCATTGGGATCGTGTATATGAAGAAGTCATCCTCAAGCCCGATGAGCTTTGGGCCAATGGCGAGGCTGCTCTTGTATGCATAGGGCCTTATGTAGTAATCCTCGTTGTAGTCCTCTTTTTTGCATAGTTTTAGTGTCGTTTCTATCAGTTCATCGATATCATATTTTAGGTTTATCATCATGATCTTGCAGTTGAATAACATTCTTTCATAATGTTCGCGTATTCTAAAAATATATGAAGATTTTTCGCTCTCGTTCCAATAACCCCTGATCCCTTCGAAGACCGCAGTACCGTACTGCAGGGAATGTGTCCTGATGTTCACATTTGCGTCGTCGATGTTAACCATATCCCCACGAAAATATGCGAATTGAGGTTTTTGCATTTTTACTCACTCCTGGCTATCCAAACAATTTGTGTAATTTTAATTGAGTATATAATTCTATTCAAATTATTGTTATTGTTTAATCAGCTTTTATATTCTGAATCAATTTTTAAATTTACAGTTGAGGTTTAATTGAAGCGCGATATTCTGTCAAGTATTGAAGAGCTGATTTTTAACGCGTACATCAGGATTAATACCGTGTTATCGGATGATGTTAAATCGGCGATCGAGCGTTCTTTAAAGAAAGAGAGCTCGGCGAGAGCAAGGGAGGTACTGCGAATAATCCTGAAGAATGGTGAGGTCGCCAAAAATAATAATGTCCCTCTCTGCCAGGACACAGGTGCGGCGCTGGTTGACTTCAATCTTGACTCGGTGCCCAAAAATGAGCTTCTTGATTGCGCGGACAGGGCAGTTAGCAGGGCAGTGGAGGTCGGGAAGCTCAGGCCATCGATCGTTAAGGCTGCGTTGACCTTGCGCGAGAACACTATGCATAATACCCCTGTTTTTGCTACGTTTAATGCAGTCATCGGCAAACCGCAAGTTTACGTTATGGCAAGAGGAGGAGGAAGTGAGAACGCAGGAGCGCTCTTCAAGATGAACCCGACGACAAATCAGCAGGAGATCGAGGATATTGTACTGAAGTACGTCTGTAAGGTAGCGCCGAAAAGCTGCCCCCCGCTTGTCATCGGCATTTGCGTTGGTGGGATGTCAGAACAGACCGTATTGTATTCGAGGTTCGCCCTGTTCAGAGAGGTTGGGAGCTCAAATCCAAATTCAATGCTGGCAGCGATGGAAAAAGATATGCTGGATAGGATAAACAGCCTTGGCATAGGTCCGGGAGGAACGGGTGGAGCGACGACAGCGCTGGCGGTTCACATCTGCGAGCTCCCAACGCATATTGCCTGTCTTCCGGTTGCTGTATCTGTTTGCTGTCATTCGCTTCGCAGGATAATCATTAATCTGCCAGAGGGGTAGGTTGGATGGAGTACGTGAAATTACCGCTTTCCAGGAAAAGAATATCTGAGTTTAAAGCAGGGGATACGTTTAGTATAACAGGTGAGATCCTGGTCGCAAGAGACCTCGCGCATAAAAGGCTGCTGGAAGATGTCGAAAAAAAACAGATGCCTGTGGTTTTAAAAGGTGCTGTTATTTACTACTGCGGTCCGACCTCCTTGCTTTTAAAGGAAGGTGTCGGTTCTGCTGGTCCGACCACCAGTTCAAGGATGGATCCATTTGCACCTAAACTCTATGATCTGGGAGTCGCGGCTACGATAGGTAAGGGGCCACGATCGCTTCGGGTTGTTGAGAGCATAAAAAGAAATAAAGCGTTATACCTGGTTACGATTGGGGGAGCGGGTGCATATTTGGGCCAGTTTATAAAACATGCCAGAGTACTGGCATACGGCGAGCTCGGACCGGAGGCGCTCATGTCTTTTGAAGTGGTTGACTTTCCGGTTTGGATTGCCATAGACACTAGCGGGGATTCGATTTTTTCTTGTAACAATGCTGGATAGAGATATACGGATTTTGTCCAAAAAACTGCCGTCAAGATCATTTCTGGCGAAAGATGGTGCCAGCGAGCTATCGTGCAGGGATAGGGAGCTGATGCTCAAATGGCCCCTTCAATATGCAAAAAGCATGCTTTCAGACTGTCAGTTCTGTGAATTCAGATGCCGCGTGGACAGGACAAATGGCAAATACGGTAATTGCGGGGTATCGGATACATCGAGGGTTTCGTCTGAGTTCCTCCATTTAGGTGAAGAGACTGAGCTTATTCCCTCACACACCATATTTTTCAGCGGGTGCAATTTCAAATGCGTTTTCTGTCAGAATCATGATATATCGACGCAGCCGCTTGCCGGCATAAGGATCGAGGAGGATGAGCTGGCGGAGATAATCCTGAGGCGAAACAGGCAGGGGTCGAGGAATGTAAACATGGTTGGCGGTGACCCGATCCCAAATCTGCACTTCATAATGTCCCTGGTTTCCAGGTTTGACGAAAACTTTAAATACCTACCTGTGGTGTGGAACTCCAACGTGTACCACACCCCGGAGGCGTCTCAGGTACTTGACCATTTTGTCGATGTTTACCTTGCTGACTTTAAGTATGGAAATGACGATTGCGCAAGGCGACTTTCAGGAGTTAAGAACTATTTTGAGGTCGTCACGAGGAACCTGTGTCATGCGGATGCGCATGCCAATATCATGATCAGGCATCTCGTGTTGCCCAACCATCTGAAGTGCTGCAGCGAACCTGTTTTGCGGTGGGTTAAGGAAAATCTCCCGAACTGTTATTTCAACCTCATGTTTCAGTACAGGCCGTGCCATCTTGCTCATAATTATCCTGAGATTGCAAGGCCTCTAAACGAAGATGAGATTCGCGCGGCGACTCTGCTTGCAAAAAAGATCAAAGTGGAAGTCCGCTAATTTATTTTTTGGCTGGCTTATTTGGTGAGACCGCCAGTTAGTATATTCTTTCAAGTGAATTAAGCAGAAAGCTCATCATCCTGCCTGATGGAATGTCATTGGTCAGGAACCAGATCCTGGTGTACCCGGTGTGAATATCTAGCTTCAGGCAGATTTTTATCCTTGCGGATCTTCTTATAAAAGTGATGGTGTTTTTTGCCCTCTTGCGTTCCTCGTATCCAAGCTTCTCAAGCTGGCGATAAATAATCCCAGAGAGCTTTTGTGGATTCAGTCTAAGGTATCTGGTGCCGAAGAAAATTTGGTTTACCTCACCTTGCTAAAATGATTGCATATACAATTATTTTGTATGTAGACTTATGAAAAGTAAAACATGATCATCAAAAATTAACCAGGAGTTCAAATTGGATCTTAAGGACAAAATTTTGGAGATGAGCAAAAGTTTTCCTGCACCGTTCAGGGCAGAGAAGGACGGAAGTCTGTCACTTGAGTTCATCGTGGCTGAGCGGAAAGTGTTTCTGTCTAAGAAGACGCTGAAGTACAGGGCAAGGTTAAGGGTCAACGATGAAAATAAAGTGATCAACTTCTTTGAGATCCTTAAGGAGTCAGGCGCGGGTTTATCTTCAGGTGATGATATGAGCCCCGGGTTTGGGTTTAAAACCGAGGTCTCGAGGATCAGCGGGAAGGAGCGGGAAGGGAATATAGCCGAGCTTTCCACGCTCTTTGGCAAGGAATATAAATATTCCTTTGATTTCGGGAGCATACGAAATGCCGTAAAAGAGGAGGCCGAAAAGCTCGGATACGGCATGAATATCGTGCTGCTTGAAAGAAACGTTTAAATGGCTTTTGATTTTTTGTTCACAGCAAAAGGGTGTTAACGGTGTATCTGATGGTATGAAGTTAAAGGAGAGGTGTCATGAATCTTAAGACGCTGTATAAGATAAGTTATGGTATGTACGTCATAAGTTCGAGGAAAGGCGATAAGTTAAATGGTCAGATTGCAAATACCGTCTTTCAGGTGACATCAGACCCTCCTGCTGTGGCAGTGTGTATAAACAAGCAAAACTTGACATGGGAGTGCATAAGCGAAAGCAAGGCGTTTTCTGTCTCGATACTTTCAGTTGATACTCCATTAAATTTCATCGGACTGTTCGGCTTTAAGGGCGGCAGGGATATGGACAAATTCAAGGATGTGAATTACAAAATAGGTTCGACCGGTTCGCCCGTAGTCCTTGAAAATGCAGTTGGTTACTTAGAGGTTAGAGTCACTGGCAGCATGGATGTCAATACGCATACCTTGTATGTTGGCGATGTCGTGGAGGCAGAGGTTATAAGCGACGGTGAGCCCATGACCTATGCTTACTATCACCAGATAAAAGGAGGGGCGTCTCCAAAAACTGCCCCGACATATATAAAACCTGAGAGTGAACCAGCTAAGGGCGGGAGGCAGAAATATAAATGCACTGTTTGCGGTTATATTTATGACCCGGAGAAAGGTGACTCTGATTCAGGTATAAAACCCGGGACTCCTTTTGAGGAGTTGCCGGATGACTGGGTGTGTCCTGTGTGCGGTGCCAGCAAGGATCAATTTGAAAAGGAGGGCTAAATGACTGTAAGACAAATAAGACCAAATATTTACTCGGTAGGCGCAATAGATTGGGACAGGAGGTTATTCGATGAACTGATTCCGCTGCCGGATGGAACCAGTTATAACTCATACCTCGTAAAGGGAAGCGAAAAGACCGTCCTGATAGATACGGTTGACCCCACAAAAGCAAGTCAGCTTATTGGAAACTTGAGGAAATTGGGAGTGGATAAGATAGATTTTGTTGTCGCAAACCATGCCGAACAGGATCATTCAGGCTCAATACCGAATGTGCTTGCGAGTTTTTCTGACGCGAAAATACTGACGAATCCAAAATGCAAGGATATGCTGATGAACCTGCTGTTAATTCCTGATGAGAAGTTCATTACAGTTGCTGACCGCGAGAAGGTATCTCTTGGAGATATGACTCTTGAGTTCATCTATGCCCCGTGGGTGCACTGGCCGGAAACGATGTTCACGTATCTTGAAGCGGAAAAAATTCTATTCACGTGCGATTTTCTTGGATCGCATCTTGCTACCAGCGATCTCTTCGTCAGCAATTATGATGATGTGTACAGGGGTGCAAAGCGCTACTATGCTGAGATAATGATGCCGTTTCGCACGAGCATAGGTGCGCACCTCGATAAGTTGAAGAATTTGAAGATTGAGATCGCAGCTCCAAGCCATGGACCGCTATATGATAAACCTGAGTTAATAATAAATGCTTACAGTGACTGGATATCCGATAAGGTTATCAACAAAGTGGTCATTCCTTATATATCCATGCACCACAGCACAAAGGCGATGGTGGACTATTTCGTGGATGCGTTGATTGACCGCGGAATAGGCGTAAGACAGTTTTGTCTCTCAAATTCTGATATCGGGGAGCTGGCAATGGAGCTGGTTGATGCGGCAACAGTCGTAATTGGCTCGCCGACCGTTCTTGTGGGCGCTCACCCTGCCGCCGTATATGCGGCTTATCTTGCCAATGCGCTGCGGCCAAAGACAAGGTTTGCGTCCATAATTGGCTCATATGGCTGGGGCAGTAAAATGGTTGATAACCTGATTGGTATGCTCGCAAATTTAAAAGCGGAATTTTTAGAGCCAGTCATTGCAAAGGGATTCCCGAAGGATGAAGATTACAAGGCGCTTGACGGGTTGGCTAACAGGATATTTGAAAAGCATCGGGAACTGAATATTGTATAGTATCTGATGAAGTCCATTTTTAGGAACCTGAATTTTATTATTGCCGGGCTTTTTTATTCCTCCTTTCTGCTCGCCGCTACATTTACCTTAGCCAATCCTGTTTTAATCGAGATCGGCAGATCTTTAAATGAGAGTTCCGTAACAACAGGCTATATCTTTACTTTTCTTTCGCTTGGGTTCATGTCAGGTGCGATTTTAAGCGGCTTCGTCTGTAAAAAGTGGCAGAGGGGTCGCGTGCTTGGAATCGCTTTCTTCCTGCAGGTCATCGGATTTGCTGCTTTTGGGCTTTCTCGTAATCTCAATATTGCGTACTCTTTGTTTCTGGTGCTTGGTATTGCCGCCGGCATAATCAACGTTCAGATTAACGGGATAATAGGCGAACTGTCCAGGAAGAACAGCGGACTGCTTTTTAATCTATTGCACATGTTCTTTGGGCTTGGTGCTTTGATTGCACCGATAATTTCCTCGGTTGCTATTCGCAGTGGATTAGGCTGGCAGTTTTCCTTTTTTATCATCTCATTTTTCTGCCTTGTCAACCTTATTGGATTTCTGTTCATAAAGATTCCAGATGCTGATGACTATAAAGCCAAGAATTACTGCACGCTTGAAGACTTAAATACCTCAGAGGAGATTTACTGCAAGTCTCCTTCTGCTGTTTTCGATTCGGGCAGCAGGTTCGATATTTCCGTTTTTTCCTTGCTTGCGGTTGCCATGATTTTCTCAACGGCTGCCCAGAATGGGCTGTCTTTCTGGATGCCCACATACCTGAGGGAGGTTCGCAGCGTAAGCGAGGTGGTTTCCGGCTGGTCACTATCACTTTTTTGGGGAATGCTCGCAATCGGCCGTCTGCTTGCAGGCATCCTTTCAAGGCGGGTCAGGCTTGAATTCATTATAATGATTTCTGGATTTGGGGCATTTTGTTCGGCTTTACTGGCAGTGTCAACAGGGAATCCGTTAACATATATAACTTTGTTTGGACTTTCAGGTCTTTTCACCGCTGTTTTCTTCCCGGGTATTATATCGCTTGGTTCCACCTATTACCCCGGTGTTCGCAATAACGTAATTACCGCGTTGGTGGCACTGGGAGGCATCGGTACGATACTGGGTTCTTTTCTGGCTAATGTCATTTACAGGTTTTCCGATCTTGGGATCGCAATGTTGACAGTGTCGTCCTTTTCAATCATTTGTTTCATATGCATGGCAGCGATAATAATGGTTCAGAAGCTAAAACGGCGTGATGGTTATTGATGAGCACATGAGCACGTATCCGGTAGGAAAATTACACTTTTTAACTCATTTCAGGAAGAACAGCAGTGCTGAAGCTGCAAGTGCAAGCGTCGCGCCAAACGAGAATGCTAACTGTGGACCTGCGAATTGCCACAGCAGACCGAGTATTAAGCTTGCGGGGAAGGCTGTTATACCGATTGCGGTATTAAATATCCCGTAAGCTGTTCCTCTCTTTTCCGACGGTACGATATCCGCGACCATTGCTTTCATTACTCCTTCGTTTATGCCGTAGTACAACCCGTAGAATGCGAAAAGAGCCCATGCGTGCCATCTCTCTGTGGCAAACGCAAATCCAAAGTAGGTGAGTGCGTAAATAAAAAAACCGATTGTTATTACGCGCTTTCTTCCTATTATGTCCGAGAGTCTTCCACCCGGGATTGACATCATTGTTGAGGTTACGTTAAATACAAGCCAGGTGAGCGGTACAAGCTCTGTAGCTACACCGAGGCTCTGGGTGCGCAGGAGAAGAAAGGCGTCGCTTGAGTTACCCAACGTAAAGAGCATTGCTATCAATATGAAGAATTTAAACCGTCTATCCAGTGATTTCAGGCTCAGGTTTGGCGTCTCTGCTTCCGGACAATCCGGTTTTTTCTCGCGCACAAATATCATCAGGACGATCACCGCCAGGACTGCTGGTATGGATGCAAGGAGGAATAGCGCACGGTAGTTGTCCTTGAGGATGCTCAACAGCCAGAATGCAAGCAGTGGCCCAACGACTGCACCGGCAGTGTCCATTGCCCTGTGCAGGCCAAATGCTGTCCCTCTGCGGTCGTCGCTGCATGAATCTGCGATCAGGGCATCGCGGGGCGATGTACGTATGCCTTTGCCGAGTCTGTCCAGGAACCTGATGAGTAGCACATGCCATCCAGCCGTGGTCAGAGCCAGGAGGGGTTTTCCAAGGGTAGATAGGGAGTATCCACCGACCACTATCGCTTTTCTTTTTTTTGTCCTGTCCGAAAGCCATCCCGAGAATACCTTGAGTATGGATGCGGTACTCTCCGCAATTCCTTCGATGAGGCCGATAAATGTCTTGCTAACTCCAAGTACTACCGATAAAAAGATTGGCAAAATAGGGTATATTGAATCGCTTGATACATCCTGCAGGAAGCTGACTATCCCCAGAACGAATACGTTTTGTCTTATGCCCGCTAATATTTTTCCCTTGCTGCGCGGGTTCTTATCTTTTGCCATCTTCGTTTCTCCAAAATTACCTCGTCCATTTTAGTATAAAATATTTAGTTGACTATGTGGGATTATGCTATATTTTTTGCAAAATGCGAGTTTTGATACAAAGGGTGGCTTCATCTTCAGTTAGTGTTGATGGCAGGGAGATCGCACGAATAGGCCGGGGTTTTAACGTTCTTGCCGGGGTTAATGTAAACGATGGGCAAAAGGATGCCGTTTTTCTTGCGCAGAAGATCTTGAACCTCCGAATATTTGAGGATGAGGAAGGCAAATTTAATAAATCGATACTGGAAGTTGGCGGGGATATCCTGGTTGTTTCGCAGTTTACCCTCTATGCGGACTGCGATAAGGGGAGAAGGCCAAGCTTTACCAGCGCTGCTCGTCCCGAACAGGCTCAGGTTATAATAGATGTCCTGGTGGAGAAATTGAGGGAGTCAGGTTTGAGGGTTGAGAGCGGAATATTTGGTGCACACATGGTGGTTGAGATCGTAAATGATGGTCCTGTCACCGTTATTCTTGATTCAAAATAGTTTTTAGAAAGGATGGAAATACTTTGCAAAAGAAACTTTTTTTTAAGAAATCGGTCCCTCTGTTTTTTGTGATAACTTTAGCACTTCCTTTTCTTATTGCTTGCAGCGCAGCATCAAGTAAGGATGAGGTTGTTGAGTTAATCCTGGAACAGGATACCGGCAGTCAGCAGGGGGCGGATGTAAAACCTTCTACCTCAACAGAGACTGCCTCTTTTTTCTGTCCCTATGATGGAGTGGCAGTTGATGAGGCTGTAGGGAGGCCACTCGCGGTTATTATTGAGAATAGCTCGGATGCAAGGCCGCAATCAGGTTATCAGCATGCGTGCATTGTGTTTGAAATGGTTGCAGAAGGGGGCATAACGAGGACGCTTGCCATCTATGGACATGATGATGCCGAAGTTGTGGGGCCGATCAGGAGTGCAAGGCCGTATTTTGTTGAAATAGTGAAAGGTTATGACGCGCTGTTCTCGCATTGGGGAGGATCGGATCAGGCCTATCAGCTGATAACAAGTCTTGGAATTCCCGATCTTGACCAGATGAGCAAGGATATTGGCAACGCCACGTACTGGCGCGATGGTTCAAGAGTAGCTCCGCATAACGGATATTCTTCTACGCAGAAATTGTACGAGTTAGTGACGAAGTGGAAATATACCCCTGAGGGCGGGTCGAGCTCTTTTGAATTCAAGGATGATGCAAAAACTTCTGAATTAGGGGATTATGCAGAGATAAGCCTTCTTTTTTCATCCAAGTTTTACAATGTTACTTATAAGTTTGACTCGATCAGGAATGAGTACCTCAGGCTCATAGGTGATTCACCCCATATTGACCGGGAAACAGGGGAGCAGATCACGGCGAAAAATGTTGTTGCGCTCATAAGCGACATTGCGAACTCTGGTGATAGCGCAGGCCACATGGTCATAAGGACGACCGGACAGGGGAAAGCTTTTGTTTTCCTGGATGGTAACCTTATTGAAGGGATATGGGAGCGAAACTCGGTAAGTGAGCCTTACAAACTACTGGATAAGGACGGCAATCCGATTCTGCTTAACAGGGGTCCCATATGGGTTGGTGTGCTGTCAAGCGAACAGGCAGTCGTCTATTAGATTAGCCGCCAGCCTTTGAGTAATTTTCGGCCATCTCGATCCTGCTTTGTGCTGAAGGATGAGAATAAAATATAAATTCGATCCATTCCGGCGGATTGGGATCGCTTTTGTTCATCTGTGATAATTTTGCTATTGCAGAACGCATGGAATCGGGATCATTGGTCAACTCCAATGCTATCCTGTCCGCATCCGCCTCCATTTTTCGCGAGATTGTGTTTTGCAGCGGCATGGCGATCAGGGTGAGCAAAAAGAACAATAAGATTATAAATGCAAGAGACGATGGATCTGAGAAGCTGCCCCTTGAGTTCACGAAACTGATTCCATGGAATATTAAACGGTATAAGAACAGGAATGCAGCCGCTGAGAATATACCAAGGGCGAGCATGACGGGTATGTGATGTAACTTGTCATGTGCGATTTCGTGTGCCAGCACGAATTTGATCTCATTATCAGAGAAATTGTTCAAGAGGTTGTCGGTCAAAAAGATCTTTCTGTTACCAAGTATTCCGGTGAAAAAGGCATTGGGTTTTTTTGTGTATCTGCTGTAATTGATCTCATAGATCCTGGCGCTCCTGTAACCTGCTGAAGATACAAGCTTATCTATATCTGCAGATAGTTTTGAACTGACCGGTTTTGGGGAATAAAAAATGGGAATGACTATATTCGGGTACAGGTAGTTGTACGCTATCTGGAAAAAGATGACTCCTGCCATTACGATTGAAAACCAAAATTTTGGTGACTTGTTTATGCAGAGGTATAGAAGGAAGAATGCTAAAGGTGAAAGTAGAATCTCAATTCCTGCCCCCTTCAGGTATTTTATTGCCCATGCGCTGAAACTGATCTCTGAAAGACCAAAGATGCGCTCCAAATGAAATCCGGAGAATAAAGTGAGGGGGAATTCCGATGCGAGGAAAATTATATATACGACCAGGATGGTGAGGTAAAAAGCAATCCACCTGTTTTTAACAGTTTCTTGGACTGTTTTGGAGATGGACTGGGACCTGCCCGAAAAATAAAGGTAAGTCATGACCGCGATTACGATGATCACCTGGCAGCAGTAAAAGATGATCTTCAGTTTTGTATAATTTTTGGCATCCGATGTGATGAATGAAAAAAGAAAGTGGAATTTCGGGAAATTTAGAAGTGTGGTCAATTTATCTTATTTTTTGCTTCTTTTGGTGTTATAGACGACGTAATACCACCCGCATTTTTTAAGGGCTTCGATGAATTCATTTTCGTCAAAGTGCGGGCAGTTGAAGGATCCCCTCAGGGATATTCCTTCCAGCAGTATTCCATTATCGCGTGCAAACCCGATGTCTCGCTCGGTGAACGGGTAGAAGCAACACTGCTTTTTTTTGTTATAGTCGCTGTGGTATGCACACAGTCCGCAAAATATCTTGCTCATTTATTTTCTGTTATCCTCTTGGATTTCAATGATAGTTTTGCATATTGCAAGTCTCTCTGCAACTGTTTGCCCGCCTTGACAAATGAGAGTTTGAAAGTTAAACTCCGCAGCTTATGCTTAAAGTTTGAAATAAAATGTTACATGGAGGTACTAATTTATGAAGGTAAACGGCAAAGTTATGCTCTTCGCTTTTGCTGTTATGGCACTGCTTTCAACTGCGATGAGCTGGACGAACGTCTCACCTCAGCAGATTTCGGCAAACGGTCTTGGCATAAGTGCGTTTTATCCTCTCAATGATGCGGGGAATACATATACGACTAACGTGTACATGCTTCCTGATGTCCTTATTAAGGACTTGAAATATGATATGTTTCTGGCAACAGCATATGCGGCAAACGATCCACGGGATGGAACTGACGGTGTGGGTGCGATGGGCACGGATATCCATTACGGCGATATAGCTGTTGATCCGGATATCATACCGCTTGGATCGTGGGTATTAATCAAAGGTTATGGCATTTTTCATGCCGTTGACACTGGAGGAAAAATCAGAGGATATAGGATAGATGTTGCATACCCAACTCATGAGGAAGCGATAGAATTATGGGGCACAAGATACGTGCAGGTAGCCATTCTTATCAGCGGTGAACAGATCAGCTGAAGGCTATCTCACCAGTGATCTTATCGTTTTCATATTCAGGAGGTCTGAATACAGGGTTCGACCAGGTGTCTCCATAATCGCGTCTATGTTTTTAAAAATATCATCGTTGACTATGTTTCTGAAACCTTTGAGACCGATGTAGCCAGATCCGATATTTTCGTGCCTGTCGATGCCGGATGAAAGCGGCTTTTTAGAGTCGTTCAGGTGTGTGAAAAATACTCTGTCATATTCGAGGTTCTCCTCGATTTCTTTCTTGAATTTTTCATATCCGTCCGTACTGACCAGGTCGTAGCCGGCAGCGTATGCGTGACAGGTATCAACGCAGACGCCAAGGTTGCTATAATTAGTCATTGAGAGTATCTCAGCGATCTGATTAAAAGATGAACCGATGCTGTTGCCCTGACCGGAGGAATTCTCAAGGGCAATCAAGAGCTCACCGGATGCTTCCTGGCAGATGAAGTTCAGCGCACATGCAAGTCTCTTTAGAGCCCATTTATAGCCCATGGAGCGATGGCTGCCGACGTGAAAAGATAGGGCCCTGGCTCCGATCCTGATCGACTGCCTGACCCCAAACAACATAGTGTCAAGCGATCGCGTGTAAATCTGATCGTCCGGTGAGCAGAGGTTAACAAGGTACGGAGCATGGGTGTAAAAGTTCATGTTACCTGAAATTTTAAGTTGACGTTTGAATTCGTCTATTTCATTCTCATCGAAGACCCTCTGTTTCCATGAAAGCGGACCTGTGAAGAAAATTTGAAAAACTTCACATCCTCGATCGACTGCTCGCTGGACGCATTTTGGTAGGCTCCCTTCGATGCTCACGTGAAAACCGAATCTCATCTCTCAGTTTATGCTAAAGAGTGCCGATATCACGCGCAGATGGAGTCCCGTGAAGACCCTCGGCGCTTTTTATTGCGTCTATGATTGCGCGTTGAGCGACCAGAGCGGCTGCATGCGAAATTGTGATCATCTTAGCAGGTTTGCTGCCCACCGAGACTGCAAAACAGAGATCGCCGTCAAGGATTGTATGTGAGGGGGAGATTGCTCTTGCTATGCCGTCATGTGCTGACTGTGCCACGAAGTTCGCCTGGGATTTATCGAGTTTCGCATCTGTGATGACCGTGATCAACGTGGTATTTTGCAGGAAGGGTGATATTGCAGATGTCTTTTTTAATATCATTTCGGCCGTGTTCTGCAGGCCTCTGCGCTTATTATATGCACCTGCTATTATCTTCCCATATTCGTCCATGATATCGCCATAGGCGTTGACTACGGCGATTGCATGGACGCTTGCACCAAATCCGAGTTCAATTGAGTTGTAACCAAGCCCGGACTTCATCATCGTGAAGGGACCTCTGATCTTGCCGACAGTTGCTCCGGTGCCTGCGCCAATGCAGCCCCTCTCAAACTTATTGCCGGCAGCCATGCATGCATTATAGCCAGCGTCAGAATCGGGGTATGCAGTCCTGCTCCCAATTATAAAATCAAAAATGATGGCAGCAGGGACGATGGGCACTCTGGTTATATGCGTATTGTAACCGATGTCTCTTTCGCTTAAAAACCGTAATGCGCCGTCCGCGGCTGCAAGCCCGAATGCGCTTCCGCCGGAAAGCATTATCGCATTTATATTATTGACAAGCTGGCCGGGCTTCAGCAGGTCGGTTTCTCGTGTGCCTGGCGCACCGCCCATGAGATGATAACCACAAATCGCTCTCCCCTCGAAGATTATAGCCGTGCAGCCGGTTGCATCTTTTAGATTGGTATAGTGTCCGACCAAAGTCTTTGGTATCATCTCTTATATTTTATAATAAATATGATAGATTTGTTCTTAATTGGAGGAGCAGATGCCGATATACGAATATTCATGTTGCGATTGCAGCTTAAAATACGAGGAGTTGATCTCAGGTTTACATAGCGAGGAAATGCTAAAGTGCCCAAATTGTGGAAGCACGAAGAAGGTGCGCGCATTTTCAACGTTTTATGGTCATTCTTCGAAGGACGCGGATAGCTTAGGCTCTATGCCATCATCCGGGGGTCCGTCCTGTTCAACCTGCAGTTCGTCCAGCTGTGCGACGTGTGGAAGATAAAGAAATGAGCCGATATTTTGGGTGGTAGGTAGATTATTGAAAGATTGGACCTCATTACTGGAATATTACAAGGAGATAAGCGGCTGTCAGAAGTGTGACCTTGCGCGCAGTCGGACGAACTTTGTATTTGGAAGCGGGTCACAGAGCGCGGAACTGATATTTATTGGCGAGGCACCCGGGTATAATGAAGACATTCAAGGGAAGCCATTTGTGGGGGCAGCGGGAAAGCTTTTGGATAGCCTATTGAACGAAATAGGGTTGTCCAGGGATGAGGTGTTCATAGCAAACGTGCTTAAGTGCAGGCCTCCCGATAATCGTGACCCGCGAAAAGAGGAGATAGATCTCTGCAAGAATTACCTGTTCAGGCAGATAGAGATAATAAATCCGCGGTTGATATGTACCTTGGGCCGCCACTCAACATCCCTTTTGCTCAAGACCGAACAGCCAATCTCCAAGTTGAGGGGCAACAAGTTCATCGTTAACGGCAGGATGGTGCTGCCGATATTTCATCCTGCTGCAGCGTTATATACAGCCTCAAATCTCCAGGTGATCAAATCTGATTTCCAGCGCATTAAGAGGATTTTAAGTGGAGAGGAAAAGGAAGATGTATCTTCTATCCTTGAGAAGGAGTCGATTCCTCTTGCAAAGGTTGAAGAGAAGAAAGAGGGTTCAGGTCAGCTGGGGCTTTTTTAAAATGTTTTCACATGCAGAGAATTTCAATTACCAGTAACTCTCCAAAAGATACAGAAAAAATTGGTGCAGCCATTGCCAAATTCCTGAATAAGGGTGACATCATATCGCTCAGCGGAGAGCTTGGCACAGGGAAAACCTGTCTAATAAGAGGGATGGTAGGGGCGCTTGGGGGAGGCCAGAACGTTACCAGCGCAAGCTTTACGCTGCTCTCCATGTATGATGCATCCATACCCGTTTATCATTTTGATGCATATCGACTGGATGACCCGGCTCAAGCCCTATATCTTGGCCTTGATGATTATATATTCGGTGACGGCATCACGATTATCGAGTGGGGTGACCGGATATCAGGTATCCTGCCCGACGGTTGCCTCTTCATTGAGATTGAATATCTCGACGACGAGGACAGAAGAATTACAATGTTTTCCGATTCAAAGGACTGGCAGAATCGTTTATCTGAGTTAGGAAAATCATGGAAACGTTAGCTGTTGAAACCACCACGAATGTCATTTCGCTTGCCCTGCATAAAAGTGATAAAGATGTACTCACCGTAAATAAGGACGGCAGCGGGCAGGGGGTGGTCGCGATCTTCACCCTGCTGCAGGATTTGCTGGATAGGGGTGGGGTATCAGTAAAGGATATCGGCAGGGTCCTGGTTAATATTGGCCCTGGTGATTTTTCCGGCACCAGGGTTGGTGTTATTTTTGCTAAGACTCTTTCATTAAGCATAGGAGCATCTTTGTATGGCTTTAACACGCTTGAGGTCATGGCCAGCGGTGAGGAGGCTCCAGATGAAGGACTTCTCATGCCGGTTTTGGATGTTCGAAGAGGTTACTATTACTTCGGTGGTTTCAGGAAAGTAAGACGTAGGGGCGGCAAGGAACGGAATGAGCTGACTGAGGTATTCAAGCCTGATTGCGAGAAGATGGAGAAATTGATTGCAAGACTGATCGAAATACCAGGTGAAAAGGCAGTGTTGATCCAGAGAGATCAGGTCAAAAGTTCACTGAAAGATGTGTTGGAGGGAATGAATTATATTGAAGGTGATTTAATAAATGCGGACAGGCTTGTCTCTGCTGCACAATTTTTTGATTTATCGAATAGAGAATCTGATCCTCATAAAATATTCCCGATCTACCCTGCCAATATTGAGCTATTTTTTAAGGGGTGCAGTGCAAGTTGACCAACCTGAACGGCTTTTCAATTGAAACGATGACAAAAGATAACCTTGATGAGGTTGCGGAGATGGAGAGGCGGATATTTCCAATACCATGGACGCGATCTCAGTTCAATGCAGAGATATCGAACCTGTTTTGCCATTATATGGTGGCAAAGATGGCAGGCAAGGTGATCGGGTACGTCGGCTTTGTGAGCATTGAGGACGAGGGCTATGTAACAAATATCGCAGTTGAACACAGCTATCGGCGGAAAGGAGTGGGTACTCTGCTCATAGCTCATGTATTTGAAAAGGCAATCAAGCTGGGAGTCAGGAGGTTGCTTTTAGACGTGAGAAAGTCAAATACGAATGCCCAGAGGTTTTATCGCAGATTCGGTTTTACTGAAGTGTCGGTAAAGAGAAGATATTATTCGGACAACCTTGAGGATGCGATCGTAATGGCCTCTGAGTTATCATCTGATCCCAATGCGATGGAGCTGATAGAGGGCATTAAGAAGAATGTGATGAAGGATAGGGAGTACTGATCCTGGTGCTTGATAACATCCTGTCGATTGAGACTTCCTGCGATGAGACTGCGGTAGCAGTTCTGAGTCAGGATGGTTGCCAGAAGTCTGAGCTCGTTGCATCCCAGGAGTACATCCATGAGAAGTATGGGGGCATTGTCCCCGAGGTCGCGTCCAGGCGGCATGTAGAAGTCCTGAACTTTATGATCGAAGAATCGCTTGAGATGGCAAACATCAGCTATGGTGGACTTGATGCAGTTGTCGTAACCGCGGGTCCCGGGCTAATAGGTTCGCTTTTAATAGGCCTAACCGCGGCAAAGACCATCTCTTATTGCTTTGGGTTGCCACTGGTAGGGGTTGATCATGTCGTATCGCATATATTCGCGAACTTTTATCAGGATTGCTGGTCGATCAGACCTGCGGTCTGTCTGGTCGTGTCAGGAGGCCATACAAGCCTTTTCTTGATCGATGAGAATGAAAACATGCGGTGCATTGGCCGCACAATAGATGATGCGGCGGGAGAAGCCATGGATAAGATAGCAAGATACCTTGGCCTGGGTTATCCGGGCGGCCCGCTAATTGATAAACTCTCTGTGAAAGGCTCTCCCAAGGCAGTTGATTTACCGAGGCCGATGATAAGATCAGCGGATTTTAATTTCAGTTTTAGCGGTCTGAAGACCGCAGTCGTGAGGACAGTGACCAAAAATCCTCATCTCATCAAGGGGTCTGCACTATTTGATGTCCTGGCGAGCTTTCAGGAGGCGATTGTCGATACGCTTGTATCGAAAACGATTGAGGCAGCCAGATTCCATGGCGCTCATCAGATCATGATCGCGGGTGGAGTGGCGGCGAATTCGAGGCTTCGTGAGAGGATGTTCCGGGAGTGTTCAAAAGAAGGGATTTCATTCAGTTCTCCGCCCGTAAAATATTGCACCGATAACGCTGTCATGACCGGGTTATATGGCATCTTCAAGCTTAATCGAGGACTCACAGATGATATGAGCCTGGATGCCTACTCGTTATTTAAGGATTATTAGCATGGAAGAAAAGAGAGGGCTCTGCAGAATTTTTTTTAGCGCGAAGCTCTACGTCAGGATATTGTTGGTGATCTTTGCGGGGCTTCTGCTTTTCATCTCATTCCCCAGGATTAACATCTGGCCGACAGCGTTCCTTGCATTTGTACTGCTTTATTTTGCCATCTATGGTGTCCGCTTCAAGTTTGCATGGATCCTCGGGATTATCTTCGGACTGACTGCGTATGCCCCCCTGATCTACTGGATGACATATGTGGGTTACATAACGTGGATACCGCTTTCGATCTATATGTCCTTATTTGCCTGTGTCTTTGTGGTGTTAACCTGGTTTCTGATAAACAGGCTGCCTACCGCCTCCATCTTTGCCCTCCCTGCAGTGTGGGTGTTTCTGGAGATTGCGAGGTCGAGCACGCGCCTTGCGTTTTCCTGGGGTCTGATCGGATATTCCCAGTCCAGCAACCTGGTCCTTCTTCAGTTTCTGAGGATAGGCGGAGTTTTCAGCATAAGTTTTCTTGTGGTACTTTTTGCAACTGCTGTTTGGTACATTATTAGTTTCCGGGTCAGGACTCGTTTGGGAACGGTATCGATCATCGCTTCTGTTGCGATTTTGATATCCGTTCTGGCCTATGGGTCAGCTTCCTATTTCAGGTTGAGGGGAGAAGGTCTGAATGACTATAAGGTTGGAAGTTTAAAGGTTGAACTGATACAGCCAAATATACCTCAGGAGCTGAAATTAGATCTGGATGTGGAGCATATATCCAGGGTGATAGAAGGTCTTCTCAGAGAAAGCAGATCCGGCGATGTGGATATGGTAGTCCTTCCTGAAAGCGCTGTGCCTTATATTATTAATTATGATGAACACGGGACCGAGTGGCTTAAGGGACTGATACTTGAAAAAGGAAAACCGTTTTTGCTCGGCAGCAGCACGGTAAAGGGGGATTCGTATTACAACTCCATCCTGTTGATGTCCGAGAAAGGTGAACTGATTGACCGGTATGACAAGATAAACCCTGTTCCATTTGGTGAGTTCATTCCTCTGCGCGGGCTTTTGTTCTGGGTTCCTCAACTGAAGTACGTTCCGGTTGACCTTTCTGCCGGGAACCAGGAGACGATCTTCAGGATAGATAATGTTAAATTTGGAGGCGTCATCTGCTTTGAATCATCGCTGCCGGGAACGATGCGGGTGATGAGGACAAAAGGTGCGCAGCTTTTATTCGTGCTGACGAATGACGGATGGTTTAAAAGAAGTTCCGCGCTGGATCAGCACTTCTCCATGGCTGCCTTCAGGGCAATTGAGAATGGAGTTACCGTGGTGCAGTCCGCTAATACGGGGATCAGCGGTGCCTATCTGCCCAATGGCAGCAAGCTGTTCTCATCATTGATTGAGAAGAAAACCGTGCTGATTGCAGAAGTCCCAATATATACGATTTCAACGATTTATTCGAAGATTGGCGATTGGGGAGTGATAATTTTCAGTTTCCTTTCCCTCATCACCGTAATTCTATACGCAATTTTTTGTAAATACTCTTGACCTTATAAGGCAAATATTTTAATATCTGTTAGCACTCTCAGTTAGAGACTGCTAATGGTCGAATAGTTAGAGTGCTAAATTCAGTTAAATTAACAGGAGGGATGTTTAATGAAGGTTCAGCCTTTAGGCGACAGGATACTTGTTAAGCCAGGCGAAAGCGAGGAGAAAACGAAGAGCGGAATCGTATTACCGGATACCGCAAAGGAGAAACCGCAGGAAGGTGAAGTAATCGCAGTCGGTTCCGGCAGGTACGAAGAGGGGAAGAAGATCCCCATAGAAGTAAAAGTCGGAGATAGAATTATCTACTCCAAATACGGCGGGACAGAAGTGAAGATAGACGAAGTAGAGCACCTTATTTTAAGAGAGAGCGACGTATTAGCCGTCGTTACTAAATAGGTAAAAGGAGGAGTTGATATGGCAAAGGAATTAAAATTTGGCGAAGAAGCCAGGCGGGCACTGGAAAAGGGTGTTAACAAGATTGCTGATGCAGTCAAGATTACGCTTGGTCCTAAGGGCAGAAACGTCGTTCTGGATAAGAAGTTTGGTTCACCCACGATTACCAATGACGGCGTGACGATAGCTCGTGACATCGATGTCGAGGATATTTATGAGAACATGGGTGTTCAGCTCTTGAAGGAGGTTGCGACCAAGACAAACGACGTCGCAGGTGACGGCACGACTACGGCAACCTTGCTTGCTCAGGCCATAGTAAGGGAGGGTCTGCGCAATGTTGCTGCTGGAGCGAATCCCATGTTGCTCAAAAAAGGCATAGACGAAGCGGTCAACATGGCTGTAGATGCCATCGGTAAAAATAGCCAGCCGATAGCAACCGATAAGAAGATGATAGCCGAGGTAGCTGCGATCTCAGCAGCCGATGAGGAGATCGGAAACAAGATAGCAGAATCTATGGAAAAGGTTGGTAAGGACGGCGTTATTACCGTAGAGGAGTCCAACACATTTGGAATTCAGATTGAAGTCGTGGAGGGCTTGCAGTTTGATAAGGGCTATCTTTCTCCATACATGATCACTGATCCTGACAGGATGGAGGCCGTGCTTGACGAGCCTTTCATAATGGTCGTGAATCAGAAGATATCAGCTGTACAGGACCTACTGCCCGTTTTGGAGAAGGTCATGCAGGCAGGAAAGCCGCTTTTGATCATCGCCGAAGAGGTAGAGGGCGAGGCGCTTGCGACCATTGTGGTCAATAAGCTGAGGGGCACGTTCAGCAGCGTTGCCGTTAAAGCCCCTGGATTTGGCGACAGGAGAAAGGCCATGCTCGAGGACATAGCGATAGTGACAGGTGGCAGAGTCATCACCGAAGAGCTTGGTATAAAGCTTGACAAGGTATCCCTTGACATGCTCGGTCATGCAAGACAGGTGAAAGTCGGCAAGGAGAACACGACCATAGTCGAAGGCAAGGGTTTGCCGGAAGAAATCAAGGGCCGTATTAAGCAGATAAGGACGGAGATAGATCAGAGCGATTCCGATTTCGACAAGGAGAAGCTCCAGGAGAGGTTGGCTAAGCTTGCCGGCGGCGTTGCGGTGATCAAGGTCGGCGCGGCAACTGAAGTTGAGCTGAAAGAGAAGAAGCACAGGATCGAGGACGCGCTTTCTGCGACCAAAGCTGCAGTGGAAGAAGGAATAGTTCCCGGCGGTGGAGTGGTCTTGATAGACATCATTGATGACATTAACGAGAAGAAGCTCGAAGGTGACATGAGGATAGGCGCGGAGATCATCAAGAGAGCGCTTGAGGAACCGCTGAAACAGATCGCATTCAATGCCGGCTTTGAAGGATCCGTGATCGCGGAAAAGGTAAAGGGATTCCCCAAAGGGCAGGGTCTTGATGCCCTGAGCGGTAAATTTGTAAACATGGTTGATGCTGGGATTATTGACCCGGCCAAAGTTACGAGGTCCGCTCTGCAAAACGCAGCGAGCATAGCATCCCTGATCCTCACTACTGAGGTCCTTGTGGCTGACAAGCCCGAAAAGGAACATGCTCAGATGCCGCCTCAACCACCGATGTATTAAAAGCATATTTTTAGTATGCGTATTAAAGCTCCCGGCCCACCGGGAGCTTTTTTTATTCTTGAATTTTATGAATAGGTGATAAAATTCTAAAAAAGACTTTGGGAGGGTTAATTGGAAGCTGAAATTGGTCGAGGCAGGTCAGCCAGTATTGCGTATGGTTTTGATGAAATTTCGATCGTCCCCAGCAGGAGGACCCGTGATCTGGAGGACATAGACATTTCATGGAGCATGGCTGATTATACATTTGATATTCCCGTGCTGGCATCTGCTATGGACGGTGTTGTAGATGTCGAGTTTGCAATAGAGATGGGGAAGCTCGGCGGGCTTGCGGTGTTAAACCTTGATGGTATTCAGACCAGGTATGAGGAACCCGCAGCGATTTATGAGAAGATCAGAGGTGCCCCCAGAGAGACGGCGACGAAGACGATCCAGGAGGTATATAGAGAACCTGTTAAGCCGGAGCTGATAACAAGGCGTATTAAAGAAATGAAGAAAGCCGGCATAATTACAGCGGCATCTTTAACTCCCCAGAGGGTCAGAGAGTTAGCGCAGATAGCCATTGATGCAGGACTTGACATTCTGGTTATTCAAGGGACGGTTGTGAGCGCGGAACACGTCAGCACAAGAGTGACCCCGCTTGATTTAAATGAATTCATAGGAAATTGCAGGATACCTGTTATCGTCGGTAACTGTGCATCCTACCAGACGGCACTTCACCTCATGCGCACAGGTGCGGTTGGCATCCTGGTCGGTGTTGGTCCTGGCGCTGCGTGTACAACCAGGGCTGTGCTTGGCGTTGGGGTGCCGATGGCCACTGCCGTTGCAGATGCAGCAGCGGCCAGGGTCAGATATCTTGAAGAGACGGGCAGATATGTGCATGTCATTTCAGATGGCGGTATGCGCTCAGGTGGAGATATTGCCAAGGCGATTGCATGCGGCGCGGATGCCGTCATGATAGGTTCGCCGCTGACGCGTGCCGAGGAATCTCCAGGAAAAGGTTATCACTGGGGGATGGCTACATATCACCCCACACTTCCCAGGGGAACGCGGGTCAGGACGGAGGTTGTGGGAAGCCTTAAGATGATTCTGCTCGGACCATCATCAGAAAATGACGGTACCCTTAATCTTATGGGCGCTTTAAGGACCTCGATGGCAACGTGCGGGCATAAGGATATAAAAGAGTTCCAGAAAGCTGAGATAGTCATCGCTCCATCGATCAGTACAGAGGGCAAATTCCTGCAGCTGAGACAGTTCAGTTAGGATGAACTCTAATGAACATTATTGCTGTTATCGATTTTGGCGGACAGTACAGCCAGCTGATTACGCGCAGGATCAGGGAGCTGAAGGTCTATTCACTGCTTGTTTCCTACGATAAGCCGGCGGACTATATAAAAAAGCTGCAGCCCTGTGGGTTGATCTTCACGGGAGGACCATCCAGCGTCAATTCAGCTGATGCTATTTTTCCGGACGATGAGCTGTTCAGCCTCGGAATTCCCATACTCGGCATATGCTATGGGCACCAGTTGATGGTGAAGGTTTTTGGCGGAGAAGTGGTCAGCGGCGCGTCCAGGGAGTACGGGCAAACAGAACTGAAAGTGCTGTCTGACTCGAAATTGTATGAAGGAACGCCGGCGGATCAGATCTGCTGGATGAGCCACGGCGATTTTGTCAGCAGCATGCCTGAAGATTTCAGAGTGACTGCGCGTACCGGCAGCGGTGAAGTGGCATCCATGGAAAGCAAGACCGGGCAGATGTACGGTGTTCAGTTTCATCCCGAGGTGAGGCATACACAGTTTGGTATGAGGATGCTGGAGAATTTTGCAGTTAACGTCTGCGGATGCAAGCAGGACTGGACTCCATCCGGCGTGATTGAGGCGTTTGTAAGGGAGATCAGGACGACGGTCGGCGGCGGCAGGGCGGTATGCGCATTGAGCGGCGGCATAGATTCATCAACTGCTGCTATGCTTGCACATCGGGCTATAGGCGAGAGGCTCAACTGCGTATTTGTTGACCACGGCCTGCTCAGGAAGAACGAAGCCGAGGAGGTCAAAAATTTCTTCACAAAAAACATGAGATTGAACCTGACGGTTGTCGATGCCAGGGAGAGGTTTTTAGCGAAATTAAAGGGAGTTGTGGAGCCCGAGCGCAAGAGGAAGATCATCGGCGAGGAGTTCATAAGGGTATTTGAGGAGCAGGCGGAAAAGATCGGCGATATCGATTACCTGGTTCAGGGCACGCTTTATTCGGATGTGATTGAGAGCGGAAGCAGGACTGCAGCGAAAATAAAATCCCACCATAACGTAGGCGGCTTGCCGGAGGTCATGAAATTGAAGCTTATTGAGCCGCTGCGAAATATTTTTAAGGATGAGGCAAGAGAGATAGCCAGGGAGCTTGGCATAACCGATGAGATAGTCCAGCGTCACCCATTTCCAGGGCCGGGGCTCGCCATCCGAATCATAGGCGAGGTAACGCAGGAGAGGCTCGAGATACTGAGGGAGTCGGATGCAATAATTGAGCAGGAGATCAGGGGAGCCGGTCTCTACAATGAGATATGGCAGGCATTTGCCGTGCTCCCTGCGATAAAGAGCGTGGGCGTTATGGGAGACAGCAGGACTTACGCTTATCCCATCGTGGTCAGGGCGGTTAAGAGCGATGATGCCATGACTGCGGACTGGGTACGGCTTCCGTATGAGCTGCTTGCAAGGGTATCCAACAGGATAATAAACGAGGTAAAAGGGGTAAACCGGGTGGTTTATGACATCAGCTCTAAGCCGCCGAGCACGATTGAATGGGAGTAGTCAGGATATCTTGCTTATTGGCGCTATGGACGCCAGCAGGGTTTTTTGCTGCCCGCCTCCAAAATCCACTGAAAGTTCCAGATCTGCATCCGAGCAAATCGCTGAGAGCACAACCCCAATTCCAAATTTCTGGTGCAGGATCCTATCGCCCGGTTTGAGATCGAATTTACCGCTCCTTTCAAACATATCCTGGACGGCGGTTTGCGCGTTGAACTTTTCCTCGACCTTGAGGTGATCGGGAATTTCAAAGATGAAACGGGAGACGTTGTTGTAACTATCCTGACCGTGCAGGCTTCTTGCCGCAGCATTGGTGAGATAGACCTTTTTCTTTGCCCTGGTGATGCCGACGTAGCAGAGACGCCTTTCCTCTTCTATCTCCTTGTGATCTGTCATGCTCATGTAATGCGGGAGGATCTGTTCCTCCATTCCCGTGAGGAAGACGGTATCAAACTCCAGCCCTTTTGCGTTGTGCAGTGTCATCAGGACGAGCGCGGGGTCGCTTTCAGAGTATTTGTCGATATCCGTCATCAACGCAACCTCGGAGAGAAAGTTGTCCAGATTCGGCTCATCCGACCTCTTCTCAAAATCCCTTGCTGCGCTTACCAGCTCGTCCAGGTTCTCAAGCCGTGTCAGTGAATCGATGCTGCCGTCGCTGTACATCTTCCTGTACCCGGTTTCCTCGAGCACGAGCTCGATTAACTGGCTTATGCTTTTTTCATGTCCTGTCTCTTTGAAGGCCTCTATCATCTTTTTGAACGCAAGCAGGCTTTCCCTTGCCTTTCTGGTGAAGTCTGTGCTGTCCTCGCACTTTGATATCGCCTCATAAACGGATACCTTATTGCGGGCCGCTAACTCTTCAAGCTTCAATAATGTAGTCTGGCCTATGCTTTTTTTCGGGGTGTTTATGATCCGCTTCAAGCTGATATTGTCATTAGGATTTGATATCACCCTTAGATATGCAAGCGCATCCTTGACCTCCATCCTCTCGTAGAACTTCAGACCTCCGAATATTCTGTATGGGACTCCGCGGGATATGCATGTCTCCTCAAACACTCGCGACTGGGCATTTGTGCGATAGAAAATTGCTATGTCCCTGAGGGAGCATTTTTCATCTCCTGTGGTCAACCGCATTACCTCGCTTAGCACGAACTGGGCTTCATCTCTTTCATCCCTTGCGCGGTAATAGCTTAGTAGCTCCCCGTCCTCCTTCTGCGTCCAGAGGACCTTGTGTTTGCGTGAGGCATTGTTTTTGATGACCTCATTTGCGGCGCTCAGGATATTCTGAACAGATCTGTAATTCTCCTCCAGCTTTACAACCATGGCGTCCGGGAAGTCCTTCTCAAATTCGAGTATGTTTCTTATATCGGCGCCTCGCCAGCTGTATATGCTCTGATCATCATCGCCGACAACGCATAAATTTCTGTGCTGTTCGCTGATCAATCTCACGAGTTCGTACTGCGCCCTGTTGGTATCCTGATATTCATCAACAAGGACGTGCCTGAATCGGTTCTGGTATTTCTCGAGGATTGAAGGAAAAAGCTCAAATATGTTGACCACGGTCATGATAAGGTCATCGAAATCAAGACAGCTGCTCCTGTAGAGTTCGTCCTGATATTCCCTATAAACCTCGGCGGCGACCTTTTCAAAAGGAGTTTTCGCAAAATTTGCGTACTCTTCGGGGTCTTTAAGCTCATTTTTTGCCATCGAAATATATGCAGCGACTGCTTTGGAGGAGACTCTTCCTCCCGCGGCGTTGTTCTTCTTCAGGATGTTTGCTATCAGCTTCTCGCTGTCATAGCTGTCGTAGATTGTGAAATATCTGCTTAAACCCAGTTTTACAATCTCTGCCCGGAGTATCCGCACACAGGCTGAGTGAAATGTGCTGATCCACATGTCGTTGGCAAGGTGGCCAAGTATTGCTGTAAGCCGCTGCTTCATCTGGTTTGCAGCCTTATTTGTGAACGTTATCGCCAGTATTTCATACGGAAACGCCTTTTTTTGCGCGATGAGGTGCGCAATCCTGTGCGTCAGCACCCTTGTCTTGCCGGAACCGGCGCCTGCAAGGATTAGAAGAGGGCTCCCTTCATGCAAGACGGCTTTTTGCTGCTCAGAATTCAGGTTATTTAGGATGTCTGTCTCCATATCTTTGATGATATAATAAAAAGCGTTGTAGAGGTGAAAATGATCCCGAGGATATCGGTTGTCATTCCGGCACATAACGAAGAAAAGTATATTTCTGCCTGCCTGTCATCTTTAAAGCATCAGATCTACAACGATTTTGAGATAATCGTCGTTGATAATGCCAGCACAGATAGAACCGCGCAGATCGCCAGGCTATTTGCCGATAAGGTCATATTCGAGCCGGTACGTGGTGTGGCGTGTGCAAGACAGCTCGGTTTTGAGGCAGCCCGCGGCGAGATAATTGTGAGCGCAGATGCGGATACCCTCTTTGAATCAGACTGGCTGCTCAAGATAGCAAGGAAGTTCGATGAGGACAATGAGTTGTTCGCTATTTGCGGGCATATGATCTTTTACGACGGCGATAAGCTGTCCAGATGGATCACAGGCCGTCCCCTTAAATTTGTCATATCAACCAACTACCTTCTGGGCATCAGATCATTTTTCGGATGCAACTTCGCGGTGAGGAAAGAGTATTTCAAGAAGTGCGGCGGCTTTAACCTGCGCATGAACCAGGACGAGGAACTCGAGCTTGCGCAAAGGTTGAAGAAGCTCGGGAAAATCGTATACTGCCCGGAGATAGTCGCCTATACTTCCGTGCGGCGCTTCAAAGCGAACCCCCTGGAATATCTCTGTATCGCTACCGTGAACTTCTTTAGAGTTATGCTCAAAACCGGCGACATCGTGAGCAACTTCAAAGTCGTCAGGTAACATAGTTTTAGTCGGTAGTCTTGAGCAAATAGACACTATGTGTCGATATTAAACAATATTGATTCATAAAAACTTAACATAATTGTTAAGTTTTTATGAATGGACAAGAGGTTGGTAGAACGATGGTTACCAGAGAAATAAGTGATATCGAATTCATACAGACTTTAAGGGGCTTTAATAAGCCTGAGTTTCAAGGTCTTGAGTTGGAAAGAACAGCTAATGAACTTTACTACCCATCTTATCTCTCATTTGAGTCGGCATTATCAAGGTACGGAATTTTAAGCCAAATCCCATATACACTGACATTCGCCACCAACAGACGCTCGAAAAAGATTCTGCTAAGGGATAGAGAAGTGGAATATAGACAGCTTAAGAAGGAATATTTCTTTGGATACAAATTAGAAAAAGGGCTCTATATCGCAGAACCCGAAAAAGCAGTGCTGGATCAGCTTTATATGATAAGCAAGGGCAAAGCATTAAGTGATATAAGTGAATGGTCACTAATTGGTCTCAAAAAAGGGAAACTTTTTCAATACAGTAAGTACTTTCCTAAAACTGTTCAGATTAGTGCGAAAAAGCTGACTCCAACGTTTGGTAAACATATCGCTACTATAGATAGTGAAGTACATTTCAATTAGGTTGTGAGATCAAGCTGAATATTCTATGATACTAAAACGGTTTATATATAAAGTAAAAAGAGAGAGATTAACCTTCGGACGAAACCTTAGGTGTGCTCCCTCATCATGATTAATACACATTGTGACAAAATAAAATGAAAAATCAAGAGTGGAGTCGAAAACGGAAGTACCGCATCTCGTTGGTAATTTTGTTTTGACCAATTGAACAGATATGGCTGATAGAGAAAGCGAGAGTGGAGTCAGATGAAGCGCATATCCGGCAAAAGTAAAACAGAAAAGGCAGATCTTACTCACGGTGAGTCACTCGCTGGTCTTTCAGATATACTTGTCAGGTCTGTGTCGGATTTAATGCGACTAGCTAAAACTGAGGAGGACTTGCGAATTGGTTTTGAGAAGATATTAGATCCGTTACTCAAAACTATGGGCATTAGGCCAGAGCCAAGATATGAGCACTTCGTAACTCACACTAAAACGATCTTTCGCGGTTATCCCGATGCAGTTCATGGACAGTTGATTATCGAATATGAACCCCCGAGAGCGTTTTCCTCGAAGCGCAATATTGAACATGCATATAATCAATTGGTAGATTATTTAACTGCAGAATCAAAAAAAACGAATCTGAATCAATTGATTGGGGTCGGGTTCGATGGCCAACAGATTTTCTTCGTTCAGTATCTTAATAGAGAAAATAAGGCTGTGGAGAGGGAAAGGTTTGTACTCCGTGGACCATATGATTTTGCACCCGAAAGTGCCCGGACATTGCTTGTTCACTTGCGTGCCCTGGCGCGTCTTTCACTTACCGCCAAAAATTTAGCTGATAAGTTTGGGCCTGAAAGTGAGCTTGCACCTAAAACAGTTTCTGTTTTTGCCAATGCATTGGAGTATTGGGGCGATCAGGCAAGAATCCAGACCTTTTTTAATGAATGGAAACGCCTGTTTGGAATTGTCTATGGCGAGCAGTTTACAAGTCATCAAGGAAAGGAGGTAGGAGCTCTCACGAGATTATATAAAGTTGGAAAAGAAACAGATTTCCAAGAACTTTTATTTTCTGTCCATACCTACCTTGCCTTTTTAATGAAACTTATCGCTGCCGAACTTTTAACCTTGCGAGAAACTACGTTTAGTTCCTCGCTTGCTTCTGAATTAGCTCATGCGACCGAGGACGAACTAAAGAGACAGCTTGCTGATATTGAAGATGGTGGAGTATACGCCCGCAGAGGAATTACAAATTTCCTCGAGGGAGATTTTTTCCGCTGGTATCTTGATGCGTGGTCCCCGCGACTTGAAGAAGCAATAAGAGAAATCACGAGGGCGCTTTCGGAATTTGAGCCGGCAACAAGTACTTTAGATTCATCGGCAACTCGTGATCTTCTTAAAAGACTTTATCAATATTTAGTCCCGCAAGAGGTTCGCCATCAGCTTGGTGAATATTACACACCGGATTGGCTTGCTGAATTGATATTGAACGAAGTTGGGTACGATGGAAACAATTTTAAACGATTCTTAGACCCAGCCTGCGGTTCTGGCACATTTCTTGTTTTAGCGATTCAGAGGGCAAAAGAATGGGGCATCAAAAATAAGCGACCGCCGCTTGAGATTGCTAAGAGTATTAGAGCTAATATTTGGGGGTTTGACTTAAATCCTTTGGCTGTTATCGCTGCGCGCACTAACTATCTATTTGCTTTGGGCGATTTAGCCAATGAACACCAAAATATGGAAATACCTATTTACCTTGCCGATTCTATTCTTTGGCCGGAAAGAAGTGGACAAATGGGGTTAAGACCAAGGGGAGACTCAATCGAGGTACAGACGTCATTAAAGACCTTTTTTGTGCCGAATATTTGGGTATCAAACAAAGGGTTCTTAATGAATATGGCGGCTCCACTTATTGAAAAAATGGCCAAGGATCAATATGCCGTTTCAGAGGCATTGGAACTTTTAAAAAAAGAAGGTTTAGTATTTCCGCCTCATGAGGAAATAGTGGAAAGTTTTTACAAAGATATATTGGAACTTGAGAAGCAAAACAAAAACGGCATCTGGGCGCGCTTTTTGAAAAACGCCTTTGCGCCGATGATTGCCGGAAAATTTGATTTTGTAGTCGGTAATCCACCGTGGATCAGGTGGGATTATTTATCTCAAGATTACCGCAATGCCACATTGCAACTATGGAAGGATTATGGACTGTTTTCGCTAAAAGGTTTTCAAACTCGACTTGGTGGCGGGAAAAAAGATTTTTCAATGCTTTTTGTTTATGCTTCTTCTGATTACTATCTCAAAGATGGCGCAAAATTAGGATTTTTAATAACCCAAGAGGTTTTTAAATCAAAAGGCGCGGGCGAAGGATTTAGAAGGTTTCAGTTAGGAGAAGGTAAATATTTGAAAATACTTAAAGCGCATGATTTAGTATCTATCCAGCCATTTGAAGGAGCAACAAATAAAACAGCCGCAATTATTCTCAAAAAGATCGAGAAAACAAAATACCCAGTACCTTACATTGTTTGGGCCAAGAAAAAAGGTGTTGGCAAAATAGCCACCGATAAATTATTCGATGAAGTTATGCCACTTTTACAAAAGAGACATTATATCGCAAAGCCAATCGGTTCAAATGTTGGCGCGTGGCAAACACTACCGGCAAAAGCTGAGGGATTATCAAATATTGAAGGAAAGAATGACTATAAGGCGATTCTTGGTGCCAATCCAAATCCCTATGGCGTATTTTGGTTGGAAATAAAACAAACATTATCTGATGGAAACATCATAGTTAGAAACTTAACAGAAAAAGGGCGACAAGAAATAACAACAACAGAAGAAAGAATTGAACCGGATTTAGTATATCCAGCAATTCGCGGTTCTGATATAAAAAGGTGGCAGATTAACCCCAAAATTTATATGCTTGTAGTACAAGATCCGAAAGCTCGCAGAGGCTATCAGGAAAATTATCTTAAAAATAATTATCCCCGCACTTACGGATACTTGCTTCGATTCAAAGATATTCTTTTGAGAAGACCACTTTATAAAAAGTACCACGAAGAAACAAAAGCCCCATTTTACAGCCAATTCAATATTTCAGAAGGAACCTTCGCGAGATACAAAGTGGTTTGGAAGCGAATGACCAATGATTTAATTGCTACAGTAGTTTCTCAATTCAAAACACCATTTGGCTACAAAACTATTATTCCACTGGAAACTACAGCTTTAATTGCCACTAACTCCGAACCTGAAGCTCATTATCTTTGCGCTATTATCAACTCAATACCAGTGCGAGATTTTATTAAATCGTTTTCTTCTGCCGGCCGTGGTTTTGGAACGCCTTCAGTAATGTCGCATGTCGGTATTCCAAAATTTGACCTAAAAAATCTGCTTCACTTGAAAATTGTTGAAATATCCAAAAAATGTCATCAGTTGAGAGTGGAAGGTAAAGACGAGGAAATATTAAAACTAGAAAAGGTAAATGACGAGCTGGCAAAAAAATTGTTTGGTGCTTAATATCATGAAATTGGTTAAAATCATTATAGTGTTTCTATTAAGTTAAAAAGGTATGCATTGGCTTATACCCCTATTTTTCAAAAAACATAGTTTTTGATTTTTTTAAGGGGGAAAGACTGGACGTCTTCATACGGGCTTCATTACAATATAAATCCTATATGGTGTGTCTTAAATCAAATTTTAGCCTACATATCTTTATCAATTCATCACTTTATAAGCGATGAATGGTGTTTATCAAAAATCATAAACACCGAAATATTTGAGTAATTTCGCCCGCAATCAGCCGTCCAGAACGGGTGTCGGTCTCGGAAAGTAGTTTCTTTCCGCTCCCGACTACCTCCGATTCGCCCCTACCCTTCCATTTTTATTCCGCAACTTAAGTCTGTTAATATAGTCTGGTTTTATAAGTTTGTGGTTTTGCAAGTGAGTGTGGAAGGGTAGGGGTTCCCTCGTCCACTAAAGTGGACATCGGCGACCGTTCGGGCTTCGCCCTCACTATCGAAGGTAGTCGGGCGCCGCCCAACACCCGAAGTGCGACTGGCGGAATTCCCCCTGACCCCTTTCCGCTCAGTCGCAAGTTCTTTTTCAAAGAACTATAAGGACAGTTATGATTTGAACTTAAAACGCTTTTTAAACATAATCGTCCGAGAGACGGGCGATGTTAGAACCTGGTTAGTGTGGGAAAATAAATTCGCCGATAATCATGAAAATCCAAAAGGCACCAGATAAAATAGCTGGAACAAATCCGACCCACAAAACCCAAGAGCGTTCGCCTTTTTTGAAGGCGCGGACACCTGCTACTAGCGCGGAAACTGAAAGAGCTAACGCAAAAATCATTACGCCAAATCCAATAGTCGCCCCAACATTTTCATTGCTTGCCTTGTCAATCATTGGGCGAATTACTGCAGTAAAAACGCCGAGAAGTATTTGGCTCCCCAAAATGGCGGCTAAGCCAAGACTCATAGCCCACCAAGCCGTTTTTGTTTTTGGCTTATCCTTAAATTTACTGATTATTTCGTTTTTCATATTTCATACCACTTAAAATCCTAAATTAAAAATTATAGAAAAAATCTCAGCAATAATCATTAAGAGCCAAAATAATCCGAGTGCGATAGCAGGTCCAAAACCAAGCCACAGAACCCAAGACCGCTCAGCCTTACGATAGGCGATTGTGCCAGTAATAAGGGCGGCGATAGTAAGTACTATCCCGGTAATTCCAATGCTTTGTGCAAAAAAGACACCAGTTAATTTGCGAATAATAGTATTAATGAGTACCAATAGTGGGATTTCCAGAACTGATGCTAATCCCAATGCCATAGCCCACCAAGCCGTTTTTGTTTTTGGCTTATCCTTAAATTTGCTGGTTACTTCGTTCTTCATACCTTAATTAAACTACCAATAAGTTTTAATGTCGATGAAGGGCAAACCAAAAAGCCAGTTTTATCTGTCTTTTTTAGGGGCTCTCAATGTATTACAATTGTCAGATTAACCGAGCTTAAAGGCATTTGACGTGGCAGTTTTGGGAATAGACACAGACAGCAACACCATTGAGCTTTCATCCAATGACAGAAAACAAGGCACCTACATTATCGGCGTCAACGGTACCGGCAAAACTGTTCTTCTTTTAAATATTGCTTTATCTGATATTGAAGCTGGCGATGGCCTTTGTTTTCTGGATCCTCACGGCGATGCTATTGAAACCTTGCTAACCTTAATCCCGGAGTCTAGAAAAAACGACGTAATTCTCTTTGAACCTTCAGACATTGACCATCCCTTAGGGCTTAATGTTTTTGAGTGTCCGGATATCTCCGATCCAAGAGTGGTGGATTTAGTCTGCTCCGAGGTAGTAGGAACATTCAAAAAGCTCTATCAGGAATTTTGGGGCCCTCGCCTTGAGGATATCCTTCGCCACGCAACCTTGACGGTCTTGTACAATCCCGGCGCAACCATGCTGGACCTTCACCTTATTCTTATTGATGAAGTCTATCGCAAAAAGCTGCTTAAAAATGTTTCAGACCCTTTAATTCACCAGTACTGGAGGCTTATCTTCCCGGAAAGCAAGAAAGAGATGAGGGAATGGCTTTCAAGTGCCTATAACAAAATCGGCAGGTTTATGGCAAATTCATTGATCCGAAATATTGTCTGTCAGTCCCAAAGCAGCATCAACTTAAGGGAAATAATGGACGAAGGTAAAATCCTTTTAGTCAACCTGGCCAAAGGCAAGATAGGAGAGGATAATTCCAGCCTTTTGGGAAGTGTTTTAGTAGGAAAGATTTTAATTGCCGCGCTTTCCAGAGCCGAGACAGAATTTGAGAAGCGCCGGCAGTTTCACTTAATTGTTGATGAATATCATTCATTTGCAACTCAATCCTTCCCAACGCTTCAAAGTGAAGCCCGGAAATTCAAAATTGATACCTTAGTTGCTCATCAGTACCGCAACCAGCGAATTGTGGAATGGGTTTATCTTTTCAGATTTTTGACGCGGGAGCATATTCATTTACTTGAGTTTAAAGATAAATCAATAGCAGCTTGCCAGAAGCGGTTGACTTTTCTTTATCATAATGGGTACCTAGACGCTATTCTCAAACCCATTCCTTCAGGATATGGATCCTCAAAAAGGGTATATTGCCTTTCAGAAAAAGGCAAAGAACTGATTGTCCATATGTATGACAGCATTGATCCTAAAGAGATTAAATGGAAAAAAAGCTACAACGACGTAGAGGGCTACTTTTTGGAATACACTCTAGCAATCAATGATGTCAGGGTAGCTTTGACCGTTGCTACCAGAGGAAAGGGCTATGTTTTAGAATGGATTCCTGAGTGGGAGCTAAAAGCATTAAAAGAAAAAGTTGAGGATCCTGAGAAGTCAGGAAAATATATTGCCATTACTCCAGACTCATATTTTGTTATAAAAGCAGATGGCAAGAAAGCCTGTTTCTTCCTTGAAGCTGACAGAGCAACCGAGGCAAACAAAAGATTCAAGGAAAAGGTTAGAGGTTATGTTGAGTATGTCCGGACTAAGAAATATCAGGAAAGATACAAAACAAGCTCTTTAAGAGTACTTGTTGTTACGACTACAAAAGAGCGTTTAAAGAATTTAATGAATACAACTCAAAGCGTTAATGGAGCAAGCTTCTTTTGGTTTACTACTTTTAAGGAAGCAAATCCAGGTAGTATTTTATCTAAACCTATCTGGTTATCAACAAACGGTAAAAGTGAATCGATTATGACTGACTACTGACTAATGATGAAGAACCTTTTGTTTTTGAACATAAGTTATAAATTTATTTTTTTAAAACAGGTTTTGGAATCTTGTTAAAATTAGTTATTTTAAATCTCAAATTAAAATCTTTTTTATAACCCTTTTTATTAACAATTACTTTGATTTTGTTTCTTTCATTGGGGCCAATATTGTTTATCACGGTTTGAGCAACTCCCATTCCCTGCTTATTCTCTAAAACGAGCATAAAATCTAGCCCCACAGAAACTCCATTTTCTTTACCCCCTAAAGAAACCGTATTAAATTTTTCAGGTAGCATGCTCAAATCTATGTCTTTTGGAAATTCTGAAACAATGTTTACATCATAATAGGGACTTTCACTATTGTTTATTAAATAGACAAAGAATTCTTCATTCCAATTATCTCCATTTTTTGAAACTGATATTCTTTTATTAGTGGGTTTAATTTCTAATGGCCTCCATTTTTCTACATAAAGAATACGAATTCTAGGTATTATAAAAACCTCGAGAACAATAGTGATACCTATAATGATAGCTATATCAATAATGTAGTTCATAAAATTTTTAACTTGGCTGAACGTGCCGGTCTGGAACTCATATGTTACAATTATAAAACAATGAGTCAGTATAAAATAGAGATTAGTTGAATAGATCAAGGTCAGATTTTTTCAATTTAAGAAGATGAGAAAACTATTGGTAAATTCTAGTTTTCTTTTAGCAAGAATTTAGCAATTTGCTTTTAAAATAAATTTGTTCTTTCAAATATAAATCTAAGAAAGGAAAAGAGGTTGGATAAGGAAACTAAAGAACGTATAAAAAGACAGTTAAGGCTAGGGGAAAAGCGCAAATTGGTTGGAGACACAAGTAAAATTCAGAATATTCACGATGACATTTGGGGTGACGTTTCCAACATCAAAGGTGACGTTCAAAAAGACATTATTCCTAAGTTGGGACCAATTATCAAGGAAGTTGCTGAGGAGGCAAGACGGAAAGTATACAAGAAGTACGGTCTGAATGAACGTGAACACCGGATGGCTGGCAGGTGCCTTCGTGATTCTGTTGTAACGGCTATAATATCAGTATGAAGAAAGAAATAATAAGTAAGTTTAAGGAAAAGCCGAGAACAAAAACAGCTTGGTGGGCAATGGGTCTTGGTTTGGGTGCTATTTTGGGAGGTCCTATGCTCGGTATTTTCGCTGCTGTTATTCGCCCAATAATAGACAAGGCAAGTAGCGAAAATGTTGGGGCGTCTATTGGATTTGGCGCTGGATTTGTTTCATTGGTCATTTCTGTTTCTGCGCTTGTCACAGGTGTCCGTGCTTTCAAAAAAGGCGAACGATCTTGGGTTTTGTGGGTAGGATTTGTCCCGGCTATTTTAGTCTGTGCCTTTTGGGTTTTTATGGTGATCGGCGAATTTATTTTCCCGCATTAACTTTTTACGTTCAAAAAATGACACTTTTGGTCTTGATAGGGTCTGTCGTTTCTTGGAGGCAGCAAGGCCATGGGTAAAGTAGACCGGTAGACCTTTTGTGGCTGATGATCTTCTGGACTCGCGTTGCGCGAGCCCTTTCTTAAATAGGTCTTGGTAATAGAAATGTACCCTTTAACCATTTTCGCCCGCTCTAGAGCCATTCTAGGGCTTTTCCTGAGCCACTAAAAAGAAACTGCCAGTTGTTTTATCACCTTTTTCTTTGTTATCCTTAAAACAGTTATAAGCAGCTTTCCCGCTTATGTTTTTTCATTTTAAAAGTCCCGAAGACTATCTTGTATTGGGTAAAACCGGCCCACTCTGGTTTTTCCCAACCTACAAAATCCCTCAAAAAGACAGAGGCGATCATATGCATATTGTCGGCACAACCGGCAAGGGTAAAAGCAAGCTTTTAGAGCATATGATTTTCCAGGATATAACTAACAGTAGAGGCATAGCCTTAATTGACCCGCACGGCAATTTGGCAGATGACGCCCTGTCCTATCTTGGCACTAATGGCTATTTCAACGAACCTAAAAACCTTGAGCGCCTCGTTTATATCAACCCATCAAGAAAGGACTACAGCCCCGGAATAAACCTTTTAGAGCTTCAGGAAAACGAGGATCCGGCAGAACACGCCAACGACATCATCGAAGTTTTCAAAAGGAACTGGAAATTAGAGACCGCGCCGGTATTTGAAGATGTGATGTTTAACTCTTTGATGGTACTAATTGCCAATAAACTATCTATCATTGAAATGCCCAAACTCTTAACTGATAAATATTACAGAAATAATCTTCTAATAAAGACTAAAGACCCCTCAATTCGTCATTTCTTCTCCGACCGCTTTGATAAATGGCCCAAAAGAGAGCAAGCAACAAGGCTGGAATCAACTCTTAATAAAGTTTCAAGAATAATCGGAAGCGAAAGGCTAAGAAACATTTTTGGCCAAACTAAATCTACTATAAACTTCAGGGATATCCTTGATAAAAGCCTTGTTTTAATTGTGGATCTATCGAGCCTAAGTGAGCTTACCGGTAAGCTTTTCGGGGGTTTTATCACAACTTTAATCCAGCAGGCAGCCATGGCAAGAAGAACAAGAAGGGACTTCTTTGAATACCTGGATGAGTTTCAGCTTTTTGTCAGCCATGAGGGCGGATCAAAAACTTTCAGCAAGATTCTGGCTGAGGCAAGGAAAAGACACCTATACCTGATCCTTGCTCACCAGCAGCTAAGCCAACTTGATGAGCAAATGAGAGGAGCATTGGGCAATGTTGGCACGCTTGTTTGTTTTGGCATAGACAGATCAGATGCTGAAATTCAGGCAAAGCGGATATTTTTACCTCATGGCGAGGATATTAAAGAAAAAGCCAAAAGAGATAGCCAATACCCGCTCTATTTTTCGCTTTATGAGAACCTTGAGAAAAATATCCAGGCGTTAGATAAAAGAACCCTATCTCCTAGATGGGCTTATGTGGTCTCAAAGCAAAGAAAAGCCGCGCTTATTAAAACCATTGAAGTTAAAGACGCAGACTTTAGTAAAAAACAAATTGAAGAAATAAAAGAATTTAGCGCCAGCAAACATAGCCGGCTGTATAAAGAAATCAGGAAAGAAATCGAATAGCGTTTTGACTACTCTAATAATAGTAATATCATGATAAAAGACTGGGAGACAGATCCTGAAATTTTCACTAAAACATAGTGTATGATATGCACCTTCTAATTTTTCAGCTAACAAAGTGAAAATATCCTTTAAAAATTTAGGCGTTATTTATATGCTTTTTATTTCGTTTCTAATACTTTTTGCCATATCTGTCGTCTGCTGGAGCCCTCCCACCGCTTTAAAATAGTCATCCACCAACCCAAGTATGTTTTCATCATCATATTTCCTAATAACTCTATTACCATCGAGTTTAATCATTGAACCACTGTACTTGCCATTCCAGCATGCAAGATACAAAGCTTCATCTACATGATGAAAGAATATGCTATTTCCTATTGAATCTAACCCAAAGGACGATTCTAACGGCTCATTATAAGTATTGCCAGTATTGGAACATTTAAACACGTCGCCGTCTTTCTCTATCTTTTCATGCTTGTCGCAATATGGACAAAGTTTCGCCGTATATTCGATAAGGTCTTTGATTCTTTTACTAACCACGGATCTCTTGGGGTTCTGTGTTGTTACAAGTATTTTGATAGCTTTACCTCTTGCGTTTAGAGAGATTAATCCAGAAAGCAAGCTTTCACCAAACTTTTTCCAGTGATCCCCTTCCATAAAACTAAGATCGCTTGAGATTAGAAAAAAGTGATCATCACAATCATTTAAAGCTCGGTTAAAGAATTCCTCATTTGTATAATATGGGTCAACGTACTTTCCTTTCTTTATGAGCCACCTTTTTATCGGATCAAGAATTCTAGTAAACCATCTAAACTCATGAAAAAGGGCGCCGACAAATAGGCATATTAAGCCAGTGACCAAAGAGATGAGACCAGTCCATAGCCAATACAATATCAATCACCCCACATGCCTATATTTGCTATATAGTGATTAACCAACATACTCATAGCTTTTTCATACCTAAAAGCACCGCTCTTTATCTGACCAACCATTTCCATAAGGTTATTAAATTCTTGGTCAGGGTTCCTTTCTCGAATGAAATCATACACATAACTAGAGGGTTGCCAATTGTCTCCCAGTAGCAATCTGTGAGGTTTGAGGCACCAAAAATATAGCTCTACAAGTTTGGTAACCCAATCAGACTCTCGAAAAGAACTTGTATGTTTATTCCCTGCAGATATACATTCTATTACAGATTCAAGGATAGTCTTTATATTTTGGAGTTCTTTAACAGGCGTATCAAAATTTTCCAAGCTAATCAGAAAAGCCACGAGATGTGATGGTAAATCAGAGGAGGATTCTACATGATTAAAAAAATCGAACTTTATTACAACGTCCTCGTAAACTTCAATGGTAATTACTTTATTTGCAGGTATTTTTTGAGAAAAAGGCCAAATCTCAGAGAGATTTAAATCATAGTACTCTCTAACAACTAGCCAGCGATTCCCATTAAGTTTATATGGACCATGAAACTCATGACAAATAGAATGATGGCCCGCTGTGATAAGTTCTGTGTAAAGCCATAATGTTGTGTTTAACTTCCCAATGATTTTTCTTATCTCTTTACTTTTCTCATCATTCTTAAGATATATAAGGTCAAGTGTTTTTAGTGTTTTATCGACATCGTCCTTGGACCACAAAATATTTTGACCTTTCTCGCAAAATAGGTCTTCCCTACGAAAGAACTCAATAAAATCAAGTAAGTCTCTAAGAATCCCCACACCCCTACTTCCCTTGAGTTCTCCAAAAGAGTAATGGATCTGATGCATAGGATAAGAAATTCTAGATGGAGCTTTAAATAAATTCGCTATTTCACCTTTTGATTTACCAATTTTCTTAAGATCATCTATCGTTTCACAAAGTACGGGCAAGAAGCACTTGTTCAGGTACCACGCACCAATCTCAACCATTAAAGGCCAAAGTGGCGGTTGGCCTCTATCATCTAATATGTGCTGCGCGTCTATCTCACATATTTTTTTAATGTCATCGGGCATATACAATTCCCTCGTCTCCATCGACTTCCACCTCATCGTTATTATGTAATATCTTAGTAGCATTCTCTGTGCCGGTCACACATGGTATGCCAAGCTCTCTCGCTACAATAGCGGGATGAGAAATCACTCCACCAATGTCTGTAACTATAGCCACAGCCTTCAATATTGCTGTGGTATATTGCGGGTTCGTAAGGGGAGCAACTAATATTTCTCCATCTTTAAACTGTTCTATATCAGCAGGGGATACAATAATTTTTACCTTACCACCCGCTACTCCTGGACTCGCCGGAACACCTCTTAATAAAATCTTACTGGATCTTTCTTTCATCTTATGCTCCTGTTATTGGTCTCGATTGAAGCAGCCATAATTTATCCTTATAAATACACCACTCAATATTTTGAGGGTAATCAAAGATTTTCTCGATTTGTAAGCAAACTTTTGCAATTTCTTTAACTTTATTATCCGGCATAACCTGTTTCCTAGTGAGGTCTTCCCCCACATCCATTATCTGAATCTGCCCACTAATACTTAAGCTCATTTTTTTCTTACTCCCTATTCTTTTGCGGACTATATTCAATGTTTTTCTATCAACAAAGAAGTCATCAGGCTCAACCTCTCCACTAACTATTACGTCACCCAAACCATAGGAAGATTCAATTAACAAAAACTCTCCTCCTACTGGATAAATCGTAAAGGTAATCCCAGATGATTTAGCTGGTATCATTTTCTGAACAATTACTGCCATGCCTTCTAGATGAGGTATTTCTTTCTTTATGCGGTAAATTACTGCCCTTTCGCCAAAGAGAGATGCCCAGCAGTTCCTTACTTTTTCTAAAACAAGATGATAATCAGGCTTAACGGATAGAAAACTCTCAAACAAGCCAGCGAATGATGCTTTTAGGCTGTCCTCACTCACTGCAGATGATCTTATTGAAACGTAGTCGTTTCTTAATGTATCCAGATACTCTTTGGTTTGTAAAATTATTTTATCTTGTATTTCGCCTTTTAAAATAAGTTGTCTTATTTGTTCGCTTATCTCCGGAAAGTTATCTTTTGTGATTTTATATGCTAATTTCTTAATTTCACTTAACGTACCGTTATAGTCTAGGAATTGAAAAAACGCAGTAGATGTAATAAGGAATCCCATGGGAACATTGAAGCCATTATTTATAAGAATTCCCAAGGAGTGCCCCTTGCCTCCAGCCTCTCTCTTCGGTAAGTCATTCCCAAGATATACAACTAGTTGATTATTATTGAGTAAAAAATTCCTCATCATATTTAAATTCAAAATCTGGATAATCTTTTTTTAAAAAATTAATACACTCATGTAGCACTTCCTTAGCTGTTTGCTTAATAGGATTTTTCTCACTCAAGCTATGCATCCTTTTAGCCCAGTAGATTGCTCTCAATTCCCCCTGGGGTAACGGCCCTTTCGGGATATGCTCTAATTCTTTCAACGCTTTTTCTCTCATTTCTCTTATCTTTAAAAACATTTTAGCTTCCATAAATAATATTCATTTATCCACCAGTCTATCAGTGTATCCATCCGGTATTTATTTGTCAAGAGGAAACTTAATCCTCAATAGAAAATTTATCTGTTTAATTTCTTATAATCCCTGCTTATAAGAATAAGAACTATATGTTCTCTTTATTTCTATTTCATATATAATCGAATTTAGGTATTATTAAAAGAAATACCCTGGCACTCTATAGAGTTGTAAGCAAACAAATAAATAATTAAAAGAGCAAAGGGATAAGAAAATGCCATATCCGAGCTATAAAGATTCAATAAAAAAGTTAGTAGAAGATTTTTGTGTCATTTCTCACTAACAATGTACCACTTTCTCAACAGCATTGTACCAGCCCCTAATTCTTAGTTAATATTTTATCCCATTTTTACTTTGGCCTATTTTGTTTTCTAATAGATTCTCCTTCCATTAGTATCTGATATGAGGAGTGAGCAAGCCTATCTAAAATAGAGTTACCTAGTATTGGGTCCGGGAAAAGAGATTGCCATTCCTCGGGAGCTCTAGCACTTGTCACGATACAGGATTTTTTCTCGTATCGCTCAAGTATTATCTCATAAATTTCATTTGCTTCTTCTCTTGATAGCTCCTTTATCCCAAAGTCATCAATAATTAATATATCTGGCCTTAGATATGAACCTATGGTCCTGTCATGGCTACCGTCAATTATTGATAGCTTTAGGTGTTTAAATAATTTGTCAGCTCTTGCAAATGCCACCGAGTATCCTGCTTTAAGTGCTGCAAATGCAAGGTGCTTGGCAAG
>Ga0315284_10000824_pt1 | contig 42408 bp, 70 predicted proteins | sample YL17G09_16_MG_FD_203696 | JGI IMG/M metagenome (GOLD analysis project Ga0315284, IMG submission 203696) | Sediment microbial communities from Yellowstone Lake, YNP, Wyoming, USA - YL17G09_16 | ecosystem: Environmental > Aquatic > Freshwater > Lake > Sediment | place: USA: Wyoming | collected...
CGACCTCTACGGGGTCTTGTCCGCGTCTGAGTTCAAGCCGGGTCCGACCCACAAGTCCGTGGAGGATGAGGGCGAGGAGGCCGCGGCCATGTACGACGCCTTGGAGCACAAGTTCGGTCCCCGCACCGGGAAGTCGGAGCAGTCGGGGCCGCCGGCACCCGTCCGGGAGGCGGAGCCGCCGTACGATGACGAGGACGACCTCCGGGACAAGGTGACCCGGGCGTTCGATGCCGTGGTCCAAGAAATGGCAGATGCGCAGGCCGCCGTGGCGTGGAGTACGCCCACGGACAACCTCATCGACGAGTACGGTGAGGACGTCTACGTGGAAGCTGAGTTTGGCGACGCCCTCGCCGTCAACGGGGACTACATCCCCGACCAGTCGCAGCACGAAGGGGTCCCCGAAGGCTACGTCACCACGGGGGAAGGCGGGAACATACCATCCACCGAAGAAGAAGTCTCCGTCGAGCACGCGGCCCGGGAGACCGAAAAGATGACTGGGGTCGAGTACGGCCGGATACTCTATCTGCTGGGCGAAACGGGGGATCAGGACAACATCCACGTCAGCGTCTCTGGGGGGTCGGAAGTGTGGGCGCGCCCAGAGCCCGACCAGGACGAGGAGCCGGTCTCCGAGGACGGCACCCGGCGCATCTCCCCGAAGTCAGAAGCGCACCTCCGCAAGGCCCTCTCGGAGGCGGAGCGGATCCCATGGGACAACCTGTGGGAAGCGACCCGCCGGGTCCGGGAGTCGGCAGAGTGCGCCGGCTTGGAGCTGGACGACTACGTCGCCTCGGGCGACCAAGGGCAGGTCTCGGTGCGCTTGATGTCGAACGGGCTGCCGTACGACAACGTGGTGAAGCTCGAGTGGGGCAAGGGGCAAGGCGGCAAAATCGCCTTGCGGGCGTCGGTTCTTTAGGCCGAACGGGGAGGGCGCGGCATGCCAGCCCAGAGCAAGGACATCGACCAGAAGGTCGTCCAGACCGCGGCTCAGGAATCCCCTTCGCGGGTCCCATCCGCATCCTACATCCCAGACAACGCGTGGGTCATCGCCGCGGTCGGGCTGTGCGTCTTCCTCGTACTCCTCGGCCTCCGGGTCTACAGGAGCAAGACCCTGAAGATCGACACCGCCAAGGTGGACATCGAGTGCGACGAGGAGTCCAAGGCCCCAGAGGCCCCCAAGAGTCCGACCGCCTGACGGAGCCCGCCCCATGAGCCCACTGCGCGGCCGGACCGACCGGGCCCTCGCCACGCTTTCGGAGTTCATGGCCGGGGTTGCCGAGGCCCCCCGGCCGCTCCTCGAGAGCGTCAAGTCCATTTCCAAGCAGGATGCCATCGACCGAGGATTCTTCGGACCCGTCTACCACGGGACTTCCGAAGGGGCTTGGTCTGAGATCGAGCGGGAGGGGTTCCGGGTGTTCAAGGGGGCCGCCCGAACGGGGATGGTCCGCCACGGGTATGAGCGCAGCGATTACGGCGGGACCGGCTCCCTCCCACCGGTCCACCACTTGGGATACGGGATCTACTTCACCACTGCGAAGGCCATTGCGAAGCAGTTCGGGAAGGCGGGGGGCGCCTACTACTTGGATGTACCACGGCTGGAAACTATCAACTTCGGATCTCCCAGGACCATGATGGCGTGGTGGATTCGGCACGGGTACAATCCGAAGATTGCGGCGGTGAACCGGGAGTACGCCACGGAACTCATGACGGACAACCTGGCATCCAAGTACGATGCCGTCTGGTACAAGGGAAAGGGACTCTACCGCCTGCTCGACGGCGATCAGGTCTGCATCTATGACCCGGCCCGGATTTACCATATCGACCCATCCTTGTCCAAGGGGCTGGAGGTCGGGGCGAAGGTCCGGCGGAAGTCCGATGGGATGACCGGCGAGATCCTCAGGAAGCGGCGCGGAGGGGCGTATTCGGCCCAGGCGACGCTCGACATCCTGCGCAAGAGGTTGGAGGATCCGGGTCTTTCTGACGATGACCGACGCGCCGTCGCGGACCGGATCGCCTGGTATGCGGATGCCACCGCGGCCGGGTGGGATGGGACCTACCTCGAGGTGCGGTGGAAGAAAGGCGGGACGGATGGCAACGTCGTGGCCCACGAGATCGAACCCATTTCAGCCCCGAAACTCGCGGGGGTGCCGGCGTGAAGGTCAATGAGATACCGTATCAGGACGCCGATGCGCGGGTCCACACCACGGTGAAGGTATACTGGGATGAGGGCATCACGAAGCTGTCCGGACTAGTCCGATGGCGGTATCTCATCATCGTCGACCACTTGGAGTTCCCGGACGGGTCCCGGGTGAAGGCTTCGGATGGGTTCAAGGTGTTCGCCCAGCTCAAGTACTCAGCCTTTCATTCCATGTTCGACGCAAGGCAGGGACTCGTGTCCGACAATCCGATCAGTGCGTCCCAGATCGTGTCCGTCCCCCTCCGGGCGGCGCGTGATGCCACTCGGCAGGTGTCCATCTTCTTTAGCACGTGGAACACGTCTAACAAGGACCCGGCGTGGTCGGTCGCAGTATTGGGGCCGCTCACCAACGACGGGCAGCGGGCCGATTCGACGGTCCTATGACACGGGCAAGGGGGGTATCAAGCCGTCGGAAAAGTCCTTCAGTATTTGCGCCTTTGGAATCCCGGCGTAGTGATATATGTGCCAATTCCCTTGCGGTAGCCCCTTGCACGGCTCCCTGAATTTGTTGAATGCGGCGCCGATGTCGAACAGCGGCATCCCGAGCCTCGCCGCTTGCGCGTTCAGTACTGTCTGCTCGTAGTAGTTGTGATTCGAACCGGACTTGTATTGGAAGATCTCGGGGTCCAACAACGGGGCGTGTGCCCGGGAAAGAACCATCACCCCCGTGTTGAAGTAGTAGCCCGGGAACTTCGCCGCGGATTTCATGTTCCGCAAGTACTCCTCGACCGCCTTCCTCAGCATGCCCGGGTCAAGTCCCAGCTGGTTCTTGGCGCCGATGTGCGTTTCGGGTACCACTTGGAAGAGGTCGGGGGTTGATGGGAGCACCACGACGTCGGCATCGACGAAGATGATCCGTTCGTGCGACTGTAGCGGGGCCCTCGCTTGGAACTTCTCGAAGTGCGGGGGCTTCTCGGGGTACGCTCGACGCGTGATCGGGATGAAGTCCGACCCCGTCTTCTTGGCGTAGTATTCCATGTACGGGAACGTGGCCGCGGCCACTTCCGACCATTCGGGCCCGATGGCGAGGCTGACGATCGCCGTCCGCGCCTTTTTGGGGGGCGGTCTAGACGCCGTTTCCGCGCGGGCGGCGGTTACTGCCACGACCGCGTCACCGCCGCCTTTGACGTCGGATGCGGCCTGCCGAATAGGTGCCATGACACTTCCCCAGATATGCGGTCCAGCTCGGGGTTTCCGGGGGCCCTGATTTCGCGGAAGTCCTTGTCGTAGATGACCGCTTCCGCGTAGCGGCGTTCGTCCCACTTCTGCTGGTTCCCATGCGTCCCGTGCTTGCCGATGTACTTGGCGTTGTTGGTCGCCGTGGCCACCTGGATGTAGCCGGCTTCCATGTAGGCGCACTGCTTGGCCCAGTCCTGCGATGTCGTACCCGGACTCCACCCCTTGCCCACCATGAACTTTTGGATGGCGTCGTGGGGTCTGTGGGAATAATCCTTCCCGCGGACGAGGTTGAGGTACGCGTCGACCGCCGGCTTCGCCCGCAGCCATCGGTCCTTGAGTACGCCGAACCCCCAATTGTTCCCCATGGGGACCACGTGGGCCCGGTCTTGCTCCTGCCGCCCGTAGGGCGTCCTGTGCGCGTGGCTGTATCGGTGCGCCGCGACCAGGCCCATTCTCGGGGTCTCCGCCGCGAGGGCCAGCATTTTCCGCAGGACCCCGACGTAGTGGGGCTGCGGGACCAGGTCGTCCTCGAAGAACATGGCGGCGTCGTACCCGAGCTCCTCGAACACCCGCTTCTCGGCCCGGTCATAGTTGAGCGCGATCCCGAGGTTGACGGGGGAGGCCTCGATGACGGCCCCCGGAAGGGAAGCGCGCGCTTGCCGGGCGCACTCTTCCACGGGGGCGTCGGGCGACTTTCGTTCCCCGGAGAACGGGTTCACGGCCCCGTCTTGGAACACGTAGACGTCCACCCCCTTCATGTCCGCGGGATGCTGACGGGCGATGGATTCCGCCACTTGGCGGAAGTAGTCCGGCCTGTTGAACGACAGGACGGCGAGCGCGGTTCGTCGTGGATCCGTCATCGCTTATTCCCGAATCGGTTGGGGACTCCCGTGAACGGCGGCGTCTTTCGCCCCCTCCAGTTCGCTCCGGTCCGCCCCAGGTGCGCGACCCGGAGCGGGAGTATGGTGGATCGCCCCCACTTTCCGGCGAACTCGAGGTCTGAGCGCGCGGCCGTCAGGGACCCTTCGGGGTACCACTTCCGGCCGCGGGTTCCGCGCACGGGTCCGGCTAATGCGTGGAATAGCTGGAAGTAGCCGAGGACGGCGCCTTGGGCTGGCCTTGCATCGGCCGGATGCACCGACCCTGGGGCGGACCACCGGACCCAGTCCTCATACTTCGGAAGGATGGCCCGCCGCGCCCCGTACAGGACGCCCTGATGTAGCGGGGCTTCAAGGACGTGTTCCCGGAACCCCTCAGTCAGGACGATGTCGGCATCCATGCAGAGTACCCACCCATCCCCCCGGATCGCGGCGAACCCGGCGTTGAGGGCCGCCCCCTTGTTGAACGGACCGCCGCCCTTGCCGAACTGGGATGTCCGTACCAGCAGGCACTTCGGCCGATGGGCGGCGCAGATGGCGGCGGTCTCCCGGTCCTTGGGGTCTGTGACGACCACCATCCTGTCGAGCATCGGGAGGTTCAGCGGGAGCGCAATGCCGAGGAAGTCGGCGTATCCCCGGCAGACGCAGACCGCTTCCACAGCCTTCGGGCCCGTGTCCATGAGCCGGCCTCGGCTGGCCGGGTAGTAGGTGAGGACCGCCTTCGGCATGTCGAGTGCCCGCCCATGATTCGTCCGGTCAGGACACCCGCTCGAGCCAGTATTCGTAGAGGTCTTGGATGGTCCGCTCGAACGGGATCTCAGGGATCCATCCGGTCGCCGCCCGGAACTTCGAGCTGTCCCCGATCAGGACCGGGACGTCCGATGGGCGCATGCGCGCCGGGTCCTCTTCGACTGCGGGGGACATCCCGGAGATGCGGCGAAGGGCGTCCAGTATCTCCGACACGGCGTGCCCCTTCCCCGTGGCGATGTTGTAGACGTCGCCCGGGGCGCACTTTTCGATGGCGAGCGCGTAGGCCCGGACCATGTCGCGGACATCAGTAAAGTCCCGGATGGCCTCCAGGTTCCCGACCTTCAGGACCCGGGGCTGCAGGCCCTTCGCCATCATGGCGAATTGGCGGCAGAAGTTGCTGGTGACGAACACTTCGCCGCGCCGGGGGCCCGTGTGGTTGAACGCCCGGCATCGGACCGCGTGGATCCCGTAGCTGCGGTGGTACTGGTAGGCGAGGAGGTCTTGGCCGACCTTGCTCACGGCGTACGGGCTCAGCGGACGGAGCGGGTTCGTCTCCCGGATCGGGACCTCGTCCGGTAGGACGAGCCCGTACTCCTCGCTCGACCCTGCGACGAGGATCCGACAGCCGAGGGCTCCCTCCTTCCGGACCGCCTCGAACAGGTTGACCTGCCCGACCGTGTTGTTCTGGATGGTCTCCGCCGGGCTGTTCCAGGAGGACTGCACGAAGCTGTGGGCGGCCAGGTGGTAGATGTGGTCCGGCTTGAGTGACGCGATGAGGCTGAGCGCCGAGGCCGCGTCCTTCATGTCGAATTCGTGGAGCCTGACTCGGGAAGTGAGGTGTGCGATGTTGTCGTACCGACTCCTGGGGCGGACCGTTCCGTGGACTTCCGAGGCGCCGTCCTTTAGCAGGAACTCGGCGAGGTGGGAGCCGACGAAGCCCGTGATCCCGGTTATCAGGACTCGGTCCATGGGCCGGAAATTAACCGATGAACCCGGTTTTGGCAATACCCTTTCGTCCACAAAAACCGGGCTCCCTTCCCGGGATTTCCGGTCACGATTGCGTGGGCCACGGGGCGAGCGCCCTTCCCGACCAAATCGCGAAGAACTTCTGCCGGGAAGCCGCCGCGGCCGCCCGATAATTGTAACCCCCCGCCGATTGGAACCCCCTGTGCTTCGCGGAGACCCCGGGGTCGTACCAAACGCCCCACCCGGCATTGGCGATCCGGAGGCAGTAGTCCACGTCCTCGTGGTACATTCCGTATCCCTCGCTCAAGAACCCGACTCGCCGGACCACGTCGGCCCGGATGGCCATGAGGGCGCCGGACACGATCCGGTGTCCCGGGACATCGGCTAGCTCTTTCCGGCACACGTGGAAAAGGGACAACCTTTTGCCGTCCCATCCCGCCCCTATGTGGTTCAGGGAGCCGTCCATTTGTAGTAGCTTGCCGCCCACCACGCCTATCCTCGGGTTCCGGCGGAATGCGGCGCGTATCCGTTCGATCAACGGCCTCGTGAAGACCAAGTCGTCGTTCGCAAGGATGACCGTTTCCGCCCCGCCGCAGCATCGTATCCCCGCGTTGACGGCGGAGGCGAACCCCCCGCGGACGGCTCGGCACAGGACGCCGGACACCGGAGGCCCCGTCGCGATCTGCCTTAGCGCGGCCCTCGCCCCCGGGGGACCCCCGTCGAACACGACGACTACGCCGTATTCGGATGTGCCGGGCTCGTGCCGTCGGAGGGTCGACAAGCACTCGGCGAGGCAGTTCATACGGGTGTGCGTGGGGATCACGAACATCGTCTTCTTGTTTGGCACGTTCCGTCCCTACGTCCGATTTTTCCATTGTACGGTCCCGCGCTAGGCCGTCAAGCGGGGGCGCCCCGCGGAAATCCGGGTTCCATTTCCGGGACACGGGCTATAGTATGCCGCCATGCCGAAGAACGTCCGGTTGTCCGGCCCCATCGTAGTCCATGCTATCCATAGTGACCGATGCGTCGCCGCTTTGGTTGCTCAAGGACTGACCGCGGTCCACGTGGACCAAGCGGGGGAATACACCGCGCCGCTCGCCTACATGCGGACCGGGTACGAAGTCCACTTGCTCTGCCCCCAACTTGCCGCGGCGGTGGTCGCCGAGAACGGGCTCCGGGCCAGGGGGGCGAGGATCGTCAACCGGACGTTCCCGTGCTCCCAAGCGCAAAGGAAGGATGTCTACTACCCGGCGCTCCGGGGGGCCGGCATCCCCGTGCCGGACCACGTCGTGAATCCCTCATGGCGGCAGGTCGCGGCCGCCCTGGAGGCGGGGGTCCTGACGTACCCGTTCGTGTACCGGGCCGCCGCCTGGAGCGGGCGCCGCGGGATGGCGTTGGTCCGGAGCAAGGCCGACTTCGGGAAGGCGGCCGCGGCCGCTCGTCCCGTCAAGTGGGTTTCCCCAGAGAACTACCTCGCGGTCCGTTACGTCGATACTCGTGCGGGGGGTAAGTTCCTGAGGTATAGCGCCTACGTGTTCGGCGGCCGGGTCGACGCGTGCGCGGTGTTTGCCGATGGGTCTTGGAACGGGCTAGGGAGAATCGTCAGCGAGAAGATGCCGCCGGAATGGGCCGCCCCCATCATCGCCGTCGGGAAGGTTCTTGGGATCGACGTCTACAAGGTGGACCTTGTCCGAGACCAAGCGGGCCGGCCGTACATCGTGGACGTCAACCCGACCTACTTCTTGCTCCCATCGCCGGGGGATCCGCCGCGGCTGGCGGGGCACCTCGCCCGGCTTTCCAAGCACCTGTGGGACCTGTCGAGGGCGCCCCGGTGAAATACGCCATCCACGTGCTCTGCATACAAGACGACTTCTGCCTGGAGGAGGGCCTCCTGGAGGTCATCCGGCAGGCCCGGGAGTCCGGGCATGAGGCAGACCCGTTCATCGCCATCCCGGCCCTCTACCGGGACGGGACCTCCTGCGTGGGCGACGAGGTGTCGCGGGTCGAGGCGATCGCCGCCAGGAACAAGTGGGCCGTCGACAGGATCGACAATTCCGCATGGGTCAATGGGGGACTCCCACGGTGGAAGGCGGAGGCCGAGCTCAGGAACGAGGCGGTCCGGCGCGTGCGGGAGCGGGGGTATGGGCGGGTCCTCATCGCCGACTCCGACGAGCTATGGACCCCCGGCTGCTTCGGCGCGGTCCACGCCCTCGCAGAATCCGGGGCCGCCCAGTACGTCTACCACGCCTTCCTCCCCGTCATCGGCCTGCCCGGGTACCCCATCGAGGGCGCGCTCGACACCGGGCTCGTCTACATCGATGCGTCCCTGCCGTTCCTCTACTCCAGGAACGTGAGGGACGCCGAAGGCAGGCACCCAGGGGTCAAGTGGGTCCGCACCCGGCGGCAGGTCATGCACTTCACGATGGTCCGGAAGAGTGTGGAGGCCGTCGCCAGGAAGGCCCGGCGGAGCTCGCACTACGGCGAGACCTTCTACGACTACGAATCTTGGATCCGGGATGTGCTCCCGCAGATCAGGCCGGGGATGATCGATGCCAGCTTCTTCAACAACCCCAAGATGGGCCAATTCTGGCCGCTAGTCCGGCACTTCTCCCCAGAGGAGTGGGGGTCGATCCCGGCGGCCCTGCGCCCCTACCTCGGGAGTCCCGTGCCGGCGGTCCCGTAGCCCTACCCCGCATCCTCATCCGCCGAAATGATGGCGATGTTGGGCCGGGTCAAGCACTTGGCCCGGGCTCCGGCCTGTTCCTGCCACCGGGCCACGGCGAGGTCCACCGCCTCCGGAGACGGGTCGACGGCGGCCACCCTGCGGCCGACCCGCTCGCCGGCGACCACGGCAGAACCGCCCCCGGGGAAGGCGCATAGGCAGAGGGCACCCGGCTCCGTGTGGACGAGCATCGGGACTTCGAAGGACCTGACGGGCCTCCCGAGTCGGATGGCCCATCCGCCACCGGCATCGCCATCGTATCCGAATTCCCAAAGGGATGACGATCCATCGGCCACCCCATCCATCCTGCGGACGGGCTCTTCCTTGAACCCATAGATGCACAAGTCGTGGCCGACCGGGTAGTGGGTGCGGCCCTGCGCGGCAGACGGGAGCTTCCAGACGATGTGCTGGTGGGGGGTTATGCCGACCTCCTCCATGGCCGCCGAGGCCGCGGCCGCCCCATCGTGTCCGCACCAGACGTACCACGCGGCCTTCTGGAGGGCGTACTTGGAGAACGCCTTGATGGCGCCGGAAGCCTCGTCCCCCCACCCCTTCTTCATGTGCGGAGGGTCTACCAGGATGAGGGCGGCCCGATTGTCCCCGATCAAGTTTTCGAGCGCAGCTTCATCGGATGGGTTCCCGCAGGCAATGAGGTGGCCGCCATCCCCTAGCTCCCATATGTCCCCCGCGACCGCGGTCGCCTGCCGGGGGGTCCCGTCCTTCTTCTTGTCCCCTGCCGGTGCCGACTTCGGTGGAGCATCCGCGGGGCGCGTGGCCTTGACGAGGTCCTTCAGGGCATCGTTCCGGTCGATGGCCTTCAGGATGTCCTGCTCCCCCACAGAGAACCCATCGGCCACTTGCTTCCAATCGATGCTACCGGCGCCCTGAAGGTACTCGGCCAGGAGTCCGCCGAACTTTCCGTGGTCGAGCGCCCCCCGGAGGAGGTTCCTCCGGACGCATTCGGCCATCATTTCCCGGTCATCCCAGTCGTAAACCACCGCCGGTATCTTGACCAGGCCTAGCACCTTGGAGGCGTGCAGGCGGTGCTCCCCGCCGACCACGACGAAGCGGTCCCCGCGCCGAACCACCTGGATGGGCTCGTCGAATCCCATGTCCCGAATCCGGCGCACGAGCTTGCCGAAGTCCGCGTCGGACATGACGTTCGGGTTGTAGCCGTTCGGCTCCACGGACTCCACGGGCAGGAGGACGAACTCGTTGATCTTGACGGGGGTCGGATTGGATTCGTCGGTCATGTCATCCTCCTGCCAAAAAAAACGCCCCGAACCGGACCATCCGGAACGGGGCTATCTCCTGCGGACGCCACGGAAGCGGGGACTTCGCGTGGGGTCGTCCGACAAGATACCCGAATCCGGCGTTTGGCTCAACCCTTTGGTTGCAACTCGGGTAGCACCTTCGAGCTCTGTAGGTGGTACCTGTGCCGCGCAACGGACCCCAAGGGGATCCGGTCGAACGGCTTGGCGTCATCAGACCGCACGAAGAACAGATTCACCCCGACCTGCGCCACGGGGACGTATCCCTTCGCCTCGCCGAGGTCGAACAAGGCCCCCGCAGTAGCCCCGTAGTAGTCATCGAGCTTCCATTCGTGGTTCCGGTTGTACGGCATGACCCGGCGGTCCGTGGGGGGGAAGTGGGGGTTGTACTCGATAACCACCATGGCCGGCTTCCGGGCGAGGTCCTTCCACACCCAGTAGTCGTTCCCGTCGATGTCGAGGTTCAGTAGATCGAAGTCCCAGGGCAGGAGAGCGGCCCCGAAGATGTCCTCCAGCCGCTCCCCCGGCTCCCGGGACACCCATTGGATGATTGGGATCCCGCCCTGGGGGCCGACGTTTGCCCGGAGGTTCGCACCCCTTCCAGGGCTGCCCTCCACGTAGACCCCCCGCCATCCGGCGAGCAGGAGCGCGTAGGTGTTACTCAAGTCCACACCATCGACCGCCCCGACGTCGGCGAACCATCCGCGCGACAACCCCAGTCGGCGGACGATCTCAGCGATGACGCCTTCCTCGCCGAACTGGCTGTACCCCTTCCTGGCGAACTCAGCGAGCGGCTTGGGCATCCCGTTCCCCCTTAATCCACAGCGTCTGGTAGAAGTCCAGTACGCACTTGGCGCCGAGCTCCTCCAGCCGGCCCTTGGCCATCCGGGTCTTCCCCCCGTTGGGCCACATGTTGTCATCCAGCAGCACGATCCCGCCGGCCGGGACCTTGCCCCAGGCGGCCCCGAGCTCAGCGAGGCAGTGCCGCTGAGAGGGGCCGGCATCCGCGGCGGGGTCCGGCGGGCAGTCCATGGAGTCCAGGTAGAGTAGGTGTATCGTCCCCGCAAACTTCGTCAGGAATTCCACGGAATCCCCGGTGGCGTAATCTATCCGTCCAGCGAACGCCGCAGTGGCCTGCTTCGCGTACGCGATGTACTGCGGGTTGATGTCGACGGTCCATAACTTCCCCCCGTGTCGGGAGCAGTGCTCGCCGAAGAGCAGGGTGGACCCGCCGGCCCCGGCGATGTCCATGTTCCGCATGGTACCCGTTTCGACGATCGTCTCCCCGCCGAACCGCAGGAGCAGGTTGAGGGCGGCCCGGAACGTGGGGTACCGAAGCCCGAGCGGCTTCCCGTACTTCGCCCACATCCAGTCATCGTGGATGAACGGGGCTCTGGTCACGGGAGGAACCGACGCGCCGCCCGGGCGAACGCCGACTTCCCCGCCGCCACCGCCCCCGGCGACAGGTCCCGCAGGTACTTGTCCCATGCGTTCGACTCCCAAAGGTGGTGGCAGTAGGCGTTTGGGTACTCGTTGTCGGACGGCTCATACAGGGCCCGGAGCCCCGCGGGGTCCCACAGGGGCCAATGGAAGCTGTCGTGCGGCTCGACGTGGGCGAGTCCCGGCCGCTCCCGGTTCAGCCGGGCGGGCCACTGCACGGCACTTTCCCCCCAGTACTGATCGTGCCCCGTCGACCGGAAGCTGCGGAACATGTCGATCCACAGGCGGGGGAACTCGGCCCCCGGCTCGGACATGAGTACGCCGTTGCACAGGCCGAGCCCGGCGCCGGGGCCCTCCTGGCCGATCACGAACTTGTGTCCCATGAGCGGGGTTAGGGGCCGCACGCTCAGGACGTCGGCATCCAGGTAGATCCCCCCGTGCTCAGAAAGGACGCATAGCCGCAGGAGGTCGGCGCGGTGGGCGTGGTGGGGGATCTCCCTCCCGAACACGGACGATGGCTCGTCGACCCTGCGCGGCTCCAGCATGGCCGCCGCTCGCCCCCACCACTCCCCGGACGGCTCGTGGGCGTACCAGAGGAACATGTGCTCCGGCCTGTGGACCTCCATGGCGGACCGCACGGCCAGGTAGTGGACGAAGGAAAAGGGCTTTCCCCCGAAGTCGGGCGATAGGCCGAAGCAGAAGTGCACGGTGTTCGGTATCATCCGACCCTCGGCCTGTAGCCCGCGAGCCCGGCGTACCGGAGGATGTCCGCAACGTACTTCCGTGTGATCCGGTAGGGGGGGATCCCGCCGCTCCTGCGGACGGCACCAGGCCCGGCGTTGTACGCAGCGAGCGCGAGCGGGACCGACTTGAACCGCCGGATCAGGTCCCCGAGGTACCTGGCGGCCGCGTCGGCCGCCTTGCGCGTGTCGAAGGGGTCGTCCAGCCCCAGCATTTCCGCGGTCCTTTGGTCGAACTGCCCGAGCCCCATCTCCCCCTTGGATCCCACGGCCATCCCGTCGTACGCGGACTCGATCAGGATCATGGCGGCCAGCAGCCTGAATGACACCCCTCGCTTCTTGGCCGCCGACAAGAGTGCCGGCAGGGCGACGGGCAGGTTCAAGAATCCCCGCATCCGACGTATCCCAGTCGGCTTCCTCAGTTGGCTAGGTTCGGTCGGGGTCATCTGGTTCGCTCACTACCCGCCCAGCAAGCACGACAAGCGCCAGCGCAGCTTGGAGAGGTACGACCCCGTTGCCGAGCATCCTGAGCTGGTCCGTGCGATTGGTACGTCCGGATTCGCCCATCCGAGCGGCCAGCCCATCATCCAGGCCACGAACAGCGGGTTCAGCTTCGGCTTGGAAGAGCGTCGCCGGGGCGAGCCAGGGGTACTCGGCGAGGATCCGTCCCCAGGCGTCCCGCTCCCCTGGCCCTGGGGGGAAGGCGGGCAGTCGGGAGAATGCGCGACATAGTTCGCCAGCTGCCCCATGTGCCGCTCCATCCCCTCCTTCTGGAAGTGCTCCTCCGAGTTTGCCCCCTTCTCGTCCCGGGTCGCCGGCGTCGGCCACAGCTTGGAGTCCGCCACCCTGCTCAGGGTCGACTTCCCCTCCGCCAACCTCCGCTCCGCCGCCTCCGGGCTGCTCGACAGGTGCGCGTCCCCCGCGACCGGGGTCGGCCATGACCCCGCCGCCTCCGACAAGTGGAACGGCGCCGCCCCCGACTCCCGCAGTTTCTTGCTCATGCGCGGGTCCTTCGTGTCGTCCACTATCGGAGTCGGCCACCGCGCCGCCGAGTCGTTGAGGTCCTCCGACCACCCTGCCTCCCGCTTCCGGGCCGACCGCCCGGCGTCCGGGCTGTCCGGGTTCTTCTCGTCCCGAGCCTTCGGCGTCGGCCATAGCCCCGCCTCCGTCGCCAAATTGGACTGGAGCACCCGGCCCGTCTTGGCGTTCACCAGCTTCGCTCCCTTCCTCTCCAAGTCCTCCGAGCACTCCCCCGCCGACCCCTCTGCCGATGGCGTCGGCCACATCGCCGAAGCCACGTTGAGGTTCTGCTCCGGGTGTTCCCGCTGCTCCCCCTCCCTGCCCGTCACGGACCGGAAGTCCCGGCTCTGCGGGGTCGGCCACGACGCCGCCTGCTGCGTCAGCCCGTACTGCGCGAGCCGCCCCGTCTCCTTGTCGTAGGCGCGGTGTCCGTCCCCGCCCTCCAGCCTTTCCGGCGAAATCCCGGGCTCTTGAGCCGATGGCGTGCGCCACAGCTTCGTCGCCGCCGTCGGCAGGTTGTCCCCCGCGTGCCGGGCCCCCGACTTGTTCTCCGCACGGGCCGGGTCCTCCCCATGGACGTCGTTCGCCCTGGGGGTCGGCCACAGCTCCGCCGACGACTGAAGGTCCCCGCCCCCCGATTCCGTTCGGCCGAGCTCCTGCTTGCGCTCCGCACTCTCCCCGCCCCCCGTGGGCGTCTTCGGGGTCGGCCACTTCTGCGCCTCCTGTTCCAGGAACCCCTTCCGGGACCCGTCTGCCGCCGTGGAGCTCCCGAACAGCGACGCGTTCGGGGTCGGCCAGAGGCCCGCCTGGTTCCGGAGCCGCTGGTCCGACGTCCTCATGTCCGACGTCCCGTACCGAGCCTCCGACTTCGGGCCGTCGATCCCCTTGCTGTCCGACACGGTCGGGGTGTTCCACTTCCCCGACTTCTCCCCCTTCGGCCTGTCCGGCTGCCCGACGATCGCCGGGTGGTTCGACAGTCCCTTCTGCCCGTAGTTGGCCGAGTTCCCGATTTTCCCCGCTTCGTCCGCCGTCGGTGTCGGCCACATCTCCCCCGGCTTGCCCATGAACTCCCGGGTCTCCCGCAGGAGGTTCGTCCCGTCCGACCCGGCCGCCGGGTTCCCCTCCTTGCTGTCCGTGGACCTCGGGGTCGGCCAGTTCTCCGCCGCCTCCTTGATGCTCGGGTTCGGGCCCTGCGCCTGCCGCTGCTTGCTCCCCGATATGTTCGCTGTCCGGGGCGTCGGCCAGTTCGACGACGCCACCCGAAGGCTCTCGTGCATCGCCCCGCCGCACCTCTTGGAGCTCGGGTTGGTCTGCCCGCTCTCCCCGTCCGCCCTGCTCGGGGTCGGCCAGTTCCCCATCTCCGACACTGCGTGGTCCCGGAGCTTGTACTTTCCCGCCGCCCCCTCCCGCATCTCCATCACCCCGCCCTCGCCGTCCGACGCCTGCGGGGTCATCCACATCTTCGACTGCTGCGGGAGCCCGTGCCGGACGACCTTCCCCGTCATCTTGTCCGTCATCCTGCCGTTCGGGTCCCCCTCCAAACGGTCCGGGTCCGCCCTCAGTTCTGTCGCCGTCGGCGTACGCCACTTGTCCTCCATCCGCATGGAGGGCGGCGTACTGCTTTGCCCGCGCTGCGCAAGATTCGAGCCATCCCCGTCCGTACACGGGGTCATCGAGGCTATCTCCTCGGAAGGCGAGGCAGAAGATCCGTTCCCGAAGATGGGGGGCTCCCACGTCGGCTGCGGAAAAACAACCCCACCGCGCAGAATACCCCATCTGGGCCAGTTCCCCGAGAACGTGGCCCATTGCTCCCCCCAGAAGTCCTTCTGAGTCGACATCCATCGGCCGCCCACAAGATACGCAAGTGCGTCGCCCCGCGGCCCCCGGTCCTCCCCCTTCCGCAGCTCCTCCATCCTTTTCGCCGCCCGTTCCCAGCTCTTCTCGGATGGCGATCCTTTCGACAGCAGGTCCAGCAGGAGTTCCGCCTGCCCCCGCTTCCGCCGCATGTGCTGAAGGACCAGCCGGAGGGCGCACGCCGCCTCGTCCCCCTCCGCCCTCCACGACTCCTTGCCCTTCCCCGCCCTTCCCCCGAGCACGGCCCGAAGCACCCTGCGGTCGTGCGGGTTTTCCGTCCGGGAAGCCGCCGCCCCCCGCCACCCCGTCTTCTGCCTCTCGATCAGAAATGTACCCGTCCCATCGAGTATCCCAGCCGCATGGGCAACAAGACCGCTCTCCGGCTGCTGAGAGCAGGCCCGGCACGTTTTCGATGAGCACGTAATTCGGCCGGACTTCGTCGATGATCCTGGCGAATTGGAACCAGAGCCCGCTTCGGGTGGAGCGTGTGACCCCTTCGCGTCTTCCGGCCGTGCTGACATCGGTGCATGGGAACCCGCCGACGATGCAATGAACTTTGCCACGCCAAGGGCGGCCGTCGAAGCGTCGGACATCAGTGAACACAGGCGCCGGAGCCACGGCCTTGTCGAGCATGCGCGCCTCCAGGACGCCGCACGCGTAGGCTTCCCACTCAACGAAGCAGACGACTCGAGACTCTGGAATCGCGATTCTAAGTCCGAGGTCGAGGCCCCCTCCCCCAGAGAAGAGGGAGATGACGTTGAACCGCCCGGCACGTAGATCCACATTCCCGCCCTCCTTGGTTTCCGCCGCAGCTTCCACGGTCGCCTCCGATCAGTCCTTGCGAACGAGTGCTCTGTCAGGGCTCTTGATCTTGAATCCGCCCCGCTGGATGAGGAAGCGGGTCAAGTTGGCCTCGGCCATCTCCGGCGTCACCTTGACGGCGAGCCGCTTGAGGGTCGTGTGGCACAGCTTCCGGAACTCCACCCAGTCGTAGTACATTCCGACCGCGCTCCTGCGTGTGATGACGCATTGGCGGAACGCCTCGCAGTACTCGTCGGTGAACCGGACCGGGAGCCGCTTCTTCCGCCACCATCCCCGCCGGGGCATCGGCAGGATGCCCCGCTTCACCCACCGCAGGAGCATGAGCCGATGGATCCCCGCGCGGACTGCCAATTCCCCCATCGTCAGCCAGTCGTGGCCCCACCGCGGGACTTCCTTGACTTCCGGTCCCTGAAACAAGTTGGCCTTCTTCCAAACGTCACCGATGAAGTGCTTCCCCGGCGCGTCCGAAAACTTTCCCTTTGGCATGTCGCCCCTCCCCCCGGAAACCGGGTAACTCCCGGGAGGGTAACCTATGAACCCGGTATTGTGAAGACCTTTTCGTTAGGTCGTCGGGACGTCGGGCGAGGAAGTCTTCGGCGCGGCGGCCTTCGGCGCGGCGAGGGATGCCTCCAGCTTCCGACGGATCCCGGCCCGCTCGTCCCACGGCATGTCCTCCCACCGACGCTTCATGCCGGGGAGGTGGCCCCCGCGATTCGCCGCGACCCGGCGTAGCAGCTTCATGATCTTCTGGCCCACGTCTTCCCTCCTTCCGAACGCCACATTATGGAAACAAAGGTCCTTCCGGGACGTAATTTTTCGGGGCCGTTCGCTGGAGATCCGATGGCATGTCCGTACCCTACGGGAGGATAACGTCGTAGTCCTTTTCTAGTCTGCGGGCGGCTTTGATGGTGCTGTCGGTCCCCTTGGACTTCCCGTCCCAGAAGGCGACCAAGTAGTCGGCCTTCTCCATCATCTGCACGTTGCGGATGGGCCCGGCGGCCCGGCCGTACTTCTCCCACAGGGGCTTGATGACCTCGACTGGGAATCCGCGCCGGATGGCGGCTTCGCCGGCCTTGGTGTCGACGCCCCTGGCGCCGCCGTGGATGACGCGGGTCCCTGGGGGCAGGACGTCCACCACTGCGTCGACCCGATCCAGCTTCGGGTAGTCCAACGAGCCGGCGATGCAGACGAGCAGGCCCTCGGCCATCGGGACTGGCGCAGCGGCCCGTGAGACGGAAGCGTACGCCACCAAGGTGGTCTCGACCCCGAGGTGGTGTTCGACCGCCTTGGCGGTGTTCCCAGTGGTGACCACGTTGTCGATGAGGATGATCGGATGGCCGCTCGGGACCGGATCGGCGGGGGCCATGCTGGCGATGTGGTCAGCCAGCGGCACGCCCGGCCGACCCATCTTTCGCAGGATGTGGGACTTGGGCACGGGACGGAACCGCTTGACCGCCTCGACCACCTTGGATCCGGGCACCCGCTTCGCAATGTACCCGGCGAGGATCACGTTGGCCTGACTATAGCCGTGGGAGGACGGGACCGGGACCAGGACGGCGCGGTCCGGGATGAGCTCAGCCATACCTTCTGCGGCGTCGGCGATCGATTCCAAGTCCAAGGAATACTTGATGTTCCGCGCCGTCTCGCGACAGTTGCCGGCGTAGCGGCAGACCCATTTCACCTTCATGCGGAATCTCCTGATGGTGCGTCCCCGACCTGCGCCGATGTTAGGTCGGAATCTGGCTTCAGCATCGTGCGGACCATCTTGAACACTACTGCGGCATTGGGAGGCAATTCGGCCTCGACCTCGTCCAGCCTATGTTCCAAGTAGGGGTACTTCTGAAGCCCTCGGACGAGCGCGCAGAGTGCCATTGGGCCGCACAGGGCGGCTGCCTGCGCGTCTGGAGGCCGCAGGACGGCCCCGAGGGCCAACAAGCCCTCCGGAGCGAACGCCAGGGGCGGCTGGCGCCTTCCGCCTCTTTTCGGGGTTTCGGGGGGTTTTCCGGCCCTTGCCTCCGCAAACTGCGCCAGCAAGCCCTTCCATTCCTCTCGGGTGGGACGGAAGACGGACCCATCGGGGAACCTGCCGGGGTTCCGGCGGAACTGTTCCGCGGCCCGGCGGCCGGTCGCCCCGTACAGCTTGCCGGCATCCCCCTCCAAGAGGATCTTCCGTCCCCGCAACTTCCATGACTTAGCATCCATGTCGGGGTCCGATGATACCACAACTCAGTCTTTGCCTGGAAGCCGTCTTCATTTTTGGTATTGCGGCGAAAAGCGGAAATATTTAGACTACCATCATGGCAATGATGATGAAGGCCCTGTTCCCGAACATTCTGAACTCAGATAATGTCACGTCTGGGTTCGCACATGCGAACCTCAAAGGATTGACGGGGAACCACATCATTGCCGTGTTCAACCTCGTCGTCCGCCGGAACAAGAAGACTGTGGTTGTCCGGAGCCGTGTCACGTTGTGGGCGAAGGGCGTGTCGACCAAGATCCGGAATAGCATGGGGAACAATCAGGGCGCGGCCTACGTCGCCCTTCCCAACGGCATGTACGGGGTCGAGCTGCAACGCGGATTCTTCGACGAAGACTCCGGCTCCGTGTTTTGGCGGTGGAACAACATACCGTTCAGCATCAGCGTGGGTCGCTACCACTAGGCGGAGATGGACTCGATGGCAGAATGGATGGACGAAAAAAACATAATGCTTCGCCTATTCGATGGGCGGGGAATCGTAGGCGCGTCCAATGATCCTCTCCATAAGGAAAAAAGTAGGTTCGTGATAGACAAAAGCTATTACTATTTCATGCCCGATGTGATAGTAGCCGATGACAACCCCGACGTGCAAGGGGCGAAGACCCACCTCACGTACGCAGAAGCCCTGAAATACACAAAATCACCGCTCAAAATAAATCGGTTCAAGGCCACCATTCGCAGGCGCAAAGTCGAAAAGAAGGGTCTCAAGCCGACCGACGATCCTTCGGAGAACAATTCGACCACGTTTGTCGTTGCCGGCCCCTTGCGGGTTCCGCTCGGGCCCGTTCTCGTCCCGCGCCTCTTGTTCGGGGACGACAACATTGTGGATCATGCCCTATATCCGGATCCTAAATTGGATCCAGACTTCTTTTCTCCCACGTTAATGGCGCCCGCATCGGATACTGAGGCAGAGAAGAAAATTATTCGGTTTCGTATCTACAAGCTAGAAAATTTACCCAAACCTAGCATCGCCGCGGATGTGGCCGTGAACATCTACTTCAGCGACAGTCTCAAGGACGCAACGGCCGGCGATGTCCATTTCTTCTTGAGACTCCCGCAGGAAGTCGTCCTGGCCACGGGCAGAACCCCGCGGATCGCTTCCTACTTGCAAAAACCGGTCAAAGTCTCGCTGGTGGTCGGGACCCCGGATCCGTCAGGATCATCGGGCACGCCCGCTTGAAGGCGGACCGAAGTTCCTCCAGATCGCCGGCCGGGATTATCCGTTCCGGACCGATTATTTTCCATCCCAGCAATTCTTTCGCCTTGAAGTTCGCCGTGTTCCCCCCGTGCCGGATATACACGTGCATCCCCCGCCAAGGGACTTGCAGGAATCGACCCCTGGCTCCCAGTAGCCTGGACAAGAAGTCAGTATCCTCCCGGCACTTCATGCGGAGGAACTTCACACGGTCCCATGCGGAACGCGAGAATACCGCGGGTCCCGTCGCAACCATCCGGTTCCTGACGGAATCATCGACCCGCATCATGCCCGAGGCGATGTCGTACCACGCCGCAAGCCGGAAGGCCGTGAGGTCGGCTTTCCCGGCGATCACGGGTGCCGCCTGATGCTCCAGTCGGCCTGGCGCGTACCAGTCATCATCGTCGACCCTCGCAATGATGGGACCCGATGATGCCCGTATCGCTGCGTTGAGTTGGTCCCCGAGCGTGGCATCCTGTCCCAAGCAGATGTGTTTCACACCAGGGAATTGTCGAATGACGGGGGATGGGTCCTCTCCCGTGGAGGCCACGACGACCTCAGTCCGGGGGTAGGTTTGCCTACGCAAGAGGCTGAGGGCCCATCGGAGCGGGCTGAGCCTATTCCGGGTCGGGATGATGCACGATATGAGCGGTGGGGTCATTTCACGGTCAAGAGTACGGGGATGACGAGGTTTCGCTGGATCACCCAGTAGGCCCCGTGGGCGTGGACTGTGATGGTGTGCTCCGTGTGGGCCTTGCAATTCTCGAGCGGGGTCCGGCTGAGCTCGAGCGCCTCCCGTTGCGCCCACGTGTACAGGCCCTCGCCTTCCCGGCGCCGGTCCTCCCAGACCTTCAGGAACCGTTGGCTCAAGCGGTCAATGGCGTGTCCGCTCACCTCGATGTCCTGGAGCCGGTCCCCCCTCCGGGCGATCTCCGCCCGGGCGACCGCCTCGAATGGCACCCGGGTGCCGTCCGGGAGCTCCACGGGGCATCCCGCCTCCTGGCCGACGGCCCACCTGAGGTAGCCGACGGGGACCCTGGTGACGAGGGTCCCCTTGTGCTTTCCGAACGGCATCTTCAGTCCCATTGTTTCCACGGGGTCCTCATTCGTAAAACCTTCCCTTCGGGACCTTTCCGACGGATCCCGCCCAGACGGGGCTAAACTGGTGCTTGGCGTGCCACGAAGGGTCGTTGACGTGCCATCCCCCGACGGCCCCGATGTTCTGCGCCCTCCCGAGGATTGGCCGGACCTGCGCCCGCCCGCGCCGAAGGGCGTGGTCCAGGTGCGTGTCCCACCCCTTGTCGAGCCCCCAGTTTTGCCACATGCCCCCCGGCTCCTTCCACCGGTCGAGCCAGGTGGCCCAGCCCCACGGGACGAACAGGCGGCTCCTCGCCAGCCGGTGGTGGTCTTCCGGGCGGGGACGGCCCCTGTTGTAAGCCCCCACCGTGTGGATGTCTGGGTCATCCTGGTAAGCCCCGCGGCAGTACTCGAAGAGCCGGAGGAAGTCGGCGGCTGGGACCACGTCGTCTTCGACGACCACCACGTAGTCGCAGACGTTGAACCCGAGGACCAAGCAGTGCCGGATGTTCGCATCGCAACCCACCCGGCGACCGTGAGCGAGCACCCGCCGGCTGCGGAAGCCGGGGTGCTCCTCAGCCAGCCGGAGGACGGCCGGGTCCCCCTTGTCCACGCAGAAGATGACGTGGTAGCCCCCGATGCCGTCGCACTTGGCCAAGGCGTCGAGAACCCGCCGGGAGTAGCCGGCCCTGTTGTAGAGGGCGACCGAGACGACCCTGTCCGCCCGCCTCACGGGCGACGCCATGACCGCCCTCGTCTCCACGACCGGCATCGCCACGCCCCCATCATGTCCACGCCGCCCCAAGCCGGGATCCGGGTTACGCCATCACGGGTATTTTTGGGCGTAGCCGGTCGCATCCAAGGGGATGGGGCCGACCACCTTTTGTATCAGTTCGATCTTCTCTGGCGACAGTTGTTGCCGGTACTTTTCCAAGGATTGTTTGCGAAGGCGGAAGGAGTCCGGGATTTGGACCCCCAAGAAGTCGCCGATTCGCTTCGACATGTCCTTGAACCGGAGGAGCAGGTCTTCGTACCTGACTTGGAGATAGTTGGGGAGTGCCCGCAATCGCAGCATGGCCCGGTAATGGGTCAGCCAGCGCAATGCCTGCCGCTCCTCGAACGACATCCGATTGTAGTAGTCCGCCATGTTATTCTTCGTGATCCCCAGGAAGACGTTGGGGACGGGGAAAATCCTCACCTGGGAATCCCTTTTGCGGATCGGTTCGTGTAGCCACGCGCTGCTGATCGCCGCGAACGGGTTCCGGTAGATCCCGATGAAGCAGGCCCCCGGAAGGGACTCGTTGAGTTCCCGCGCGCACCAAAGAACCGTGTGGGTCTTGTCGACGAAGGGGCCCACTTCGGCGTACCGCTTCTCGTACATCTCTTCCAATTCGGGTATCCGGTTTCGCCGATGCCACAAGGCTATGTCGAGGGCCGCCTGAAACGAGGCGTGCTCCTCCAAGTAAACCTTGTATTGGCGGCATGTCCCGACCACTTCCGCCAAGAGGTGGGTGCCAGAACGGCCCATGCCCACCACGAACACCATCGGATAGCGCATCGCGCCCCCCGGACTTTACTGCTTTTTTGACTCGTGGAATTCGCCTGGCGGGAGGTTTCCGACGGACCCCGCCCAGAACTCGTTGAACTGGTGCTTTGCGTGCCATTCGGGGCTGACCACGTGACAACCGCCGACCGCGCCTATGTTCTGGACGCGGCTCAGAAACGGCCGCACCTGCGAGCGGCCGCGGCTGAGCACCCGGCTCAAGTGCTGGTCCCATCCTCCGCAGCGGTACGCCCAGTTGTCGCGCATCCCCCCCGGCTCCTTCCATCGGTCGAGCCAGGTGGCCCACCCCCAGGGGACGAAGAACGCCTTCCGGAAGATCAAGTGGTAGTCCCCCGGTCGGACCCGGTCCTTGTTGTAGGCCCCCACCGTGTGGACATCGGGGTCATCCCGGTAAGCCCCGCGGCAGTGCTCGAAGAAGGTTAGGAAGTCCTTGGCCGGGACGACGTCGTCTTCCAGCAGCACCACGTAGTCCGACGCGCCGAAGCCGAGCGTCAGGCAGCGCTTGATGTTCGCGTCACAACCGACCGGCTGGCTGTGGGCAAAGACCCGCCGATTCGGAAATTTCGGGTATTCGTGCGCAAGGCGCAGGACCTGCGGGTCCCCCTTGTCCACGCCGAAGATGACGTGGTAGCCCCCGATGCCGTCGCACTTGGCCAGGGCATCGAGGACCTTGCGGGAGTATTCGAGCCTGTTGTACAAGGCGACCACGACGACCTTGCCGTCCTTCCCGGCGGCCTTCGTTTCCTGGACGGGCACGCGGAACCTCCCGGCTACGGCCTCGGGGTCAATGCCCTATCTTGTAGGCGTAGGGGCCCTTGTCCATGTTCCATCGGACGCCGCCAAACAGCTTGTCGTGGCGGGCGGGGGAGCAGTGCTCCCCACCCTCCCTGCCGATGTGCATGCTTCGGGAAAAGGCGGGCAACAAGCCCCGGGCCCCCGATGCCGCGAAGTGCTCGACCACGCTGTAGTCCCACCCCAGCGGGTGGGCGTTCCAGTATGGGCGGAAGTGCGTCTCCCAGTTCCCTCGGCTAATGCAGAAGCCGAGGGGGCTGAACCGCATCGGGTGCTCCCCCCCGGAGTACACCTTCAGCATGCCGGGATGCCGCGGGTCGCTCTGGTAGTTGAACAGGTTGAGCGACACGTAGCTGTCGCGGTGGGGGTGCCTGAAGTACCAGTTCGCGAGCGCGCAGACGTCCGGCGAGATTACGAGGTCGTCCTCGATGTAGATGCAGGCGTCCGCCCATTGGAAGGCCCGCTCGAAGGTCTGGAACGGGTTCTCCCGGACTCCCAGCCTTTTCGGGTTCGCCAGAACCGTACACGGCATGAACCGAACGCCCTTGCACAGGCGTTCCACTTCCGGGTTCCCGGGCTCAAGCCCGATGAATAGCTCGTAGCCCGCGAGGTCGTTCTCGGCGAGTGCCCGGAGGACCCGGCTCAGGTATTGCGGGCGCTCGAAGGCCGTCATCACGACCGCCTTGAACACTAGGCACCTTCCTTTCTCAGGGGCCGGGCGGCGAACGGGCAAGCCTTGATGAGCGCGGTCAGGTCCGTCGGGGGCTTGGGCGGGAACGGGCGGCGCACCGCGTCGGAGGGGTCCGCCTTCGCGGTCCAGTCGATCGGGGACACGCCCGCCCTTCCCGTTGCGGCGTAGTAGTCCCGGAACTTGAAGCCCTTGCCGCAGACCTTGTCGCCGGCCACCGCCCACGCCGCCGGTATGCCGTAGGCCTCCGCGGCGATCACCCCGTGGAGCGAGCTCGACACGACCTTCGCGCACTTGGCCAACTCGCGAATGACCGTCTGGACCCCCGAATTCACGTCGATGACGAGGACTCCCCTCGACCGGAGCTTGGACAGGCGGGCGAAGTCCACGTAGTGGGGGACAACCCCGATGTCGTACATCGGCCGGCGGGGGACGGGGAACAGGACCGGGAGCAGCAAGGCGGGGTCCCCGTAGACTTCTGGGCATCCGACTCCGGCCGCAAGCAGCCGTTCCCTGGATAGCGGACCCCGAACGCAGGACACTTCGACGCCCTTCGGCCTACCGATCGAAAGCCATTCGTCGGCGCCCTGAAAGCCGGACCCGTACACCGTGTCCCCGTCCTTCAGGCAACTCAAGACGCTCCCGACGCACAGGAGCTTCCCGGCGATGCCCCTCCCCACCTTTTCGGGCGGGCGGCCGCTGAACTTTTGGATGATGACGGGGGTCAGCGCATCCCCGAAGTTGGATTCGCTCGCCCAGAACGCCTTCATGGTGCGTCCTCGTCCCCGCAGCGCGCGGAAAGGGCCCTGGCCTTCATCGCCTCGTATTCCCTCCGCCTCCGGGCGACCTCCTCGATGGGGATCCCTATCGAGCGGGCCGCCACAGCGTCGACGTCGTCCCGGGACTCCGAGTATTCCCACGCGCCCCCCGCCCGGCGTGCGGCGAGCATCTGGACCCCTTCCCTGTCCACCCGGCGGCCGCCGGCCGCCTCGACGCGGTCGCGGACCACGTAGTGGACGAGCCCTTCGGCCTTCCCCTCCATCTCGAGCATGCGGACCTGCCGCTCCACGCCGCCGGACAGCAGGAACGCTGACCCGGGCATCTCGTCGGGCCCGATGGCCCGGAGCAGGCCCCGGACGTACGCATCCCGCCACGGCATCCACGGACCGGACACGGATCACCCCGTAGGTGCGTCCACGACCCACGACTTCTTCCGCTCCTCCGGCCCCGCCCCCAGCCGCCGGAGCCGCTCCTCCTCAGGGAGCCGGGCCAGGTCCACCCAGCAGGCATCGCAGACCCGTACCCCGTGGTAGAAGACCGACGGGTTTCCTGAGCATCGGCCGAGGGCGCACCGGCCCTCCTTGTCCTTCGCATCCGCCATGGCATCTACCCCCGCTTCGCTCCGCTCCCGAGGACCGAGCGGAAGTTGACCCACTGGTCCGGCGTGAAGCCGGCGGGGTCCCCGTAGTCGGCCCCATCCCAGAGAAACACCCGGAACTTGAGGGAATCTTCGTCCGCATCGTCGATCTTGATCCGGATCAGGCCGCGCTCCAGGCAGGAGACGAATTGGGCTTCCCACCGTTCCCGCGGCAAGCCCATGCCTTGGAACAGGTCGGCCTTGGCCTTGTAGAGCGCCCCCGCGATCTCCAGCAGGGCCGCCTTGGCTTCCGAGCAGAGCTTGTCGTAGGACCCATGGGCGCCGTTCGGCGCCGGTACTTGGCCGTTCATCTCCCGCCTCCGCCGCCCCTTCCGGGCAGAAACTGCTCCCGCATGCGCGCCGACACCCCATCGGCCGCCGCCTGCATGGTCATCCAGACCTTCGACCCCGCCTCGCGCCACACCGTTAGGTGCGTGTCGTCGGACGGGGCCCGCCGGATGAGACCGACCAGGGCCTTCTTCGGTATGGCCGGCACCACTTCGGTGGCCAGCAGCCTTCCCACGTCCATGGACCTCATGCCGGACCCCCGGCGGACATCATACGGAAAAAGCTCTGCCTGTCCACCCTCAGGCCATCACTCGAGGACCCGGCCGACGCCTGGGGCCCACGGCCCCTTCTGGAGGATCCGCCACCTCGCCAAGACCAAGTCCATCACGGGGACGGCCACCTGGCGCGCGAGCTCGTCGAACGGGACCCGGAACCCTTCCGGGTGGAGGGGGGCCGCCCGCGTGTACACTTCCGGGTATAGGTCGAACCGGCGCCCGCAGCACTCGGACTTCCCCTGCTTCCGCATGGCGCACCCCTTCTGGAAGTCCGTGCCGAACCCGTCACGATGTTAGGTCGGCGCGCTCCCCTTCGGAGCCAGCCTTACGATCACATCCAATCGGCCCTTGGCGCACGACTTTACGACCCCCATTGGCCGGGATCACCCGGCGGATTCCCTCGCCTTGGTGGCCGCCCGGATGGCATCGGCCTTCTCCTTCATCATGTCGAGGCACCGCTGGATCGTGGATATGGCGTCGCACAGATCCGGAAGGGCGCTTACGGAGTCCGCGTGCATCAGGGAGCCGACGGCCTTCCCGATCTGGCCGGCGTGCCATTCGGAGATCCGTACCCCCGAAGCCTTCTCGAATTCGTCAATCGCCTTTTCCGTGTTCTTTATCCGCGTATGCAGCGACTTCTCGATCGACGCATGGTCTGCTGCAAATTGGCTAGACAGCTTGAACCGGAGGTCATCCTCGAGTTTCTTCCGCTCCTGGGCCTCCAGTTCCGTGTGCGGCGCCACATTGAACTCGTGGGCCTTCCGCAGGATCGCCGCGATGAACGGCCGATCGAGCGGCTTGGGCTCCAGCCGGACCGCCTGCTTCTTGGTGGTCAAGACATCGCCCCGGAGGATCAGGAGGCCCCAGTTCTTCGGAACCTCATCGACCTTGACGACCTCCGTGGACGGTGCGACGACCCACCAAAAATCCATGTAGGCGGCTACGGGTTCAGCTTTGGATGGGTCCTTCAGTTCCCGGAGCCAGTCCCCGCGGTTCGCCTTGATCTCGTGGCCGTGGACGTCGAGCCCGCGGCTGGGGTAGAGGCTCATGGCGACAGCGTCGGCCCAACGCATCTTTTCATCGCGGAGTCCCATGTAGCCGGTCTGCCGCCCCACTTCGGGGAACAGGGCCCAGGCCGGCGCGGGGTACCGGGCCGTCAGCGCCTTCATCAGGTCCAAGCCATCCTCCTTCCCCGTGCTACGGGGGGCCGGGATCGAGGTTCTTCCCGATCCGGATGAACACCCGCATCATCGCGTTGTACGACATTAGGACTTGGAGTACCCGCCCGTGCGGCGTGGCTTCGGCCGCGGCCCGGACCCCCGCCTCAAGGTCCCGCAGGCTCACTAGCCGGAACGGGATCCCGTGCCTCTGTAGGTTGCGGGCCGCGAGGTCTGCGTTGTTCCCCGCGAGCCACACCGGGGACTTCCGCCCCCGAAGGCGCCCCAGCCCGACCCGACCGGCCCAATGGCCCTTGCGGAATTCGGGCGAGCTATTGTCTACCAGCCATGCCAAAGGGGGCTCGGGGTCCGATGTGTGGATCATGTCGAGTACGCTGGCGAACCCCGACGGGTTCTGGACCATGCTCCAGAACACGCGCCGGCAGAACGCCGTCCCCGCCTCCGACCTCCCTGGCATCTTCCGTGCGTCCGCGACCGCAACGAGGATGGAATCCGATGGCACCCTGAGATCGGCGGCGGCGGCCACGGCCGCTAGCACGTTGAGCGCGTTGTGCTCCCCGGGCAGGGGGGTCGAGACCCGGAAGTGCCGCCCTCCCACGGACATGTCGGCCGTCAAGCCCCCAGTGCCTCGGAGCGACAAATCCGTCAGACGAGTCGATGCCAACGGCGACCTGCCGAAGAAGGCGGTCCTCCCCATGACCCCGGCCATGGCCGCCATCACCAGCGGATCATCGGCGTTCGCCACGAACCTGGCTTGCGGATGGGCTGCGGAGAACACCCGCGCTAGCCGGTCCGCAAGCTCCTTCGGGCTTCGCCGCCGGACGAACTGGTCCTCGGACAGGTTGGTGACCACGACCAGGCACGGCGCCGGGATCCCGACCTTGACCAGGCTGTCTTCGTCGAACTCGATGACCGCATCTTTCTTTCGTAGGTCCCCTGCCCCGGCGAGGGTCTTGAAGACCCATGAGCAGATGTTGCTCCCATCCCGGTTCCGGACGGTAGGTCGCCCAGACCGGTGGAGGATCTGCGCCAAGAGGTGGGTCGTGGTGCTCTTCCCGCACGTTCCGGTCACGATGATGAGTCGGCCGCACTGGGACAGGAGCTTGTTGAGCCCGGGGTACCCCTCCATCATCGGCCCTCCCTACAGCCCGAGCGACGACAGGGATGTCGCCAGCGCGTACTGGCCGTCGGCCGCCGCCTTGAGCTCGTCGGCCCGCTTCCAGATCGTCCCCGCGAGACTGGCCAGGTGCGTGCGGAAGTCCGACGCCACCTTCGGCGCGACCTTCCCGAGTACCCCCCAGATCGCCGGCATGTCGATCTGGAATATCCCGCTTCCGTTGGCCTCCCGCGGCTCGAGGTCGAAGGACCATCGCAGGACCAGGCCGGCGTCCGTGTCGGCGTAGAAGGTCACGTCGATGGGGATGCCGCTGCGGTGCATGCCGCCCGCCGAGATCCGAGTGGCGAGGTGCCACGGGTAGTCGCCATCTCGGTCGTGGAGGTACACTTCGCGCTGCCCCACGGCGAGGTAGTGCCGGGCGTTCTCCAGGACCTTGCGCCATCCTTGATGCTCGTTCACGGCCGCCTCCCGCCGCACCGGGGAGGCTTCGTCTTGCGAACGGCGACCGCCGCCTTCGGCACTACTTCCAGGAACGGCTTCACGGGACAGCAGAGGGTCCGCTCCCAATACCGCGCGACCACCGTGGTGCCGTCCGCCAGGTAGACGCAGGTCGGGGTGGCGCGCACGATGCAGGACTTTCCGAGGGCCGCTTCCAATTCCTTTACCCGCTTCTGCAGCCGCCTTACCCGCGACGGCTGGGCGTGGAGGCTATCCGGCCAGCCCATCAGCGTCTTCAGCCGGTTGGAGAAGTCCGCGGCCTGGCCAGCCTGTTCCGTGGTCTTCCCGTAGGTGACCACGTGGTTGAGGTCGCCATCGTAGCCGAAGATGATGACCTGCATCAGACCGTGCTTGGCGGCAAAGTTCCGCGCGGCCTTGATGGGGATCCTGTCCACGGTTCAGTCCTCCTTCTTCGGCTCTTTAGCGGGTTCGTACATCTCCACGAAAATATGGTCCTTGATGGGATACAGCTCCCCCTTGGTTCCCCGGACGACCCAATCGCCGGGGTTGGCCCGCATCCGGCCCTCGAGCGTCTTGACGACGATGCCGGCGACCTTCCCATTCTCCCGGAGGAACTCCACGTCCCAATGCTGGAGCCACTTGGGCATCCCCGGAACGCCGGGCCCGTCGTTCGGGCTGTTGTCGGGAATCCAATGCCACGCCTCGACGACGGTCGCCTTGTGCCTAAACCAGCCCATGCCCTTGCCCCCCTTTTTCCGACCAAGCCTACGGCGGATCCCCAGGGGTGTCATCCCACGGGGCCTCGATGGAGTCGCCGTCATCCTCCACGCATACCGCCACGATGACCGGCCACCCGACCGCTTGGGACACGGCATCGGCCACGGTGTCTATGGGGTTCTCCAAGAGGTCCAGCTGCTTTCGGGTCAAGTCCAGCGAATTCCCCCCTTCGAGGATGAAGTCGGTCAAGTCCAGCGATTGCTGAATCTCGAACGACCCCCTCATCTTGATTGGTCGGTTCATTCGGTTCCCACCTTCAGGGCCTTCGCCTCCCGGAGGGCCCGGTCGGCCTCCCGGAGCAGGATCGACTTGATCAGCTTCGTCTTGCTCATGCCGGCCGCCTTCGCCGCCATCCGGAGCCGCTCGTCCTGGTCCGGGCGGAGGCGGACGGACAGGGTGTAGGACGACCGCATGCCCGGGTCGTCGTACTTCGGCCGTCCCTTCTTCTTCACGGCTTGCCCCTCCCCGCCCGCCCGAACTCAGCCTCGCGGATCCGCAGGGCGCGCCGCGGGGTCACGACCGCGTAGCCCGTCGTTCCGCCGATGACCACCTTGGCGACGCCGGAATTTATCATGACACGGGCGCAGAGGGCGCACGGAACGGTGGCCACCGGCGTCCACATCCCCGCATCCAGGCCGATCAGGTAGACCGTGGACCCCTTGGCCCGTTTCCCGGCCCGGAGCATCGCGTTCATCTCTGCGTGTACGGATCGGCAGGTTTCGTACCGCTGGCCCGATGGAACCCCGTGTTCCGCGCGCCAACACCACCCGATCGACCCGCACGCCCGCTCGCCCCTGGGCGCGCCCGTGCGCCCCGATCCGACGACCTTCCCCGCGGGGGAAACGGCCACGGCGCCGTAGACCCGCCGGAGGCACGCGCCCTGAAGGACTCCCTGGAAGGCGATGCCCTTGGCCAGGTTGAGGAACCGGTCATGCCTGGATCTTTTTGCGCGTGTCTTAGCCATCGGGGTCCTCCAACGCCCGTATCGCGTTCTCTTGCCAAGGAGAAGGGTCGGGCGCCGAATTGTTGACCCCGAACCCGAAGAACGTCCAGAAGTTAGACTTGTCGGCGCATTCCTCGCACAAGGTGGCTGCGGCCTCCCGGGTCGTCCCGAGCCGCCGCGACAGTTCATCGAGGGCGGAGCGAAGCAGCGACCGGGCGACCGGAACGGTCGTCTTAGCCATCTCGGCGATTTCCCAAATTTCGGCCCGCGGGACGTTGATCCCGTACGCCACCCGGATGAGTGCCCTCGCGTCGTCGGACAACTTTATCAAGTGCCCGGCCAATGACTCCCTTTTCTCCCGGATGTCATCGCGGTAACCCACTGGCGTGTTCCTATCGTCCGAAGAAGTCCCCGAGCTGCTTGGCAAACAGGTCCGGCTCTGCCGGCGCCGCGGCGACGGGCTCCGGCCTCTCTGGCATGACGTCTGGCGCGCGGTCCCACACCCACCTGTAGTAGCCGGACGGGAGGTCGGCCAGCCGCTCCCGCTTGAACTTGCCCCACGGCATCCTGATGTCGAGGATCTTCTTGGGGTCCCGGCGGACCTCCTCCGTCAGCATGACCCGGCTCAGGGCGTCCGCCGCGCTATTCAGCCGGCGCGGGATCCAGATCATGTCCACCTGGACGCCCTTGGCCCGGATGGCATCCAGCCGCGCCTTCGCCACCCGCGACAGTTCGATGGTGTTCGGCTTCTTTGCCCGCCAGATCCCCAACGACTGCCGCACGGTGAGCATGCTGTCGCCCGCGGACACCAGTTGGTCCCCGGCGACGGCGAGACCCAGGACGGCCTCCAGGCCCCGGATCAGGGCCGTGTACTCGGCGACGTTGTTGGTTGCCCGGGCAGACCCCGGCTCGGCGGCCATGCCGCTCTCCTTGGCGACGAGCTGGCCATCCCTGTGGACCAAGAACCCGTAGGCGGCGACGCCGCCGGGGTTGATCGGTTCGCACGATCCGTCGTAGTAGAGGTCGTAGCGGGCCACGGGGGCATCACCTCTTTCAGGGTCCTTGCAAAGACCCGGTGTAGACTACTTAGCGTGGAGCTCTCGCTCACTTTTCATGGCGGCCCTTCGCAGAGATGATGCGAGTTCGCGGAATGCGTCTGCCGGGTAAGATCTCTGTTTCTCTGCGATCTCCTCTAAAACCGAGGCCATCGCTTCGACGCACACGAAGGTCCCATATTCCCCGCTATGGTAAAACCGCACTTTTGTGTCGAACGTGTCAGTAGCCATATTCTTCCCCCATCTACGACAGCGCCGTGAAGCATCGGCCTAATATGAAAGCACCTTCACGTCCTTGTAGCCCACCGGCAGTAGCACCCCGTCCTTGAGGAACCGGACGAGGAACTTTGGCTCCTCGCCCTCGTCGGCCTTGAACATCCAAGCCCCGACGATCTCGACCTCGCCCTCGATCACTTCGGTCACCCGCCGGGCCAAGTCACCCATGCCGGGCGGGATTTCCCGGGTCACCTCGACCCTGGCCCGCGCGGGCTTGCCGAGCAGGTTAGTCGTCAGCCACGGCATGGTTTAGTTCCTCATGGTACGGTTTTCCCAAAGTTCCCCGCCGAGGGAGCGGCTAATCTTTCGCGATCCCGATGTCCTTCTCATGCGTATTCAACGGGCGGTTCTTCTTGCATCCGCAGCACGTCGCCTCTTCCGTACCGATGACATGCCACCTGTTCGATTCGCAAGACTCGCAATACAAGACTGTCATCGGTTTTTCGGCCAAAGGACCGCAGTAGACGCATTGTGACTTTCGGATAAAGTGGCAGCATTCCTCTTCCATCACGCCCTTACCCCCGCCGCGAGGGCGGCTTCCCGCTGTGCCCCCAACACGGACGCCAGTTCCTCCCGCAACTGCTCGATCACCTTGTCTGCCTCGTCGTGGGAGTCGAGGAGGAGTCCGATTGTCCCCCGCAAGTGCGCCTCTGACGCGGGGGCGCGGTATCCAGAGCGTACTACTTCCCTCTCCTCGCGTGTCATCACGGCTTCACCTCCTCGCCTAGAGCGGCGTTCGCCTTGTCCACGGGCGCAACCAGATAGGGGCAGTCATCGTCCCAGCACTCGATTGCGGTGATGGCCTGAACAAGCTCCCTCAACGCCTCCCTCGCGGCCAGAAGAGCGAGACAGAGGGCGGGGATGTCGGCTCGGGAGTGTGCGATGAATTCCCAGTCCTCTGCCCTCGCCTCCGTCTTGTCTTCGTCTTCTTCCTCAAACGGTTGGCAGACCCACCGAAAGGTCTTGTTCTTTCCGACCATTATGTCCACACATATCCCGCCGGTCTTGCCCGGATGACCAATACCCCACGGCCCCGGAGTAGCCTTCTCGGCTCGGGCGAGGATGGCGCGGATTTTGTCGTCGGTCACGGCTTCGCCCCCCGTCTCATCGCAGATGCCGGCGCCCCAGCACCAGGGCATCGAACAACCGGAACACCATCCCGACGGCCCGCTCGGCCGGGCAAGGAACGTAACCCCTGCGGAGTCGGGTGCGGCGGCTCCGGTCTGCCTCCACTTGTTGGAAGATGATCGGCCGGCCCCGCGACTCCCCGTGGACGCACACGGCGCAGATCGTGCCGGGTCCCGGCGGGCCGGCGACCGGAACCGGCTCCTTGCCGCACCGCACGCAGACGTACACGGGCTACCCCCCGAACAACTTCCGCACGTCCGGCGGCATCCGGTCCCGCCACGCCGCGCGAAGCAGCGGCGCCCTGTCCATCCCGAGCACGTAGGCCAGCTTCCGGACCAACTTGTCCATGGGGGGCCCGACCTTCTCGTTTTCGACCCCGGACAGGTAGCCCTTGGAGGCCCCCGCCCGGCGGCCCAGGTCCTTGAGGGTCATACCCTTGGCCCGTCGTGCCAAGCGCAACATCTTCCCAAACATGGTGGCCTCCTATGTGTTCAATTCTGGAGGTGGGCGGAATCGAACCGCCGTCTCAGCGCGGATCCCCGGGGCCCGTGTCCGCTCACAGCCGCCGTTCAGTGGTTCATCTTTAACGTCCTGCCGGGGGCTGAACAGGCGACCTACGAACCCCGGCCCAGACTTGCCTGATCTTGATGCCGGGGCGGCAAAGGCCGGCAGCCAGCCGATCATTAACGTCCCGTCCCCGTTATCGGCGTCCTCGGGGTGGACGAGCCGCTCTAGGCAGCCATCTTCATGGGTTCGGCACCCAATTGGTGGCCGGCTTGTTTAACGAGGGCCAACCGGCCAACCCTCGGAGCGCGAGCTTCCGTCTCACCGTCTGATCGAAACCTGTTCACCCCCCTGAAACCAAATGCCAACCCGGCACACGCACGACCTATCGGCTCTTGCTTCCCATGATCTTCTGCGCGAACACGCGGACCCCGGGGATGTTCGCGTCCCCCTTGAGGGCCTTGACGACCTTCCGGATCCTGACCTCATCGGGCATCGTGTACTCCCGGGGGAGCTTCGACGCATCGACGATCTCGAAGTTCCAGTCCGTCCTGGCGGTCATGCCCTCGGCAGCGGCGACCTCCCGCGGCGGCGGCGTCGGGGCGACTTCGACGGGGGCCGCCTTCATGGCGGCGATTTCCGCTTCTGCGGCGGCCTTGCGGGACGCAGCCTCCTCTTCGGCCTGCCGTCGGAGTGCCTCCAGTTCCTTCTTCTTGGCCCCTTCGGCGGCGGCCTTCTTGGCGGCGGCTTCGGCCTCGGCCCGGCGCTTCTTCTCCTCGGCCTCGGCCTTTCGGCGCATCTCGGCTTCCTCGGCCTCGCGTTCCTTCCTGGCCTTCTCCTCGGACGCCCGACGGGCCTTCTCCTGCTCCTCGGCGATCCTCCGCTCTTCAGCGAGGGTCCAGGACCCAGACTCTGCCCGGAGTCGGTCATACTCCGTCGCGACGGGCCCCCGCATCTTCTTCTTGGCTTCGAGGATGCCGTCGTACGCCTCCTTGGCCCGGGCGCGGTGCGGTTCCCAGTACTCGTCGATGGCGTCGATGGCCGCCTTCAAGCGGACGGCGATCTCGCCAGCGCGGACGTTCGTCCTGGCATCCCGGACCTTGATGGACCGGGACTCATCCATGACCGTGACCACGGTGGCCTGGACTTGCTCAGCCCCGGCCGGGACGACCTCCATCGTAGCCATTCCGTTGTCCTCCTAGGAAAATTCCGGCACTTCGACTCCGCGCCGACGCGCCGACCCTTGCACGTCCAAGCACACGACATCCCAAAGGTGTATCATTATCGGCAATAGCAAGACCCGAACGCCGGGGTCCGACCACCAGCCATCCGTCACATCATCGCACGTGAAGGCTTCCGGCAGCAGGCGCGCCACGCTTCGGCTCCGGCCACCCGTCACGATTCCTTCCAAGGCTCGTACTCCTTGGGCGCCTTCGGGCGGACGGCGGTCGCGCCCACGGACTGCAGCACGATGGTGTCGGTCCCGTGTACGTGCGCAACTATCGCTGCGTGAAAGTCCCTCACGTTTCCCGTCGTCCACCGCGGGAAGATGGGCAGTCGGAGCGAGATCTGGTCCCCGATGGCCCTCGACCTGGTCACGACTCTTTCCAAGGCTTGTACTCCTTCTCAGGCACGCCGAAGGTCCAGGCCACCGCCGCCCGGGCCGTGTGCTTGCCATCGGCGAACTCCGGGGGTACCCGCAGCCAGTAGATTTTCCGGTCCCCATCGGCTTCCGGCGTGGCGTTGACCACCTTCACCATGACGATGGCCTCGTCGCCGACGACGTCCTTGGCGTAGATGGTGCCGAAGTCGTCGGTGTGGACCATCTTGGCGCCGGACTCGGCGAGGTACTTGTCGGCCCCGAACCGCTCGATCATGACGCGGCGGACTTCGGCGTTCTGCTCCGTTTCAATGGCCTTGACGGTGATGTCGCTGGGCCGCTCGACCACAAGCTCGGGGACCCGCACGCCGTGCCAGCAGTGGATGCCCCACCCGTCCGCCCATTCGATGGCCTTGGAGGACTCGTGGTGCAGCCGACCCCGGTCGTCCCGGCTGATCCGGGCGGGCCGCTCGCAGACGATCACGAAGCGGGTGTTCGGCCACCAGTAGCAGGCGGACCGGACCGTCCCTTCGTACGCCTCGATGCGCTCCTTGACGTCCTGGTCGGGCTTCCACCCGCAGACATCCATGAGGGCGCGGGCGTGGGCCGACCATGCGGGCCAGAACTGGCCGCCCATCCAGGAGTGCCACGACGCGCCTTCGCGCCGCTCCGGCTTGACGACGTGCTTGCGGACCAGGGCGCGGACCTCGTCCTCGGTCAGGTCACGGTCGGCCGCATTGATGTCGGCCATGGCGTTCGCAGCCGCGATAGCACCGGCGAGGGGGTTCGGGGTGCGCTCGACGACGCTTGGCCACTGCAGCCCGGCCTTCCGGTAGCACGCCTTGGCGGCGTCCTCGAACGCCTTCCAGTCGGCCTCGCCGGTCGTGAGCCCGATCTTGATCCACTCGTCCGCCACCGCCGGGAGTTTCGCCTTCATCTCCTCGGTCAGCACCACGTTCGCCTGGGCCATGCCCCTTCTCCCAAAAGGAAACTTACTGTCCCCGCCCGAAGATGGACCTCAGTTCCGACCACCCGGATAACTGCTCCATGACCAACTGAGGGACCGGGCTCATGGTGCCCCGTATGGACTCCTCGAGCCCCACGAACACTTCGTCGAAGTCCCCCTTGTCTGCCCGCGTCAAGCCGCCCGGCCAGTCGAAGGACTTGGCCCGCCATCGGCGGCGGAACCACCGAGCCGTCTCGTCCTCGATGGCATCCGCGTACGACTTGCACCGCATCTTTCTTCCCCGACGCCACGTTCCCGACCCGCCCCGATGTTAGGTCGGGCCGCCGCCCTCGATGACGTGGCGGTCACACTCGCGCCCCACCGTCGACCCCACTTCCCGCTCGACCCCCATCAAGGCGTCGAACTCCGGTGCGGGGGCCAGCACGCAGCCCATCGTGGCGTAGGTCCTCCCGAATTCGATCTCGTACCGGAACAGCCGGATCCACATCTCCTTGGCGTACCCGCGCAGGCTCCTCGGCTGCCGATAAGGACCGCACCGTAGCATCCGAACGCCCACCGCCTCGGACCGCACCCGGCTCATGGCTCGTCCTCGAAGACCCGCCACCCGTCGAGGAAGCCGCGCGCTCTCCACAGGGCAGAATCCGACACCGCTCCGACCACCCGGTCGTGGATGTTCCGCATGACGGCCCCGCCGACCGCCTGGGAGACCGCCCTGCCCAGGATGGATTCGGAGAACATTTCGACTGGCAAGAGGTTCTCCACGGGTACCGTCAGGGCTGCGGAACGGCCGATGTCGCTCCGCACGGCCAGCCCCCTAGTCCCGGACGTTCCGGATCTCCTGCGGGGTGTATTCCCGCTGGCGGATGACCTTGTAGGTCCCTGCCGGGAGGTCCACCGTGGCGTGCTCCTGGTGCTCCACGACGACGTCGCCGGGGGCCTCCAGGAACAGGCCGTCCTCGTGCTCCAGTAGCGCGGCCCCGCCATCCGCCACCGTGTGGGCGTGGCCCGTCGCCTCGCCCTCGGCCAGCACGAGCCGGCCGTTCCGCCGATCCACCGGCTTCGCCCCCTTGGGGGCCTTCTTCACCGGGATCATCAGGACGTCGCCCTGCCTGTACATCGCCCACCTCCGATAAAGGGTTCCTACGACTGAGAACCATACCCGTGGGGGCCGCCGTGTCAAGCGGTATCCCCGTCTTCGTTGTTCCGTTCCCGACCCGCCGCGATGTTAGGTCGGCCTTCCAGGATGACTTCCATCTCCGACTGGAAGGCCATGACCACGCCGTATTCGGGCCACGCCCATGGCTTGCTCCAGATGTAGTACGGCATGGATGCCGACTCGAGTATGCGGCACACGTCACCCGATGCCTCAATGGCACATCGACTCACGCGCATCACCCCTTCTCTTTGCCCTTGCCCGCGTCGTCCTTGTACTCGATCCCGCCGATCGGGGGCTCTTCAGCGATTTCCCGCATTTGGAGCCGATGCTCCTTGCTAAGTCCGCCTTGCTTCAGCAAGGCCACTGCGATCTTCTTGGTCTCAGCATGGACTGCGGCCACGCCGAAAGACCTGGCGTTGGCCAGCCGGTTCCATTCTGAAATGTCATCATGGTCCCCTCGGACGACGTACCGGGTGCCCACTTCGAGGAATCCGTGGATGAATAGCCCTTCCTCATCGTTGTCCGTCTTCATGTACCCCATGATGACGATGAGCCCCAGCTCCTGGTACTTCTTGCGGAGCCCGTCCTTGTACCTCTTCACGATGTGGTCACGGTAAGACTTGAGCCGCACCAGTTCCTCCCGATCGTGGTTCCTCCGTAGCTTCAGGTCTTTGACCTGCTTGGCGAACCAGGAACAAGACTCGGACCACACCCGCTCCAAGCCCAACTTGCTGAAGATTGCGGACTTCGTCAAGACGCCGCCATCCCTACCGGTCCGATGATCAATGGTGTATGTCGTTCCGTTCGGCCCCTTCACCCGCGTCGGGGTGATCCGGAACGACCTGTCCAGTAGCATGTAGTCCGGCATCGAACTCTTCCCCCCCGCCCCCTTCGTCGCTCTCGCCATACGGTTTCTCCCTTTCCAATACGGGGGCCGGAGCCCCCTTTTCCCTGAAATACGCGCTATGCTCCTTGATGTAGTGGTCCTCCATCTTTTCCACATATACGAGCATATCCCGAAGCACCTGCTCGAACCTACACGTGTTGTAAAGCAGATAATAGTGGGCCTTCGACTTGTCCAAGCAAGTCTGCGGAAGTAGCCGGCGCAACAGTGATGCCTTGGTCCGGAACTCGACCCCCAGCGCGGCCAGTGCATCCGTGAGTCCTTCGATCTGCTTGGTTATGCTTCGGATGTTCCCCCGCGTCTTCCCCGAGGGCGTGTCCCCGGTGGCCCTCTGCAATGCCGACCCCATCAAGCACCGCTCGTCGGCCGCGATCTTCTTGGCCGCCTCCACTTGCTTCCGGGACATCTTCCGGGCGACCGCTTCCTCGGCGAGGAACCTACGGACCCCTGCGTCCAGGTGGCCGCTACAGATCGCCCCCAAGACGTAGACCGACAGTTCCCCCCGCTCCAAGAAACCCCGCATCGTGCCATCCATCCGGTCTGCCACGATCAGGAAGTCGTGAAGCGTCGTGTGCTTGTACTGCGGGAATGCGGGGCCGAGGGCCAGCGCCAATTCCCGGTAGCTGGCGAACTTCCCGTGGCGCCGGATCGCCTCCTTCATCTGGAGGAGGACCACGACGTCGGTGAAACTACGCCGGCCCGACTTCGCTTCCGTCGCCATGCCGCTACTCCTTCGTGTGCTTCTGGACTTCCGCCTTCGGCAGAGTCTTGACTTTGGCCCACGCAAGCCCGTTCCATTCCCGCAGGAGGAAGAGTCCTTGCATCGAGGAATATTCCGACTTCATGCCGCCTCCCGTCTCGTCCGCAATGGTTTCTGCGGCCCATCGGTCCCACTGAGCCTTGGGCACCGAATCCTGAATCGTCCACATTTTCGTCCGTTCATAGTACGGCACGTAGATCGGCCCGTCGTGGGCCGCCCGGACGACCTTCGCAAAGTCGCAGTGGTCTGCGTCATCGGTGATGTTCCAGGCATACCGCAAGTCCTTGAGCCCTGGGAAGAGGTAGAGTCCGCCGCCGGTCTGCGTAGGCCGTATCTTTTGGATGTCGCCAGGGGGGATCACGCCCTTCGCCTTCAGCACCCGGATGTCGTACAACAGCGTGTACATGGTGACGCACACTTCTCGTGCGATTTTTTTCAGCGGCCAGTAGGTCTTGTACAACATCTCAGCGATCAGGTCTCTGCGTTCCGCACAATCGGGGTCCTCGTGAAGGGGGGCCCGTATCGTGTTGTCCCCCGTCCTGCGACGTACTTCCTTGGCTGGTGCATCATCCTCCGTTCCAGAACCGGAATCGTCCGGCGCATCGGAGACCGTGTTCATGCGTTCAGTAGTCGCGTCGAACACCGATACCGGCGGGACGTGGGTTCTCCGCTTCTGAAGTTCGGACGCCACCTTCGGGTCGTGGACGACTTCGAACCCGCGGTCCGTCGCCTTGATGGCCCCGAGTTCGATGGCCCGGTTCACGATGTTCGTCACGTAGCAATTGGTCAACGCCTTCCCGCGCAACTGCCGGAACTGGGGATAGCCCTCCATGGCCCCGAGGAGTCGGCACTTCGCTTCGTAGGGTCCCACGGGGAGTCCTGCGCACAGCCGGGCGAGCGTGTCCAGGTGGGTGGCCCCGTCGTCCGCCCTTTTCCCCAAGACGAATGCGCCGGCGTAGGGGTTATCGTAGTGGTCGCCATTCCCCGGGTACATCAGCTTTCCATCGGGCGTTTTGATCAACACTCCGCGCAGGAAGAGTTCGGGGAGGAAGGTTCGAAGGTCTTCCTTCTCCATGCCCGACATGCCTGGGGCGCACAATAAGTCGAAGAGTGCCTCTTCCTTGAACGCTTCCTTCGGCTTTAGCAGGCTTTGGATGGCCATGACCGCGCCCTTCACGGCCGATCGCCACGCCGCATTCGGCCCGGTCGAATCGGGTCCGAAGTCCGGCGCCGGGGGCTCAGACTCAGAAACGGCCGCGGCGGGTTCGGGGGGAAGTGCTTCCGGCACCAGGAATCCGTGCCGGCGTAGTTCGTTCGGTAGTTGGTTGCACGTCTTCGAAAACACGCATGGGACCCCATTCGCCTTGGCGAACTTGCGGGCCCACGCGATGGTGTCAGAATCCGAAAACTTGGTGAAGACCACGACCATTTGGGTCCCATCGGGTAGCACGGATGGGAAGCGGCGGCTATCCTGCTCGATGTGGATGTAGTCCATCGCCGCCCGGATGAAGTCGGTGAGGTTCTGCTGCTTCCCACCCACTAGCAGGGCGTGCAGCTTACCGTTGGTTTCGGCCATGGGTCCCTCCCCTCGTCTCGCACGCCACATTATGGAATCTTGGGGCCTTCCGCCCCTCCAAAATCACGGGGATAAGGACTCCTTGACAGCCAACTCAGTCAAGTCGGCGGGGTCACCCCACCGGCCAGCCTCGAACGGCCAGGAAAGCGGGTCCGGGTTCCCAGACCACAGGAATCCCTTTATTTCCTTGGACTCCGCGACCCACGCCGCGCACAGGATGTCCGAGGCCGCGGCCCGGCAGCGCGCGGCCCGCACGCCCCTCTTCATGGGTCGCTCCCTAGTACGGGACCGCGATCTTGGTGATGTCCTTGAATTCTAGCTTCTCCCGTTCGTTCATCTCCGAGCAATCCATCTCCCCGCGCATCCGTTCCGGACCCGCCGCAATGTTAGGTCGGGACCGGCGGCCGGGGAATTCCCGTGATCATGTCGCTGACATGGTCGCTGACGGGCTCCAACGCATCCCAAACCATGGCCAGTAGTTCCGTGAGTTCCCTCTGCGGGTACGCGCGCGGCGGCGGCCTGAACTGCACGGGGCGGATCCAATCCGACTTCACTTCGCTAGTATCCATCCAATCCGCTCCGTTCGCATACGGCTGCCGCGACAATGTTGTCCACGGTCAAGTCGAACTCCCTCCGGGTTCCCCGCAGGAACGCTTCGGAAAACGCCGCGGATGCCGGACCATTCAAGTGAATCGGACACGCCAACTGAAGGGCGTCGTAAATGGTTCTGGTCACCCAGGTCAAATCGTTTCCCGTCGGCTTGGACTTCACGGTTCCCTCCCCGTCACTGCGGCATCGACGGCGGCCTCGACGGTCACGCCGGCCAACCCGACCCCGCGTGGGTCCGACAGGAGGAGGACCTCGGCCGGGTAACCCGCCATGCGCGCGTCGATGCCCGCATAGGCCATGCACGGGAACAGCCTCTTGACCGGGCGCATGACGCCTTCCAGCGGAAGCGCGAGCGGCTTCGACTTCACGGTTGGTCCCCCCCGCCCGGGCGCGTCATCCTCTGAACCTTGGCATCCGGGTCGATCCCCACCATGCAGTCGGCGCAGCACGCCACCTTGTAGCCGATCAGGACCTCCTCGTTCTCGCCGTCGACCACCGGCTTGGCGGCGTACACGTACTCGAACAGGTAGAAGTTGCCCCCAGACAATCGGCAGACCTGTCCGCCGCTGTCCGGCCCGACGTGGACCCCCGCCTCGAACTCCTTACCGCATTGGTCGCAGCGCAAGATGAGCGGCACGCTTCACCTCCCGAATCCCGCCTCCAAGTCCCGGACCCCCTCCACGACCGAGGACCGGAGGGACCGGTGGGCCTCCGTGATCGTCGACATCTCGGATCCGAGCAGGACCTCCACGTCTAGCCGGAACTGGTCGCTCGCTTCGTTCCACACGTCATCCGGTGCCGTCGGCATCAGTCGGTCCACCGGACACGACTTCCCGCATTTCTCGTCGGACGGCATGCCTGATCCCTTCCGTTAAGGACGGTCCGTGTCGAGCCGGTTGTGTGCGCGCTCGACCGATCTTTCGACGGGCCCCGACACGGACATGGCGATGGACAACTGGGCCACAACATTCACTTCCCAGTAGCACGCCCGTTCCGCCGGGCACATGGCCGACGCGCGAAGTCGGCCCATCATCGGGACCATGTTCAGGACGGGTCCAGACTCGATGCGGACCAAGGGTGCGACGCACGACTCAGAGCGGGCGTGCTCGGTCATAGGGCGAACCCCTTGTGGCACCGGCTCGCCGGCAGGCGCCGCCCGTCGCAGAGCATCCGCTCCACGGGGTCGGATGCCGGCAGCACCGAGCCTGCCACTTCCAGCATGATCCTGGTCATTGCCGACCTCATCCCCCGCGGGCCCCGCGGGCGCGGCGGCATGCCGTCGTCGCCCAGTTCTGGGAAGCACCCCACGCACTTGGACCGCAGTTCCCGTTCCATTCGACGCCCCCTTTCGTCCGCCCAATACTGACTACTACCGGAACGGACGGCGATTTGGGGGGGATTAAAATAAAATGCCTCACATCGGCCGGAACTTCCCCCCAGTGGCCCGGAGGGCAACGACCAGCCGTCCCAGGTTCCGGATCCTCTCATCGGTCGCGCCGCCTTCGGCGGTGTCCCAATCCCGGAACAGGTAGTCGTGGCAGAGGACCACGGCCCGGCCCCGGAGCGACATGGCTCGTCGGGCCTGGCCGATGCACTCCAGCAGGCAGTCCTCGGACCACGGCCGGTCGAAGTTGGTGTCCCACTTGTGGACGGCGTACCCCGCCGCTCGGAGTGCCCGGCCGAACCGATGGTCGTCGCCGATCCACGGTATCCGCGCGTTCCTCGACATCCCGGCCTTGGGGATCCAGGCCGCTGCTGCGTCGCACTTTCGGAAGTCCTCGACGAGTTCCCGAGGTGCCATGCGGTCCAGCGCCCCCCGCGTGGGGCCGTGGGTGTACGAATGGTTGCCGATCGTGTACCCCGCCCGCGCCATTCGTTCCACCAAGTCCCGGGTCCCGGCGGTAGCCAGCTTCTCGCCGACTAGGAAGAACGTCGCCGCGATAGCCCGCTTCTTCAGGAAGTCCAGCACCTTGGCCGTCCCTGGCCCCGGGCCATCGTCGAAGGTCAGGA